>OGDU01002355.1_pt1 | contig 12298 bp, 6 predicted proteins | sample 1570371 | NCBI WGS metagenome assembly OGDU01 (sample SAMEA2581977, study PRJEB24529) | metagenome | biome: Human gut stool | place: China | collected 2011
ATTTGTTGTAAATTATATCATACTCCTCTTCATCCTGTGCTGATTTTCGGTCAAGTGAAACATTGCAAAGGTCGTTAACGGTAAGATTAAAATAATCGGCTATTTTAATAAGTGAATCAACGGATACTCCTTTTTTACTTTTTAATGAATCATTTAAGGTGGTGGCCGCAATTCCGATTTTTTCTGCAAGCTGGCGAATTGACATATTATTTTTTGTCAAAAGGAACCTGATATTTGAAGAAGAAATTTGTGCATAATCAGTTGTGTTCATGGCATAACCTCCTTTTCTCATAATTATAGCCGTTTATCTGTCTATAATCAATTACAAAATAGAAATTGTATGGCAAGTTTTTTGTTTGATATTGACAATAAACACGAAATCGTATAAAATTAAGTAGTAAATAAACGAAAATTCGGGCGGTGATATAATGAATTGCGTTTTTCCATTAATAAAAAAGGCTATTGAAGAAGGAAATATCACTGTTGATGACATTGCAAAAAGTGTTGGCGAAGATGTTGTGATTATAAAGGAAAAGCTATGCGGTAAAGAGGATTTTATTATCAATGAAGCAATGACCATAAATATGGAGCTGTTTCCGGATATTCCTTTTAAAACTTTATTTTCACATTATAAAAACGATTAGTTATCAGGTATTTTTGCAGAATCGTGCTGTTTGTCCGAAAAATCGGTCGTCTGTCGGTTTTTGGGGAAGCTTGCTGAAATTCTGCTAATATATAATCAAACCAGCGGAAATAACCGCACAAACAGGAGGAGTAAAAAATGATCTCAAAAACAAAAAGCAAAAAAAGCTTTGCAAAACTCTTGCTTTCATTAGCGTGCGTTCTGTGTATGGCATTTTCGGTTGTTATTCCGGTTAATGCCGAAGCAGCCAACGCAAGTGTAACAAATGTAAGCGAAAGTCTTGTTCAGGTAAGAATGATTTACAAGAAAGACAGTCGTGATAAGGGTACACCTATTCAGGGCGGTACAGGTTTTCTTATCAACGGCAACACAGTTCTCACATGCGCTCATGTTGTTGATGTAAATGACGATGTTAAGGCAATTTGTAAAGATATTTTCGGTTCAAATTACAGCATTGACAACCTGAGCCTTGAAGTTGTTGTTTCAGGTGATGTAACAATCCCTGTTAAGGTTAAGAAGGAAAGTCAGGAAATGGACTTTGCAATTGTAAACCTTACCGAGATGATGAACAGAAGAACACCCGCTGTTCTCGGCGACAGCGACAGTGTTGACAAAACACAGGTTGTTTATGCTCTCGGTTTCCCTGCAGCAGTTGCAGAGCTTCAGAACAAAAATACATACACAAGCGATGATGTAACAATCACAAGCGGTGAGGTTTCAAAGATTACTTCATCTGACGGTATTGATTATATTCAGCACGGTGCAATTCTTAATAACGGTAACTCGGGCGGTCCTCTTGTAAATGAGAACGGCGAGGTAGTTGGTATCAACAAGGGTACAAAGAGCAACTACTACTATTCCGTAAGCATGAATCAGGTTAAGAATATCCTTGACGAACTCGGCGTTGAGTATCAGAGCGGTACGGGTGCATCTGTAAGCAAAGGTGAAACAGTCGCACCGGAAACAGAGGAACAGCCGGCAACAGAGGCAGTTGCTCCCGCAACAGAGAAACAGGAAGCTACAACAACTGCAGTTGCTTCAACAGATAAGAACGACGACAACGGCGACTCTTCAAAGATGATTATTATTATTGCAATTGCCGCAGTAGCTGTAATTATTATTATCGTAGTAATTATTATTATTGTTTCAGGCAGCAAGAAGAAGTCTAAACCCGTAAGAAATGTTCCGAACGGTCCGACAGGTATGAACAGAGGTCCTTCAGCTTATGGCAACCAGCCTCAGCCAAACAGAGGATCATCACCTTACGGCAATCAGCCGCAGCAGAGCGGTGCTTACAGACCTAATGTACCGAGTCAGGGTGCTGCTCCGACAGTTCCGAACAATGAGGGTGCAGGTCAGACAACCGTTCTCAACGAAGGTGCAGGCGAAACAACAGTTCTCGGTTATCAGCCGACAGGCGCTGTTCTCGTGAGAACTTCAACAAACGAGAGAATCAGCATCAACAAGCCCGAATTTGTAATCGGTAAGGAAAGAAGAAGAGTTGACTATTGCATCAGCAATAACAATTCTGTCAGCAGAGCACATGCAAAGATTAAGGCTCGTGCAGGCAAGTTCTTTATTTCAGACCTTGGTTCAACTAACTGCACTTATGTAAACGGAAACAAGCTTACTCCGAATCAGGAAGTTGCTCTTAGCAACGGTGACAAGATTAAGATTTCTGATGAAGAGTTCCAGTTTATGGGCTGATTAAGCAGGTATTAATATGAATTATTTAACAGCAGTACATACAGATGTAGGAATCAGGAAGAAAACAAATCAGGATTCGGCTCTTGTTATGGAGGCAACAACCGACAAGGGAAATGTATTATTGACTGTTGTTTGTGACGGTATGGGCGGCCTTGCTAAAGGTGAGGTCGCCAGTGCTGCCGTTATAGATGCGTTCAGTAAATGGTTTGAAAATGATCTTCCGAAAATTGTAGGTTCACCCGATATGAAAGATATGATTTTCCGTTCATGGGAAAAGATTGTTTTTGATATGAACAGAAATATTTCTTCTTTTGGAAAAAGAACGGGAATAAGTCTTGGTACTACCGTTGTTGCCTGTCTGTTTGCAGGCAATGAATATTATATCGTAAATATAGGTGATTCAAGAGCGTATTGTTTCAGCGACAGAACATATCAGCTGACCAAAGACCAGTCGTATGTTCAGCGGGAAATTGATATGGGCAGAATGACGCCCGAAGAGGCTGAAACCTGTCCGAAAAGAAATGTTCTTTTACAATGCATAGGTGCAAGCGAATACATTGAACCCGCATTCTATAACGGCAGTATGGTGTCGGGTCAGATATTTATGCTTTGCTCCGACGGATTCAGACATGTTATCACCGATGAAGAAATGTATGAAAGACTTAATCCGTTTGTGCTTAACAATGAACAGCAGATGAAAGATAATGCAGTTTATCTTACCGAGCTTGATAAATACAGAAGAGAACAGGACAACATTACGGTTGTTTTAGTAAGGGTAGAGTGAGAGTATGCTTGAGATTGGTTCCGTAATCGACGGAAAATATAAAATACTTAATGTAGTTGGCAAAGGCGGTATGAGCGTTGTTTACCTTGCCATGAATGAAAGGGCAAACAAACAATGGGCAATCAAAGAAGTTCGTAAAGACGGTATGCAGAGCTTTGAGGTTGTAAAGCAAAACCTCGTTGCTGAAACCGATTTGTTGAAAAAACTTAATCATCCGCATTTGCCAAGTATTATTGATGTTATCGACTGTGACGATACATTCCTTATCGTTATGGATTATATCGAGGGTAATCCGCTCAGCAAGGCTCTTGAAACGAGCGGCGCTCAAAATCAGGACGATGTTATTGAGTGGGCTAAACAGCTGTGCGATGTTCTTGGATATCTTCATTCAAGAAAACCCCCGATTATTTACCGTGATATGAAACCGTCAAATGTTATGCTCAAGCCGGACGGAAATGTAATGCTCATTGATTTTGGTACGGCACGAGAGTTTAAGTACTCAAGTGTTGCCGACACAACCTGTCTTGGTACACAGGGATATGCCGCACCCGAGCAGTTCGGCGGTCATGGACAAACCGATGCGAGAACGGATATCTATTGTCTCGGCGCTACTATGTATCACCTTGTAACAGGACATAATCCTGCAACACCTCCGTATGAGATGTACCCGATTCGCCAATGGAATCCGATGCTTTCGTCAGGTCTTGAAGAAATTATTCTCAAGTGTACGCAGAGAAATCCCGAGGACAGATATCAGTCCTGTGCAGAGCTTTTGTATGCTCTCGACCACTACAAGGATCTTGATATTGAAAATAAAAAGGTTCAGTCGTTTAAGTGGAAAACCTTCCTTGCCTCATTTATTATGACGATTGTTATGCTTGTCGGTACAATCGGATTCAGTGCCGGTCTTACGGTTCAGACTTCATCAACTTATGAGAGTTATATTGCAAACGGCGACAGTGCGGTAAGTCAGGATGCGGCTGAAAAATATTATTTGGATGCTATAAATGTTGATCCTGCAAATCCGTTGGCATATCAAAAACTTCTTGAAAGATGTACCTCTGACTCGAAACTTTCCGAAGATGAGTACAACACCATTAAAGATGCGATATATGAACACGAGGACGAACTCAAATCAAAGTATCCGTAGGAATATGCCGATAATGTTGCATATAAACTCGGTCAGGCATTGTACTTTTCATATGTGCCGTCATCACAGAAATCTGAAAGTGAGAACTTTAGTATGGCAGGCATAACGGTTTCTCAAAGATGGCTTGATATTGCACAGAAAATGGGTAGTACCGAACAGATAAAGCACAGGGCGGAACTTTTGAGTTCGATGTCAAAGGCATATCAGAATATGTCGGGCAAATCTCTTGAGGGCGATCCCGTTGAAGAAGTTAAGGAGTATTGGAACAATCTTGTTGAGATTGCGTCACCAAACATCGCCAAGGAAGAAAACAACCAGATTGCACTTTTGATTTACAGAAATGTTACTTCGCAAATATATACAAAGTATTATTGGTTTATAAAAAACAGTCTTGCAACTGCTAAGGATATAAGCAACGAACTTGATAATATTGAAAAGTATGTTAATGAAATCAAAGTAGCTGTTCCGGATGATGAGGAACTTCAAATTCTTGTTAATGAATGTCTTGATAATATTGAAAATACAAGAAGTTTGGATAATTCGGGGGTGAAATAATGGATTTAATTTCGATTTTTAGGATTTGTTTTTACATATGCCTTGCATTTACGATTTTGTTTTTCATTATTTCAGTCGTTCTGTTTTTCCTGTTTGATATCAAAACAATTTTTAATATCAGAACAGGTCGTGCAAAGCAGAAAACAATCAAAGAAATGCAGGCGGCAAATAATTCAACGGGCAGACTTCGTGTTGACGGAAAGACGCTTACTTCACAGCTTTCAAAAAATGACAAAAAGAATATAGGGAAGAAGAGGGAAAATATTATCGTTCCGCCACAGACGGAGCCTGTTAAAGAACAGTATGTAAATCAGAGCAAGACGCCTTACGGCGATGGTTCGGAAAATACAACGGTTCTTCAACCACAGGCTGAACCGACAGCCGTGCTTTCACAGCCTGATATTCAAAGCTATGATCCTGGTGCACAGACAACGCAACAGCTTTCCGAAAGCGATATGAATAATATAGGTTACGACAATTCTTTTGCATATGACAATGTGCAGAATGTGAATTTTCAGATTGTCAAAAAACTTGTGGTTATTCATACCGATGAAATTATTAACTGATAATAATTAGAAGCTCAACAGCAGTTTTCTGCTGTTGAGAATTCGCATATTTTGAGGTGAACTACTTGAAAAGTGATATAAACAAGTTTAAGGCGGTATTGGTTTTGCTTACTGTTTCACCGCTTTCACTATTAATTCTTCTTTTCCTCAGTTTTGAGGGAGATTCGGTAAACATTCCCTTAATTTGCATTACAGAGGTTATTTTTTGGGGATGTATGGTTGCAGGCTATGCTTTGCTTGCAATGATTAATAAAAGCCGAAAGTCAAAAATAAAAGGTAAGCAGACACTTAAAAAGACAAAACCGGGTATTATCTGTTTTTTCTCAAACAGATTTGCCATTGTTTTTGATATGATTATGGGACTTTCGTTTGTGCTGACGATTATATTTTGGATATTTCCTGTTTTGAACTGTGCTGTGATAGAAACTTTCGCAGTATTTCTCTTTTCTCTGCATATGCACAGTATCTTTAACGGGGTGAATTATAAATATATAAAGAGTATATCTGACAAAAAAGAAGGAGAGTAAACAATGGATTTGAATTTTTCAAAAAAGACCAGAAAAATCGTTGCGTCATTGCTTGCTGTGGCAATCCTCCTCGGAGTTCTGCCCGTTAGCGGCTTGACAGGCAATTCTTCGGGTGCTGAAGGAAATAACGGTTCTGCAAACACAATTTTTGTCAAATCAGATCATCAGCCCGTGCTTTTTGACAGCAACGGCAAGGTGAAATCGGTATTGACAAAAAAAGACGGAACATATACCGGAACTAATGTAAACAGTAGTGATCAAATTGTTTTTCTGAGAAATGATGTTGCAAAGGAAATTACAGTTGGTAATACAATTGTTTTTTACAAGAAAAGCAGTAACACAAGTACTACTGATGATGCAGAGCCTTATGATCGTATTCATGTGTGGAAAGAAAATGGCGAGCCATATAAGGAATGGAAAAGTGATGACGCTATAATGAAAAAATATAGCGGTAATTTATATTACTATATTTATCCGTCTGATAAAAACAAGGTTATATTCCATAACGGATTGAATGACGACGAAGTAGGTGCGAAAAAGAGCAAAGAGTGGGATTTAAATGAGTGGCAAGTATATACTAAAAACGGTTTAGCAGGCTCTCTTTTAAATACATTGCCAACTTGTAAAGTCGGTGATAACAATGCTTTTTCATATTACAGCGGAAAAATTACCTCTGAAAAAATTGAAAAATCAGATAAATTCGGTGCTACCGTAACAGATGTTGCTGGAAATGAATCTGATGTTTTTAAAAATGACAAGATTACTTTTTATAAGTTTTTAACATCGAAAGAAAATAGTGAAGCTTTGATAGATAATGTTAAGGTGAATGATGTTGACGGTTTTAAGGGTGTAGTTACAGCCAAAAAACTTAAAGAAGATTGTACAGAAGTTGAATACACTTATACCTATACCGATAATACATACGGGATTAAATTTACCGATACAAAAACGGTAAATTATACATTTGAGACTCCGTTATCTGTTTCAGGTGAGTGGAATGTTAAGGTAAGCGATAAGGAAGTAACTGACGAAGATAATAAATTATATTATAAAGATGAAGCATCATTTAATAAAATAACCGTTTCATTTGATAATGCAAAAGTTACATATGGCGGTAAAGAAATTTCAGGAGCAACAAATGATTCCGCAACGGAAGACGGTTCATTAAAATCCGAATATTTTCTGAATGACAAGGAAGTTTCATCGGCTCATCTTAATATACAAACTGACAGTAACAAGTCAGAAGATGAAAATATATTAAAGGTAAAATACAGCTACACAGTCAACGGAAAAACTTATGAAACTTCTGAAAAATTTATGTTTTACTGTTATATTGATAGTACCGCACCTGAAATCACATCATTTGAGTTCGCTACTGTAGAGAGTGATGTTGATAAGGTTCTGTCATTTTTGACCTTTGGTATCTATAACAATGATCAAGTTGTTGTAACTGTTAATGCAGAGGATAAAAATATTTCATCGGGTATTAAGAAAGTATCACTTTATAATGGTGATACACTCTTAAATACGCAGGAATTTGGTGAATATATTAGTAACGGCAGTGCAACATTTACATTAAGTAAATCTGATGAGTTGTATAAGTTATATGCTGTAGCTGAGGATAAAGCAGATAATTGCGGTAAAAAATGGACATTTAATTTAAAAGATCATAATGAAAATTGTTATAAACCAATAGAGTATAATCCGGATAAAGGAAATACTTTACCGGAACTTGTAAGTTACGGAGGCATTGACAAATTTTCTGATTTAACCGTTACACCTGAAAACTTTAAACATCAAAGTGACAAGTTGTTTTCATACAGAGAAAACGGTGAAGCGTTTAAGTTGGAATTAAGCGAGAGTTTATCAGCACTTTCGGAGGCAACGGTTACAGTCGATAAAGACGATAGTAAAAAGGAATTCTCCGATACTGTTACTTTTGACACCACATCAAAAGATGCCAAGAAAGGGGATTGCAAACTCGATTATGACTTAAATCTTTCTGAGGTGTTTGAACAGATTGGTGTAAAGGACGAAGCTATTTCAGGTAATTACACAATTACCGTAGTAGCTACAAATAATGCAGGTGTAAGCAAAGTATATACATACGATTTCAGTATTGATAATACTGCTCCAGAACCTCAAACATTTACAATCAGTGGCGAGAGTGCTACAGATAAGATACTCAAATTCTTGACTTTTGGTATTTATTCTAAGAACAGCATAGGCATAGAAGTAAGTGCAACTGACGATAAACCGTCAAGTGGTATTGCAACCTATGCTCTTTATGATAAAAAAGACGGTGAATACAGTAAGATTGGTGATAGTACAGACGGTAAATTTAAAATAGATAGTCGTGATAAAGCATATAATTTGTTTGTTACTGTAACAGATGAATTTGAAAACACATCGGACTATTATACATTTAACTATACAGGTGATGATAACGGAAAGTACAATGCTACCGACTTAGCAGATGCAACTGATGTCGTAAGTTATAATGGTAATGACCAATTTTCTGATTTAGCTGTTACACCTGAAAACTTTAAGCATCATGATGAGAATGGTAATTTGTTCTCATATAAGGAAAATGAAGAAAATGATGAGCTTTTCAATATCAAACTAAGCGAGAGTTTATCAGCACTTTCAGAGGCAACGGTTACAGTCAATAAAGACGGTAGCGAGAAAGAATTCTCCAATACTGTTACTTTTGACACCACATCAAAAGATGCAAGGAAAGATAATTGTAAGCTTGATTATGATTTAAAACTTGCAGAAGTATTTGATGCTATCGGTGTCAGCAAAAGCGGTATTTCAGGTAAATACACAATTACCGTAGTAGCTACAAATAATGCAGGTGTAAGCAGTAAAGAATACACATACGATTTTAGTATTGATAATACTGCTCCAACACCTAAAACATTTACAATCAGCGAAAGCAACAATGAGAAAATACTTAAGTTCTTGTCTTTTGGCATTTATTCCAAAAAAGAAATAAAAGTGGATGTAACAGCTAACGATGAAGATCCGTCAAGCGGTATTAAAACATATACTTTATATGAGTTGAAAAATGACGAATACCGACAAATTGGCGATCCGACAACAGACGGTAATTTTACGTTGGTCAACCGTGATGAAGCATATAATCTGTTTGTTAGGGTAACGGATAATTTTGACAATGAATCTGACTATTATACATTTGCCTATACAGGTTATGAGAAAGATAGTTACAATGCTATCAAATCAGCAGATGCAACCGAAGTTGTAAGATACAATGGTAAGGATAAATTTTCTGATTTAGATGTTACACCTGAAAACTTTAAACATCAAAGTGACAAGTTGTTTTCATACAAAGAAAACGGTGAAGCGTTTAAACTGGAATTAAGTGAGAGTTTATCAGCACTTTCAGAGGCAACAGTTACAGTGAATAAAGACGGAAGTGCAAAATCATTCTCTGAAACTATTACTTTTGACACCACATCAGAAGATGCCAAGAAAAAGGATTGTAAGCTTGATTATGATTTAAAACTTGCAAAAGTATTTAATGATATCGGTGTAAGCGGAAGTGATATTTCAGGTAAATACACAATTAAAGTAAAAGCTACAAATAATGCAAGTGTGACGAGAGATGACTATACTTATGAGTTCAGTATTGATAATACTGCACCTGTGATAACACTCTTTGCAATTGAAAATGGAAGTCAAAATCCAATAGTTGACGAAACATCTTCACAGGAATACAGATATTATTTCCAACATAACACAAATGTTACTGTTACAGCTAAAGACAGTGCATCGGGTGTTAAGGAAATTCATTTCAGAGCATACGATGTAGTAAAGAAAGATAATGCAGTAGACGAAACAAAGACAGTTTCATCAAATAATAATGCTGTATTTGAAGTGCCTGCAAACTTTAAGGGCGAAATTTACGCTTATGCTGTTGATAAATTTGACAATAGCGGCATAGACAAAAATATCCAAGGCGAGGGCGAGAAAAAGCCTGATGACTTAATTGTTGAAACACAGCAGCACCACAACGGTAATGCAAGTGTTACTATGTCAAGAGCAAAGGCAAGCTACAAGGACAATTCGGGACTTGACCTTTACAGCGGAAATGTAAACGCAAGGGTTGTATTTGAAGATGCTTATGCAGGTATTAAAGACGCTACAATCACTGTTTACGATTATACAAATGCTGTTACAGGTACAATTTATGCTGAGATCGGAAACGACGGCAGTATTGAGAAGACTGAGGTTACCGGTTCTGTGAATAATATTATATTTAATGACGATTATACAACCTCAAAAGATAATCTTCTTCCAAAACTTGTTATTGATTATGTTGTTACGGATAACAGTAATAATATTAAAATTACAACATCAATGACTGACAGAGCAGGTAATAAGACAGACAATGTTAAGGACAGCTTGAGCATCGACAAGACTAAGCCTGTTATTGATGTTAAGTATGACAACAACGAGCATACTACATACGGCGGAAATGATTATTACAAGGCTGACAGGACGGCTACCGTAACTGTTACAGAGCGTAACTTTGACGAGTCGCTTGTTGAGGCGACAATTATGAGAAACGGCGGCAGATACACAACAATCGGCGGCTGGACTCACAACAACAATACCGCAGATCCCGACAAGTTAACTCATGTTGCTAAGATTGTTTACAACACAGACGGCGACTTTACATTTGACATTGCCGTTAAGGACAAGGCTATGAATTCTGCCGACAAGTTTACTCAGCAGAAGTTCACGGTTGACAAAACTGCTCCTGTAATTGACGTTTCATTTGACAATAACTCTGCAAAGAACGGCAACTACTACAAGGCTGACCGTACTGCTACTATCAAGATTACGGAACATAACTTCAACAGCGGAAGTCAGTATGTAAACATTCCCGTAACTGCAGAGGGTACAACTGCTCCGTCAGTTGTAGGTTGGTCAGGTTCAGGCGATGACCACAATGCAACAGTTTCGTTCAACAAGGACGGCAAGTATTCATTTACTGTTGACTATACCGACCTTGCAGGTAACAAGGCTGTTCAGAAAAAGGTTGATTCGTTCTATATCGACAAAACCGCTCCAGAAGTTGAAATCACAGGTGTTGCAGATCATCAGGCTTATAACGGCACGGTTGCTCCTGTTGTAACATACAGAGACGATAACTTTACAGATGATCACGACTTCCGATTCACAAAAATTGATATCAACGGCAAGAGTGACGATACTTCTAAGTTTGATTACGATACCGGCGGCAACGGCGTGACAGAATTTATTTATAAGTACAGAGATTTTGCCGAGGTTCTTGAAAATGACGGTATTTATAACTTCACCGTTGAGCTAAGCGATAAGGCAGGCAACAGCACATCAAAGAGCGTTACATTCTCTGTAAACAGATTCGGCTCAACATTTAGAACAACCGATGAACCAACGGAAAAGCTCATTAACAATGGTTACACAAATGCCGAGCAGGATATCGTGGTTGAAGAAATCAATGTTACTCCGCTTACAAAGCACAGCGTAACACTTGCCAAGAGCGGCGGAAATAGTACAGAACTTGTTGAAAATACCGATTACACATTTACTTCAAGCAACAACGGCAATGAGTGGTGCAAGAGTGTTTATACCGTAAACAAGAAGAACTTCTCTGACGAGGCTGCATATACAGTTACAATTATGTCGGTTGATAAGGCTAAGAACACAAATAACAACCGTATGGCAGATTCTTCTCTCAGCACAGAACAGAAAAATAAGCGTGAATGTGCAATTTCATTTGTTGTTGATAAGACAAGCCCTCTCGTAAGCATTACGGGTATCAAGGATAATGAGCTTTACAAGGAAGCAAGCAAAAAGGTTAAAATTGTTTGTGAGGACGATAATCTTGATAAGAGCAAGCTGGTTGTAACTCTTGATAACAAAAAGCTTGCCGAGGGTGAGGATTACACGATTGTTGATGATAAGGACGGTTCTATTGCAGGTATGCTTACCGCAGAAATTGTTCTTAAAGCAGAAACAGGCGGTATTAAAGAAAATCTTAAGGTTACAATCGGTGACCTTGCAGGAAATACGGGTGAAAAGAGTGTTGATAACTTCATTCTTTCCGCTAATATATTCCAGAGATTCTTTGCAAATCCCGTACTGGTAATTTGTACTTTTGCAGGTCTTGCACTTGTTATTGCGGCAGTAATCTTCTTTGTTGCAAAGAAAAGAAAAAAGGCTGAATTTTATTTGAACGCAGTCGATGCCGAAAAATTCGTTTATCAAGATTTGTATTTCATAAGCGAAATTAAAGATGAGCTGAACCGAATAACAACCGCCGAAAATGCAAAAAAAATAACAGGAACCCGCATA
>OGDU01002356.1_pt1 | contig 12292 bp, 7 predicted proteins | sample 1570371 | NCBI WGS metagenome assembly OGDU01 (sample SAMEA2581977, study PRJEB24529) | metagenome | biome: Human gut stool | place: China | collected 2011
TCGCCACGGCAGAATGTGTCAGAGTGTTTGTGCCGAAGCGGTTTTAAAGGAGAAATTTACTATGACGATACTTGACAGTGTAAAAGGAACAGTAAATACAGCCGTTGATACAATTTCATCGGTAGCTCAGACAATAGTAGAAAAGAACAGAACAAACGCAAAGCTCAATAGATTAAGACTTGTTATGAAAAGCGAAAGCGAGCTTATGAACAGAGCATATATTGCTCTCGGAAAGGTTATGTACGACAGCAGAAAGAAAGGCACTGAAATTAATGACGCCGAGTGCGAAAAGCTTTTGAAGGTTATTGACACTTCAAAGGCCAAAATCGCAAAAGCAAGAGAGTGTTACAGAAAGATTGTCAACAGCTCAAACGATATTTTTTACGGCAATCCCGAGGTTGCTCCCGAGGTTAAAGAGGATGATATTGTTGATATTACAGTAGCTTGCTCAAATGAGGGCGACTACAAGTCATCTCCTTTTAAAGAGGAAAAGCCTGTTGAAAAACAGCCCGAGGCTGTTACCGAAGAAAAGGCAGAACCCGAGCATCTTACAAACATCTGCGACCTCAAGGCAGAGCTTGAGGCAAAGCGTGAAGAAGGATTCTCCGAGTCCGCAGATTCAGACGAGGCAGATGACGGTGAAGCTCCTCACGGTGAACTTTTCTGATAATGTAAATACTTAAAGCTAAAGACCTGCCGATTTCGGCAGGTTTTTCTGCATTTTTAAGATATATTAAAGTCGGAACAATGCTCCGCTTTGCTTTTGAGGGCAAATTATATGCAGTAGATTATACATTATGCCCTTTATGTGTATTGAATTTTTGTGATAAAAATGGTAAAATTCATCAAAGGTGAAAATATTCTGAATTAGAATTATTTTCTTGGCAAAAAATACTATAATTAACTAGATATGCACAATGAGATTACTATGTATTGATTTCGGAGGCACAAGTTGAAATTAGGATTGGATATTGGCTCAACAACAATAAAATGTGTTGTGCTTGACGACGAAAACAAATTAATATACAGCACATATGAAAGGCATTATTCCCGAATTACGGAAAAGATTGCAGAAATTCTTGCACTTGTACGGACAAGGATTGACGGCGTTGAAAATGCCTCGGTGGCTCTTTCGGGTTCTGCCGGAATGGGTGTTGCCGAGTCTGTCGGCGTTGATTTTATTCAGGAGGTTTACGCAACAAGAGTTGCCGCCAATACTTTTATTCCGGGTACAGATGTTATAATTGAACTCGGCGGTGAGGATGCAAAGATATTGTTTCTCACAAACGGACTTGAGGTAAGAATGAACGGTACCTGCGCCGGCGGCACGGGTGCGTTTATTGACCAGATGGCAACACTTCTGAATGTTAAGCTTGAGGATATGGACGAGCTTGCAAAACAGCACGAAAAGACATACACAATCGCATCAAGATGCGGTGTGTTTGCAAAGACCGATATTCAGCCGCTCCTTAATCAGGGTGCGAGGAAGAGCGACATCGCAGAGAGTATTTTCAATGCGGTTGTAAGCCAGACTGTTGCAGGTCTTGCACAGGGCAGAGAAATTGAAGGTCAGATTGTATATCTCGGCGGACCTCTTACATTTATGAGCGAACTGCGAAACTGCTTTGACCGCACGCTCGGAACAAAGGGCATCTGCCCCGAAAATTCACTTTATTATGTTGCCTGCGGTGCGGCTTTGTGTGCCGAAAAGACTATTGATTTTGACGAGGTTATCGAAAAGGTAAAGAACTACCGTGGCAGCGGTAACTTTGCGTTCAATCAGCCGCTCTTTAAAAACAAAGAGGAGTACAGAAAATTCTGCGACCGTCATGCAAAGGCTGATGTTAAGCAGAAGGAGCTAAAGGGATACACAGGCAAGGCTTATATAGGAATGGACGCAGGCTCAACAACCGTAAAGGGTGTTGTTCTCAATGATGACGGTGAGCTGCTCTATTCAAAATATCTGCCATCAAAGGGAAACCCCGTTGAGATTATGAAGCAATTCCTTGACGAGGTTTACGAAATAAATCCCGAAATAAATGTTGTTTCTTCTGCCGTAACAGGTTACGGAGAGGACATTGTAAAGAACGCATTTGCGGTTGATTACGGCATTGTTGAAACAATCGCCCACTTTACCGCCGCAAAATACTTTATGCCCGATGTTGAATTTATCATCGATATCGGCGGACAGGATATCAAATGCTTTAAGATACATAACGGTGCAATTGACAATATATTCCTTAACGAGGCTTGTTCATCGGGTTGCGGAAGCTTTTTGCAGACTTTTGCAAACGCTCTCGGATATGAGATTGCCGACTTTGCAAAGCTCGGACTTTTTGCAAAGCGTCCCGTTGATCTCTGCTCACGCTGTACCGTATTCATGAATTCAAGCGTTAAGCAGGCTCAGAAAGACGGCGCTACAATTGAAGATATCTCGGCAGGTCTTTCACTCAGCGTTGTAAAGAATGCCCTTTACAAAGTTATTCGTGCGTCAAGCCCCGACGAACTCGGCAAGCGTGTTGTAGTTCAGGGCGGTACTTTCCTTAACGATGCTGTTTTGCGTGCATTTGAACAGGAAATGGGCGTTGAAGTTGTCCGTCCTAACATTGCAGGACTTATGGGTGCTTACGGTGCGGCTCTTTACGCAAAGAAAAAGTCAAAGGGCGTTGGCAAGAGTACAATTACCGACAAAAAGGGACTTGATGAATTCGTTCACGAAATCAAGGTTGCAAACTGCGGTATGTGCAACAACAACTGCCGTCTTACAATAAATTCATTCGGCAAGGGCAGAAAGTTTATTGCAGGAAACCGTTGTGAAAGACCGATCACAAAGAAGGCTCCTGCAAACGATATGAATATGTACGCCTATAAGCTGAATCTCATTGATTCCTACAAGCCCGTTGAAGGCATAAGAGGTAAGCTTGGAATTCCTATGGCGCTCAATATGTATGAGCTTTATCCGTTCTGGTACAGATTCTTTACAGAACTTAAATTTGAGGTGTTCCACTCACCGTATTCAACAAGAAAGCTTTATCAGAGAGGTCAGCAGACAATTCCGAGCGATACCGTTTGCTTCCCTGCAAAGCTTGTTCACGGTCACATTCAGACTCTTATTGATATGGGCGCAGAAACAATTTTCTACCCCTGTCTTTCCTATAATTTTGACGAGCATCTCGGAGATAACCATTACAACTGTCCTGTTGTTGCTTACTACCCCGAGGTTATCAAAAACAATATGAAGGATATACGCAAGGTTCACTTCATAAAGGAATATTTCGGTATTCACCGCCCGAACGATTTTCCTAAGAAAGCCTATGAAAGACTTTCGTTCCACTTCCCCGACCTCACTCTTAACGAGGTAAGAAATGCGGCTAAGCTTGCATATCAGGAACAGGAAAATTACAGAAAAAAGGTTATCGACAAGGGCAGCGAGATTATTGCCAAGGCTGAAAAAGAGGGCAAAAAGATTTTTGTTCTTGCAGGCAGACCATATCATATTGATCCCGAAATTAACCACGGAATCGACAGACTTATCTCAGGCTTTGATGTTGCAATCGTCAGCGAAGATGTTATTTCTCCGAGAGTTGAACATTTCCGGACTCATGTTCTTAACCAGTGGACATACCACGCAAGACTTTATGCGGCGGCAAAATATGTTACAACAAGAAAGGACATGGAGCTTGTTCAGCTTGTATCCTTCGGCTGCGGTGTTGATGCGATTACAACCGATGAGGTAAGAGAAATTCTTGAAAGCAAAAATAAGATTTACACTCAGATTAAGATAGATGAAATTACAAACCTCGGAGCAGTTAAAATCCGAATCCGCAGTTTGCTTGCTGCGCTTGAAAACGATTGATGAAAGGAAATTCTGTTATGGCAGAGTTGAAGTATGACAAAAAAACAGGTCGTTTGCTGTTTACAAAGCAGATGAAAAAGGAATACACAATTCTTATGCCCAATATGGCGCCTATTCATTTTAAAATACTTGAAAAGGTGTTCAACTACTACGGCTATAAGTCTGATTTGCTCGACACAACGGGTCCGGAGATTGCGCAGACAGGTCTTAAATATGTTCACAACGATACCTGTTATCCGGCTTTGCTGGTTATAGGTCAGTTCATCAATGCTCTGCAAAGCGGAAAGTATGATGTTCACAAGGTTGCCCTGATGATTACTCAGACAGGCGGCGGATGTCGTGCGTCAAACTACATTTTCCTTTTGAGAAAGGCTCTCAAAAAGGCAGGCTTTGAGTTCGTTCCCGTAATTTCACTTTCGTTCGGTATGGAGCACAACAGCGGCTTTTCGCTCACACTTCCGCTTATCCGCAGATTTGTCGGCGGTCTTGTGTACGGCGACCAGTTAATGCTGCTTTCAAATCAGACAAAGCCTTATGAAGTGAACAAGGGCGAAAGTATGGCGCTTGTTGATGAGTGGACGGATAAGATTTCCGATATGCTCATACAGGGCAAGGGCTACACTCTTGAAGAAATTGACGAAACTCTTGACCGAATTACAAAGTCATTTACAAAAATAGAGCTTAACAAAGTGCCGAAGGTTAAAGTCGGTATTGTCGGCGAAATCTATGTAAAATACTCCAAAATGGCTAACAACGGTCTTGAGGACTTTCTTGCAGATCAGGATTGCGAGGTTTGCGTACCCGGTCTTATGGGTTTTGCATCATTTAAGGTTGATAACCGTATTGAGGACTACAAGATGTTCGGAGGAAGCAGAGTTAAATACAAATTCTGTTCGATGCTTCTTAACTACCTCACAAAGCTTGAGGGACTTATGGTTGATGCCGCTGAAAAGTACGGCTTTGTTCCGCCTCACAGATATGCTCACACAAAGGAGCTTGTAAACGGTGTTATCGGCTACGGCAGTAAGATGGGCGAGGGTTGGTTGCTGACAGCCGAGATGATTGAACTTGCCGATACAGGCTATGAGAATATCGTATGCACACAGCCTTTCGGTTGTCTGCCGAATCATATCAACGGTAAGGGCGCAATCAGAAAGATTAAAGAAATCAGACCGAATGCCAATATCGTTACCATCGACTATGATCCGGGTGCGCCGAAGGTAAATCAGGAGAACCGTATCAAGCTGATGCTTGCTGTCGGCAAAGAGGAACTCAAGAAAAAGCTTGAGGCTGAAAAAAATGGCGAAAAAGCCGAATCGTCAGAGAAGTCAGAGAAAAAGTAATTTAATATCAATGCTTATGAGTCATCGCAGATGGCGGTGGCTTTTTTATTTTGCGGTAATATCAGGCAGAAAAAGCTAATACAATTTTACAGGGGTTTATCTCGTTTTTAAGGAAAAAATAAGTGTAAAAATCGGGGGATATTATGAAAAAACGACTTAAAGGATTTTTTCAAAGGCTTGCACGGTGGCTGAATGTGCGTGAAATGCGACAGCACAAGGTTAAGGCAGGCGTTTACATCATTATAAGGCTCATACTTGTGTCACTTTTGACTGCCGGCATTTTAAACGGAAAATGGGAGAATGTCATGACCTGCGTGTTAACGCTCGGACTGTTGATGCTTCCGTTGTTCATCGACCGAAAGCTGTCGGTAGCGTTGCCGAGTGTGCTTGAAACGATTGTTGTGCTGTTCGTGTTTGCGGCAAATGTTATGGGTGAGCTCGGTGCGTTCTACGAAAAGATTCCGATATGGGATTCATTGCTCCATACTGTGAACGGCTTTATCTGTGCAGGCGTTGGTTTTGGACTGACCGATATTTTGAACAGAAGCGAGCGGGTGAAATTGAGCCTCTCGCCCATGTTTGTGTGCCTGTTTTCGTTCTGCTTTTCAATGACAGTCGGTGTTGTGTGGGAGTTTTTTGAGTTTGGTGCGGATATGCTTTTTGAAAAGGATATGCAAAAGGACACCGTAATCACGGCAATACATTCGGGTTTGATTTCGGGCAAGCCGAATGTGATAATGCACATCAGAGATATAACATCAACCGTTGTGAACGGTGAAAATCTCGGCATTATCGGTTACCTTGACATCGGTCTGATCGATACAATGAAAGATTTGCTTGTTAATTTTGTAGGAGCGGTAGTTTTTGACACCATAGGTTGGTTTTACCTGAAAGGAAGAAGTGCAGGATTTTTGCGGAATTTTATCCCCGTTAAAAAATAATGACGCAATGTTTATGTAAAATCAAATTATATAAATGAGTTGCATATGATATTTGAACGCTATGCGTTCAATCGTGTGCATCGCACACGAACGGGCGAACACGGTTCACCCCTGCAATTTTTTACTTTTAATTTTCAATTAGCAAGAGGGCAGTCACATTGCCGTGACTGCCCTCTTGCTTTTGGTGATATTCTTATATTAAAATTACTTATCTTCCTGAAGTGTGATTTCAACCTCACCGTCGCCCGATGATGAGCTGTAATATTTAACCTTGATTTTGTCCCCCGGCTTGTGGGTTTCAAGAATCGCATAAACATCTGCAAAGCTTGTAATTGTTTCGCCGTCAACCTCTGTGATGATATCGCCTTCTTCAAGGCTTGTGCCGTCACACGGGCCGCCCGATACGATACTCTGAACATAAATGCCCTGCGGAATGTTGTAATTTGATGCCTGATCGGAGGTTACTGCAATGCCCGAAATGCCGATTTTTACTCTGCCTTCAACATAGCCGTTCTTTACAAGTGTGTCAACAATGCTTTTTACTGTCTGTGACGGAATTGCAAAGCCCATACCTTCGTAAGTTTCGGAAACAATCTTTGAAGTTGTAATTCCGACAACCTGACCGTAGTAGTTTACAAGCGGACCGCCCGAGTTGCCCGGATTGATTGCGGCATCTGTCTGAATGTACTTTGTAAGGCTTGATGTTGAAAGCTTTCTGTCAAGCGCCGAAATAACGCCCTTGGTTGTTGTGTTCTGATAGTCAAGACCGCCGGGATTGCCGACTACGATAATATCCTGACCAACCTCAAGCTGTGACGAATCGCCGAATGTTGCAGGGGTAAGTCCCTTTGCATCGTCCATTTTGAGAACTGCAATATCGGTTCTTGAATCGTAACCTACAACACCTGCCTTGTATTCCTTGCCGTCAGATGTTACAACTCTGATTGCATAGGCTGTTTTGCTGTTGCCGATTACATGAGCGTTTGTGATAACATAGCCGTCCTGTGAGAAGATAATTCCGCTTCCCTGTGAAGATGCGGTTGTTGTGTCAGCCTGATCGGGTACATCGTCCGAGTAACAGAGAATGCCGACTACCGAGTCGGAAACCTTTTCTGACGCTTTTGCGGCTGTGTAGCTGTTGTTTGTTTTTGCGTCTTTCGGATTGCTTTCAAGCTTCATACCCGAGTAATCCTTGTTCACCTTGTCACTGTAGTCAGACTCATCGTGAGTTTTACCCTGCGAAGATGTGTCGGGAAGGGTTTCAAACGGTGTTGTGCTGTCTTTATTCGGAAGTCTGAACGAATTGCCCGAATCACTTCGGTCGTTGTTCAAATCTTCTTTTATGTCAGCCGAAAATCCGTACACCATCATGCCGATAAAACCGATTGTAAGAAGTGAACAGAGAACGATAATCAACGCAATTATTCCGCCCTTTGTTTTCTTTTGGGGGTACTGTGCGAACATCTGAGGATTGTATTGCTGATTGTATGTACCGTTGTTGCCGTAGGGAGGCTGTCCGTACATATTCTGCTGATACGGCGGTACATTCTGATTGTATCCTGTGTTGTTTTGATACTGTCCGTACTGCTGATTGTTCTGATTATACTGCGGATTCTGTCCGCTGTAGGGATACTGACCGTAACCGTACTGCCACGGCTGAGCGTAGGTGTTCGGATTCGGATTTTGATTCTGCTGATACGGCGGAACATTTTCAGTCGGATTTGCATTGTTTGCCGTGTTTTGATTGTTGTTGCCGAAAATATAATCACCGTACGGTGTGTTGCCGTTCTGCGGCTGAACATTCTGAGCCTGTTCTTCCTGTGTTTCGGGTTCGGAAACGGGAATTGTCTGTTCCGTGTTCATATTATTGTTTTGTACGGGCTTTTCGGTGAACGGCTTTTGCGGTTCAAACCCACCCATATTGTTGTTAAAATTGTCCATAAAAGTTACTCCTACATTTATTTGTTACCGTGGGGTACAAACTGCGTTTGTCCTTAAGTAATGAAACAAAATTTTTTGCAAGCAAATTGCCGAAATGAACAAATATTTCGTAGTGGCGGATATCATCCGCCAGTCACTATTAAACTATCTGTTTAGTACAAATAATTTTATATGATTGAATATTGTGTTTAAACCTGAACGCAATGCGTTCAATCGTGTGCGATGCACACGAACGGGCAAACACGGTTCGACCCTACAGAATATCGGTTGTTTTGTTATATTTATAAAACTTTGTTTGCAATAAAATATCTGTCATTACTTGCGGTCGCAAGACTACCCCTACGGGATAGTTTACAAAAAATATTATCATACAACGCTTGACTAAAATCAAGTATTGTAATTTACATTTATATTATACCTTTTCACAAAATCAAAATCAACCTTGTTGTGTTACGGAAGTGTGAGTTTATTTTGAAAGTTTAGTGATAATTGACTAAAACAGGACAAAATGAAGAATTTTTCGACTAATTGTTAAAATTTTCACTAAATCTTCTTTTTAGGTCTTTATATTTTCAAAAATATATTGTATAATAAACTTAAATCGGCAGGTGGGGACGCTTGTCTGCTGAAATTTTTTAAAAAAGGAAGATTAAAATGCCATTAGTAAACGCTAAAGAAATGCTTACAAAAGCAAAGGCAGGCCACTATGCAGTAGGTCAGTTCAACATCAACAACCTTGAATGGACAAAATCAATTCTTTTAACAGCACAGGAACTCAACTCACCTGTTATCCTCGGTGTATCTGAGGGTGCCGGTAAATATATGTGCGGCTACAAAACAGTCGTTGGTATGGTAAACGGTATGCTCGAGGAACTCAACATCACGGTTCCTGTTGCTCTCCACCTTGACCACGGTTCATATGAAGGCGCTAAGAAGTGCATCGAAGCCGGTTTCAGCTCAATCATGTTCGACGGTTCACACTATCCGATCGAAGAAAACATTGAAAAAACAAAGGAACTCGTTGCAACTTGTAACAAGCTCGGTCTTTCACTTGAGGCTGAGGTTGGTGCAATCGGCGGCGAGGAAGACGGCGTAATCGGCATGGGCGAATGCGCAGATCCTAAGGAATGCAAAATGGTTGCAGACCTCGGCGTAACAATGCTCGCAGCAGGTATCGGTAACATTCACGGTAAGTATCCTGCAAACTGGAAGGGCCTCAGCTTTGAAACTCTTGACGCTATCCAGCAGCTTACAGGCGAGATGCCGCTCGTTCTCCACGGCGGTACAGGTATCCCTGCCGACATGATCAAGAAGGCTATCTCACTCGGCGTTTCAAAGATCAATGTTAACACAGAGTGCCAGCTTGCATTTGCAGCAGCTACAAGAAAGTACATTGAAGAGGGCAAGGATCTCGAAGGCAAGGGCTTCGATCCAAGAAAGCTCCTCGCTCCCGGCGCAGAGGCTATCAAGGCTACTGTTAAGGAAAAGATGGAACTCTTCGGTTCGGTTAACAAGGCTTAATTGTAAGCACGCAAACTTAATCTTTACAAAAATTTCAGGGACAGCAAAACGCTGTCCCTGTTTTTATGTTCTGTTTGGTTAACTCAGTTGTATTATAAGACGGTTGTAAAGTCAATTGTTACATCAAAACGGATTGTAATTGTCACTTTAAAACATAAATCGGGTTGACAAATGCGATAATCGGTACTATAATAATTGTCAACCGATAAAACAATTTGGTTGACAATCTGCAAAACAAAAGAAGCGGTTTTGCAAAGGAGAGGTAATTTTATGACAGAAGCAAAAACAAACAGTAAATCAAAAAGTAATGTATTAAGCCTTGTGTATATGGCAATGTTCGTCGCAATCATCACAGTGTGCGCACAGATTCAGATTCCGATGACAGTTCCGTTCACACTTCAGACTCTCGGCATCTTTATGGCTGCGGCTATGCTCGGTTGGAAAAGAGGACTCATCAGCGTTGCGGTTTATGTTCTCCTCGGTGCAATCGGTGTTCCCGTGTTTGCAGGATTCTCAGGAGGAATCGGCGTTCTCGGCGGTCCGACAGGCGGTTATATCATCGGTTTCCTATTTACGGCGCTTATCGTTGGACTTATGACTGATTTTCTCGGCAGAAAGCTTTGGGTGCTTGCGGTTTCAATGGTTGCAGGCCTTGCAGTATGCTACCTTTTCGGCACAATTTGGTTTATGATTGCAATGCATACAGACTTTGTTGCCGCACTTCTCACCTGCGTTGTTCCGTTCCTTCTTGCAGATGCTGCAAAGATTGTTGTTGCAACAGTTTTGGTGAATCGTCTTGACAAAATCGTTAAGCTTTAAGTTCAGACCGCATCACAGCCTTTGTGTGCAGTTTTTTGAAGGCAAGGGTTACAGCGATGAATTTGTCTGCGGAATGGCAAAAATAGTGTCGGTTCTTGAAAATAACAACGCAAATCTTACGCTTACGGGCGGTTGTGACGAAATTTGTTCATCGTGTCCGAACCGTGACAACGGCAGCTGCGATGTTACGGGCAAGGCGTCATGCTATGACAAAAGATGTCTTGATTTACTCGGAATGAAAATCGGCGATACTGCCGATTGGAAAGAGCTTTCGAGAATTGCAAGAGAAAATATAATTTTAAAAGACAGGCTTTCGCAGGTGTGCGGCGACTGCAAATGGTCGCATATATGCCGTGATAAAGCCGATAAAATGAAAAGTCTTCATTAATCCTCATAGATATATTATGATAAAAGACCTCACGAATTTCGTGAGGTCTTTTGTTAATACTCGCACTTTTACAAGCGGCGAAACGCTCAACGATAAAAACACTCGCTCTTTAAATAAGTGGCGAAACACTCAACAGATGGATTAACAAATCCTCTGTCAAAGTCATTATAAATTATTGAAGTTAATAAATCAAGGAGTTTAATAAAATTGTATAAAAAAGCACAAACTCGTAGGGGCGTTCATCGGACGCCCGCAAGCAATGACAGAAATATTGTGATAGAAATAAATTATATGAATGAAACAGAGTTATCGAAATAACGTAGCGGCGAACAGTGTTCGCCAATCAATTCGTGTGTACACACGAATTGAATAAACAGTAACTATATTTAGAGCCATAAATCAAAATCGATAAAATGTATATGTGTATTTATTCGGTTTGATTTTGCAATCAAACCGATTGGCGAACACTGTTCGCCGCTACATTAGAATACATGACTTTTATCACATCAAAACATATATGTTTAAACAAAACCATTCATCAAGCGGGCGTCCGATGAACGCCCCTACAGTTTGGTTTGTACAAACAATTAAAATGCTACGCTCGGGCATTAAAGTATTTGACTTAAAAAACTATCTTCACGAATGAAAATATTGACTTTTGGAGGAAATTGGATTATTATTTAAACTGTATAACTTTAAGTATGCTTATTTTTAGGACAGATGATTTGTGAAGGAGTTGAAAAAAGTGCCGGATCTTTCGATAATTTTCGATATGGGTGTTGTTGCACTGCGTTTTCTTATGCCTGTTTATGCAATAATAATTGTGTACCAGTGCTTTGCCGCAATGCGCCGTCGCCGCCGTCCCGAAACTCCTTTGATTTCACTTTTGAACCCTGCAACGGGCGAGATACTCCCTGTGCTTTTCTGGGAAAATTCAATCGGCAGAAGTAAAAGCAGTGATGTAACCGTTGATGACCCGACGGTTTCAAGAAATCATTGCGTACTCCTTCGCCGTAAAGACGGTTGGTATGTAAGCGATACCGACTCAAAGAGCGGCACAATGCTCAACGGCAAAAGAACAAGAGGCAGAGCAAAGGTGCTTATTGACGATACAATAACAATAGGCGGTACAAGCCTTATAGTAAAAAGAGGCGAGGAGTTCCAACAGCCGTTGCAGTCGAGCTGGTTTTTCTCAAAGGTCAGCGATAAGCCTGCAATGAAATCGTGGAAGCTTATGCTTCTTATTACATTTTTTCACTTTTTTATGTGCGTTCAGGCAATGTTCTGGAATGACGGCACAAATACAATGGCTCCGCTCGTGCTGTTCGGCGCTCTTGCGGCTGTTGAATGGGGATTCTTCTTTATCTCCTATTTTGTAATTCGCAGAGTAAATTTCGAGCTTGAATCGCTTGCCCTGTTTTTGACGGGCATAGGCGTAATGATGCTTATCAGACAGTCGGAACGCTCGGCTTATGTTCAGCTT
>OGDU01002359.1_pt1 | contig 12285 bp, 7 predicted proteins | sample 1570371 | NCBI WGS metagenome assembly OGDU01 (sample SAMEA2581977, study PRJEB24529) | metagenome | biome: Human gut stool | place: China | collected 2011
CGTGAAATGACGGGGCTTCCTTTCGCTTTCGCGGCGTGGGTGGCGCGTTCCGGCGTGGACGACCGGACCGTCGAACGGCTCGCCGAGGCGCTCGATTACGGCGTCCGGCACATTCCCGAAGCGATCGCTTGTTACGGTTACGGCGACAGAAGTTATGCTTACGATTACCTGACGCGGAATATCGATTTTGTTTTTGATGAGCAGAAGCGCCGTGCGACGGCGCTTTACTGGCAGGAGGGCAGGAAGATCGACCCTCCGATCAATCCCGGATGAACTTCCGGTTGACGCGCCCCCGGAGGGGACGGAAGCGACCCGACTATTCACCCTCTAAAGCTCAAGAACAATGATTACTATTTACCTGAAGCAATATAACAAAATCGTTCGCAACGCGGACGTCAGGCTTTTCGACGATCTCGGTTACGACGATATTTTGTGGATCGACCTGCTTTCTCCGACGATCAAAGAGCAGAAAGCCGTGGAGAACTTTTTGGAGATCAACCTACAGACGCGTCAGCAGGTCGAGGAGATCGAGAGTTCGTCCAAATATTCGGAAACCGAGAATGCGATCATCTGCAATTCGAACTTTTTCATTCCGAATCCCGAGGCGTTCAGTATCGAGCCCGTTTCGTTCATCATTACCGAAGGCGTGTTGGTGTCGGTGCGCACCAGCGAATTCAGGACGTTTACCGAAAGCGCGAAACGGCTGCAGATGAACTACCGGGCCTACTCGACCGGCTACCACCTGCTGATCTCGATCCTCGAGGTGCGGATCGATTTCGATGCCGACCTGGTCGAAGCCCTGGCCAAAAACATCGCCACGCTGAGCAAAAACATGAACCTCAGCGAACATAGCGACAAGGAAACCCTCAAGCAGATCAGCCACATGCAGGAGAATACGATGTTGATCCGCGAAAACATCTTCGACCGGCAGCGTATCCTGTCGGGCATCCTGCGCTCCGAACGTTTCCCGAACGACATCTATCCGCGCTTGCAGCTGATGATCAAGGACGTGAACTCGCTGATCAACCATGCCGACTTCAGCTTCCAGCGTCTGGACTATATTCAGGACGCCGCGCTGGGTCTGATCAACATCGAGCAGAACGAGATCGTCAAGATCTTCTCCGTGGCGGCGGTGATCTTCATGCCCGCGACGCTCATCGCGTCGATCTACGGCATGAACTTCAAATTCATGCCCGAACTGGACTGGACCCTGACGCTCTCCAACGGCTGGAACATTCCGCTGGGCTATATCTTCGCCATCGGCCTGATGATCTTCTGTTCTGCGCTGACCATCTGGTACTTCAAGTACAAGAAGTGGCTCTGAAGACACGCCCGCAGAGCGGGCGTGCTCCTGCCTTTCCCGTTACTCCACCAGCCGCACGAAACAGGCGTCGCTTACGTCGCCGGCGCCCCAGTCCGATACCAGAAATGCGTTGTTGTTGAAACTGTTGAAGTCGAACGTGGAGACGTTTATATCCCACGCCGAAGTTCCTGAAGCCGACTGTTTATTGAGCCAGTAGATCGCTCCGAAATTGGTGTAAACGGTGTAGAGCATCGGGCGGTAATGAATGTCCGACGAGGTGTAGAGCGCACCTCGGTTGGCATAGCGCAGCACGCCGCGTTTGCCGCCCTCCTGCGTGCAGTTCTTACGCCGGCCGTATCCGGCGACTCCGGTTGGAAAGAAGAGGTTCGCACCCTCTCCGCCTGAATTCGTACTCCCTTTGGGGTTGTAGACGAAACATCCGCGCATGCCTTTGTTCTTGTTGCTGGCGTTGTAATAGGCGTAGCTGTAAATGTCTTTCACGTCGAAAGAGGTTTCGGTGGATTCGTCGTCGTAAAGTACGCCGTATGCGAACTGGCAGTTGAGTTGCAGGGCGTGGAAATCCTCGTATTCGGCTACATGGCAGTTGGGATTGCCGTTGATGGTCTGTTTGCGGTCGCTGAATCCTGCCGAAGCGCGGGGTTTGTTCGTGATCTGCGTTTTTCCCGCGACCTCTGTCCATGTCCCCTTTTTTTCGACTCCAAGGGAGCCAGATCGAACTCGGTCGTCGCATGGTCCTTGAAATTGTCGAACACGTTGTTGGTCGCGTCGATGGGCTGGTCGAAATTGCCGAAGCGGAACAGCGACCCCTCCTCGCACGGCGACTTCGCTTCCGTGTCGTTGTAGCAAAGATTGAAACAGTGCCATTTGGCATCGCCCGCGATTTGGGCGGGAGCGTAGCCCTGACGGACGAAGATCCGGTGGTAGCAGGAGTAATTGTGGTAACGTATCAGAATGATCCCGTACCTGCATTGATCCGCGCCGATGGTGCCGTCCGGCTGGTAGGAGAACCGGATTTCGGACCCGGTGGCTCCTTTGGCCCGGCCTCCGAGCACGCCGTTGATCCTGATCCAGTCGCTGCCGGTCTCGATTTCAGCCTCCCACGGCCCCTCCGATTCGAACGGAAGGTATTGTGTGGCGGCCTCGTTCTTACGGTGTGTGAGCACCACGTTGAACGGTGTGCCGTTGTCGTGACGGCGGTAAATGCCTTTGGGATTGATGATGCGGCGGACTTGGAATATCGTCACGGTGTCCACCGTAGGTTCGGGATGCCCCTCCAGCTGGACGGTCAGTTTCACCTTCGCCGAGCGTCTGTATGAAAAATAGGGGTTGTTGCCCGAAAATCCGGTCGTACTCACCAGTTGCAATGCCCGCGTGTAGCACGGAATCTGCAAGACGGTCCTCTCTTTCGCCTCGTCGATCGTGACGATGTAGTCGCCGTTGTTCCCTCCGTCGATCGTGCCGCTTTTCGAAAGCTCGTACTCCCGGTATCCGCGGGGCGCCTGCCCTTTCTCTTGGGGAAGCAGCAGCGCTTCGCCGTACGCCTCCAGACTTTCTCCCGACAGGGCCGTTCCGAAGTCTTTCTGGAGCCAGTAGAAGTAGTTGTAGCCGCACCAAAAAGATTTGTCGCGTCCGATCCAGTTGATATGGGTCGCTGCCAGCGACAGAAATCCGTTCCACGGGCCGTCCTTGATCTTCGGATTATCGGGGTCTGCGGTAGTGACATTGCCCGCGGTCGGGTTTCCGCTCAGGGAGTAAACTTCGTCGGGGTAGTATTCGAACTCGTCGCCGGCTTGGTACGGGCCCCAGTTGTTCTCCACGATCTCGGCTTTCAGATTTCCGACGGGTTTGCCTTTGATCTTCACCGGAAGCATCATCGAGTGGTCGTACAGATAGGAGATGTAATAGGGATTGGGGACGTAAATGCCGGGGTCCTCATTATAGTCGATATGCCAGTTCACGTCGTTCGCGCTGCCTTGGAAACGCATCGTGAGCTTGTAGTGGAAATTGCGTTCCGCATTGTAGTCGTCGTCGGCATTCTTGCCGAGCATGAACCGGTAGAATATCGCGCCCTTTCCGGGGTTCTCCGCGGTGTTCGAGATGTAGAAACCCTCCACTTCGATATAGGTGCCGCAGGGCTTGCCGTCGCGGTATCCCGGATCGCCGGGGTCGTTGCCGTCCGGGAAGGATATGTGCTGGTTGTCGCCCGACACGTCCTGCCATTTGAGCTTGCCCTTTCCCTGCATGTTTTCGTAGAAGAAGAGCGACCGGGCGTCGTTGGCGTGCAGCTGCTCCTTGGATTGGGCGGTTCCTCCCAAGGGGTTGGAGCCTTTTGTCTGGCGCGGCCACTGGTTGAAATCGGTTCCCTGACCGTATTCGATCGTGTCGCCCGCGAACCATACGTCGTTGTCGGGGGCCTTGATGCGCTGTTCGTCGTTTGCGTCCAGCAGCGTGCAGGACCGGGGTATGTTGTGTATGCGCGCAGACTTGATGTAAATGTAGACGTTGTCGTAGAGATTCTTCGTGTCGAACGATATCGTGACCTTCGATGCCAGCCGGCGCAGCCATGCGTGGATCGTCGGCTTGGCCGAATTGATCGTCAGCAGCGGCGCTTCGCCCCGGACCGCCCCGGATTCCGGTTTGTTGGCCGTGAAGTAGCCGGACATCTGATCGTTGTTCCGCGTCAGTTCGGGGTCGGTCTCCCATGCCGGGGCGATTCGTCTGAAATCCTCCTCCAGAGCGATTTTTTCGGCATATCGGGTGTTTGCCGCGAGGTCGCCCATGTTGGCCACGGCGTAGATCCGGTAACGTCCGTAGGGTATGTTGTACGTGAATTCGGCCCGCTGCGTGGTCTGCTCGGTCGGGTTTCCTTCCCGTTCGGGGTTCGAAATCTTCATCTGCTCCCGTGTCCGGTAACCGCTTCCTGCGAGCGAGCCGTCTTCATTGTACCATGCGATGAAGATGTCTTCGATTTCGGCGATCTGGTCGCCTTTGAGGCTGCGGGTTTTTCCGAGGGAGAGGTTCGAAAGGGCCTGAAAGGTCACGGCGAACGATACGCGGCTTTCGCCCTTGCCGATCGGTTCCGCCTCCGCGTCCAAGTCGTCGCGCATACAGGAACCGAATCCGAACAGCATGCCGCCCAGCAGCAGGTAGTATATCGCTTTGCTTTTCATCCGTTTCAGTCGTCTGTTTAGGGTAACAGTCCGAATCCGGGATCGAGTTCGACCAGCTCGTAGGGAAACACCTCTACGACGAGATCCGGTTCGGATGTCTTCGAAATCGAGAATTTGTAGTAATAGTTGCGCCGGATGTCGAACGGATCTCCGACGGCGCTTCCTTCCGGCGGTGCGTTGTAGTATTTGAATTCTACGGCATACTCCTTGCCGGGCGCCTCCTTGAATCGGACCCGCATTTCGGCTGCGTCGGCCGCTTTGCGGTTCGCGGTCCCTGCCGCGACGTTCCGGTATTCGGGGACGTAGGCGACGAAACGCCCGTCCGCCGTCCGGTCGAATGCGCGTGTTTTCGGGGCCTCGTCGTTCCTGCCGTCCGGCAGATGCACGGTGTCCGTGTAGTCGCCGGCGTAGTTTCCCTTGACGTAGTCGTCCTGCGAGTAGACCCCGCTCGGTGCGCAATATCCCGTTGCGTTGTAGCGGAGCAGTTCGACCTTTTCGAGCGTCCAGCCCGATGTCTTGCAGCTCACCTCCACCTTGGCCATGGCGCGCAGCAGGTGGACCGTTCCCAGATGGGTCAGCATTCCCGGTGTGAACGTCATCTCCTCGCAGCTTTTTACGCCGTACATCGGAATCAGCCGTTCGCGGGACAGTGCGAACGGTGCGGAGAACGTGTAACGGCTGTTTTCCGCCGTGCAAAGCTCCTCGATCGTCGTCTCTCCCGCCGTCATTTTTCCGGGGTAGGAGGGCCAGTTCGCCAATGCGACGACCTTGAAATTCGCGGGCGGCATCTTGTCCGTTTTCCCGACCACTTCATACGTTTTCGACCGGTCGGGATCCTCTCCTTCGGGGATAAGCTCCACGGTCTGGAACGCGGAGAGGTATCGGTTCTGCGCATCGAAAAAGAAGAATCTGTAATTCCCGTTTTCGAGGTCGATCCCGTTCTCGAATTCGCTCTGCGTGCCGTCGTCGTACGAGCCTTCCGGCGTTCCGCCCGCCCGCGTGCCGTTCGTGCTGCCGAGCGCGATGCGGAAGCTTACCCGCACGTCGTCCGGCCGCTCCGTGCCGGTTCCGGGGACCGGCTCTTCATGTCCGGTCCGGCGGCACGACACGAGCGTCGCGCTGGCGAGCGTCGCGAGACAGATGAAAATGCGTATGATTCCGTTCGGTGACATGTGCGTAAATTGTCAGATTCCCGTATTCTGCCAAACCATTTTCCACGAATGGATGTTGATGCTCATGCTGACCCAGCGCATTCCCTCTCCCAGCACGCATACGATGTTGTACTCGTCCATGCGGTCGAGGAATTCCTGCTCGTCCATATCCCGGCGGTATTCCCCTTTGACCAGCAGGGCGTAGTCCACCAGCGGGATGCTGAGAACGGTCTTTCCGGTGTCGTTGTCGCGCACCGTCAGCCTCATCTTGCGCTCCTCCGGCAATTCCTCCGGCTGTAGTTGCGGCGGATTCGTTCCGGTTTCCGACCGGACCGTCGCGCTCTTGTCGCGCACCATTAGCCGTGCGGTGGTCAGCTCTGCGATAACGGCATTGACCGACGTCACGGCGTCGGGGAGGTCGGGAAGCGCCGTTCCGGCCGTCGCGGACTGCTTGTGCCACGCATGATAGGTCACCGGTTCGTCCGGCAGCAGCTGGTTGTCCCAGTCCATCCGGCCGTTTTCGGCGGTGATCCGGAACGAGAAACGCTTCTCGTCGAGCCGCTCTCCCGACGTCTGCTGCAATACGACGCGAACGTTGTTGGTGTTCTTCACGAGCGGGACGACGTAGGTATAGATGCCCTCCGTGTCGCCGAAGGTCTGATTCGGCAGATAGCCGTGGTAGAGCCTGTCGTGGTCTTCGCGGATGTGCCCCGTCCCGTCGGTTCCGGATTCGCGCATCAGCGTGCAGGTCAGCTCCTTCCTGGATGCCGATTCCGGGATCCTGAACGAACCTTTGTCCGTCGATCCGCACCATGCCAGCAGGTCGTAGGTTCCCGGAGCGACGTCCACCTCCATGGCGTATCCCTCTTTGCCGAGGGCTTCGCCGCTTTCCGTGCGCTGCCAGACCACCCTGCCGCCGCCGTCGAGCAGATAGAGCGTTACCGACTCGACCTCGCGGGCGAATGCGTCGGCGAATTTGAGGTTCATGTCGTAGCGGAACTTCACCCGGTAATTTACCGAACAGTCGCCCTCGCCGTCGTAGATCACGCTGTCGCAGCCCAGCAGCGTCAGGGCGCAGACGATCGCCGCGAGCGTCCTTTTGCCTATTGCGTATATGTAAGACGATGTGCCCATCTCTGTCACTCTGTTTAGTTCATCGGGTCCGGACCGGGGCAGCCCCTTCCGCGAAGGGGCTGCCGGAAACTACAGATTTACGTTCTGGTTGACGATCTTCCATGAGAGGATATTGATCCGGGCGCCTACGTAATAGGTATCCTTTTCGTCGTTCTTTCCGGGAACGATCTCCTCTTCGGGGTCGAAGATACCTTTGCCGATCTTCGTGAGACTGTTGACGGTCACCACATAGTGATGGTTGCGGACGATGCCGTACTTGGCGACGGGGATCACCCGTTTGTTTTCGGCGTCGGTGGTCGTCGCGGCGTTGTTCAGGTGCTCGATCGGGATGTTGTAGTACATCAGGCCGTCCTTGTAGCCGATCGCCTCGTTGTAGGCGTTGAAATCCTTCATGTTCTTCTCGACCTCGCCGAGCTCGGTATCAGTGGCCGGGGCATACGTCTCGCCCGATTTTCTGTACAGCGAGGTGCCTGCGGCGAGCGGTTTCAGTTTCAGGTATACCTTTCCGTCGCGGTCGTTGGCCAGCTCGACGCAGTTGTGATCTATCTGCACGTATTTTCCGGTCGCCTCGTCTTCCAGACAGTACAGGTTCAGCTTGTTGCCTTTCTGAAGCGTGTTGAGCACGTAGTTCAGGTAGTCGTTGCGTTTGTAGAGCGTTCCGTTGTAGCGTATCATCTCCAGCGGCTGTTCGTTCTCGTCGAGGATCTGCGCTTTGAGCAGGATGCTCGTCACGGCCGAATGGAGATACTCCGATACGATTTCCGACGTGTTGGAGTTCTCGGCGCAATAGGCTGACTGCCCGAATTGTTTGGTAAGCTTGTCGGCGTTGATGTAATTCAGGTATTCGGCGACTGCGGCTTCTGCCGAAACGTCGGGATACTTGCCGTCCTGTTTGCCGTAGTTGTAGGACTTTCCCCAGTAGCTGCGGAACCAGACCGCATCGTTCCAAACGAATCCGAGGTCCGCATCCGACCATGCGGTTTCGATGTTCTTGACGATGTAGGAATCCTTGGCGGTGGCGTTCAGCCCCCCCCCATCCGAGGAATCGGACGTAGATGTCGGCCGCTCCGGTCTGCGTTCCCTGCTCCTGTTGGTTGGGGTCTCCGGCGACAGTCACCTTGACCTTGTAGATTCCGGGTTTCCCATCGACCGGAACGAGCTTATCGTTGTCCACGCGCAGGGTGACTTTCGCCGCCAGACGCTCCACGTAGATGTCTACGGGCGTTGCGTTCTGCGCCTCGTCCAGCTCCTTCTTGAAGTCCGATTCGCTCACCTCCGTCACGAAGTAGGGAACCGCCGCCGTGCGGCCGTAGCTGGTGGTGCTCATGGTGAAGTGCGACCCGTTGTAGATGCTGCCTGCAAGCAGTGTCTTCATCTCGTCCAGCGTGTTTGCCGGCTCGAAATCCTCCGGCGTGTTGAGCACCGTGACCAAGTGTTTCGGGTGGTTGGTTTCGGTCAGGCCCTTCAGCACGATGACCGATTTTCCGAAGAATTCGATGTTGCCCGCGGGGTTGTCCTCATTCTCCGTGCCGCTGTCCCAGACGTTTGCACGGGCGATGAATATGCCGTTCGTATCGTAGAAGAAGAAGTCGGCGTTGACCACTTCGTGCTCGGTCGCGTCGCCGTATTCCAAGTCGCCTCCGGTCGCGCGCGTGGAGTTCGCGTCGGTGATGTTGACTCTCAGATAGGCTTTCCCGTCGAATGATCCGGGCTTGTTGCTGTTTTCGGGCTCTTGGTCCGAACAAGCGCAGAATGCTCCGCAAACGAGTATCCCGCAAAGGATGTTTTTCAGTTTCATAGGAGATGTGATTGAAGTTTTATTTTTTGTTCCGTTTTTGCAACTGTTCCAAAGCCTCTCTGGCCTCGCGTATGCCGGCCTTCTCGGCTTCCTGTGGATAGCCGGCGGCCGTTTCGTACTCCTCCGTAAGCATGGCGTATGCGCCCCGCGCATAGAGGGCTTCGGGCGACTCCCCGGCTTTTCGCAGATAGTGTTCCGCGTTTTTCAGATCGCCTTTCTGCATGGCCGTGTTCGCCGCGTTGAGGTTCGCCGCCGTATCTTCGGGATACATGCGTACGGCCGTTTCGAATATTTCGTTGAATTCGTCCGAACCGGGGCTGCAGGCTTGTGCGGGCAAGTAGAATTCGTTGAGACTCAGTTTTTGCGGCTGCGTGAGCATGATGTGCCGGATCTCCTGCGCGTCGCTGAACGTGCGGATGGTGTACGTGATCCGGTAGTCCGTATGGCGCAGCGCGGGATAGCGGTTTTTCAGCAGGAAATCGTACTCTTCGGAATAGGAGCGTTTGATTTTCGCCTCCTTGGCGTCGGGTTCGAGCGAACTGTCGATCAGGGCGAGTATCTCCGCGCGGTGCGTCAGGTTCGAGCGTTCGACATAGCTGCGCAGTCCGGCCCAGTCCTCCGGTTCGTAATCGGTTTCGATGACCCCCTCATCGAAGCGGTAGAGTTGTCTGATATGTTTTTTCAGCGCTTCGGTACGGCCTATGGCCAGCATGCGGTTGTGCGTCCACGGACTTTCGGGCGATGCGTAGCCTTTGAGCCATACCGATGTGATCGTCACGTCCCGGTCGTTCCGCACCGAATCGATGGTGGCCTCTATCTTGCCCAGTTCGGCCGTGTTGCGGCGGTAGTCGGGATAGATGACGGTCTTGTTCACCGGGAAGTCTATGAACGCGGACCCGCTCAGCGAGCGGCTTTTGACGGCCTCGGCCGTCGGCCGGACGTAGACAGGCCGGGGAGTGTAGGGGACGGGTTCCTCGAAGTGTCCCAGCAGGCCCTGCCGGGCGGCGAGCACCGTGTTGCAGCAGCCGTAATCGCGGCGGGAGAGCCGGAGTGCGGCGCCGTTCATCCATCCGTCGTATGGCACGATGACGTGATAGGCTACCCGTTCGGGTTTTTCGGCGGCCTTGAAACTTGTCTCGCCGTCGCCCGACAGCATGCTTGCGCCGTTTCTTACATAATAATAGTAGCGGCGCCGGCCGTAGATGCCGACGGCGGGCAGGTCGGCCGAATCGGCTCCGTTCACGAGCCGGGGAGTCAGAAGTACGGCGCGGTTCGCCTCTACCTCCAGCCGGGAGAGTTCGACATCCATCTCCACGACCAGATATTCGCCGTTCCGATCCATCTTCAGGTTTCCGACCGTGACCCCGTCTATCTCTTGGGCGTGCGGCAGCGGACTCGTTCCCAGCAGCAGCGACAGGAAAAAAATCGTTCGTTTCATTGTAGCGAGCATTTAGAATACGTAAACCAGATTGACGGCCGCTTTGGTCGGCCCCACGTAATGATGCGGTTTGTCCTTCTCGACTCTCTTTCCGCAGCCTACGCATCGGAAGCTGTCATATTGCGTGTAGGCGTATCCCACGCCTATTTCGGCTTCGAGGTTCCAGTGCCTGCCGAGTATCCAAGCGTATCCGTAGGCGACGCCGGCGCCTATGAACCAGCCCTGATAGCGGTAGTCCGAAAGTTTCGAGAGATCGGAACCCAAGAACGAGATTCCGTTTTTCACGCCTCCGATGTTGTACTGCCCTCCGTGCGCGTGGAAACCTATAAAATGTCCTGCAAAACGGTCGCAGAACCATAACCGCGCTTCGGGGCGCACGAGCCAGTGTTTCCAGCGGCGGCCGTGCGACAGCGTCCATGCGTTGAAATCGCCCGTGATGTCCAATGTCCATTTCGGGGCCAGACCGGTTTCTACTCCGAGGTTTATATTCATAAAAGCATCGGACAGTACGTTTGTTTTCAAAGCTACGCTCTGCCCCCGGACGTTCCAGCCCCAGAGCGATGCGCATAACAAAAGAAAGATTCTGAATTTCATGGCCGTATCTTCGATCAGGTTCGTCGGTATGTATGTATACGGATCATCCTCAAACGAACGCTCCCGGACCGTATTCTTTCGGATACGTGCCGGGTTTCGGAACTCGGACAACTGCGTATACAAAGTTGTTCCATCGGGCAATTCTTCGATATGCCGTTTCATTCGAGATGAGTATCCGGCTGATATTCGGCAAATTTCCCCCCCCCTCGCAGCTCCACAAGGCGGGTGTTACATGTAGTGGTTTGTACAAAAAGAAAGTGTGGAGCTGTTTTCGTTCATCTACAAAGAGGTTCTGACAAAACCTAGAATCGAATAAACGAATGCTTTACCCCACACTTGAATAGATACGAAAATTGCGGCGCAAAATTGTTTTGGCCGAATCTATCTAAACAAGAAAATGAGTGCTGTTCATTGCCCCGATTCACGTTGAAACTGTCAGATTTCTTTGTAAGGACAGAGTGAAAAACACTTTCCGTATGTTTGTCGGTTTGCGACAGGACAAAATTAGAAAATAATTTTCGGATTGAACAACACTCATTATGGAAATTTTATGCAAATTTCCATAAAAAAGTATTTTTTCTGCAAGAATAAAAGATATTGATTCACAATTTTATTTATATCATTTTGGGTGGAAAAATACGCTGTTCGGTCCGATTGCTGCCGGAAACGGTTTCGGCCCGGTTGTCAGGGGTTTTGTCCGGCTTCCGGGGCGTTTTTATCTTGCCTTGCCGAAAGAAACGGCATTATGCGGGGTTTCCGGCTAAAATTTGTATCTTTGTCGGGCGCAAAGCCCGGCGTGCAATATCTTTGTTGACTGCAAATCGTCTGCCATGCTCGAAAAATTGGCCAAACAAACCGCCGTCTACGGCATCAGCACCATTGTGGTGAGGTTCCTGAGCTATCTGCTCACGCCTTACTATACCCGCATTTTCGGGCAGGAGACCTATGGCATCGTCACGGACATCTATGCCCTCATTCCGCTGGCGCTTACGCTGCTGACGATGGGCATGGAGTCGAGCTACTTCCGCTTTTCGGCCAAGGCCGAGGAGGCCGGGGGCGACGTGCGGGCCGCCAAACGCAGGCTTTTCGCCACGACATGGGGCGTTACGTCGCTAGCCGCCGTGGTGTTCTTCGTGCTTGTCGCTTCGTTCCGCAACGGCGTCGCGGGGCTGATGGGCGAGGCTTATGCCGCGCATCCCGAATATGTGGTCTGGGTGGGGCTTATCATCCTCTTCGACGTCTGGGCCTGCATCCCCTTCTCGCGGCTGCGCGAGCAGGGACGGGCGCTGCTGTTCGTCGGCATCAAGGCGCTGAACGTGGTGATGAACGTCGCGTTGGCGGTCGCTTTCGGCGTCGCCGGGCTTTTCGCTACGGAATTCGGCGTCGGTTGGGTCTTCGTCGCCAACCTGATCGCCAGCGTCGTGACGTGGCTGGTCATCCTCGCCACCGTGGACCGCACCGTGCCCAAGATCAACTGGGCGCTGCTGGCCGCGGTCTTCGCCTATTCGCTGCCTCTGCTGGTCGGCGGACTGGCGGGCACGGCCAACGAGTTCATCGACCGGCAGCTGATTAAATACCTCGTGCCCGAAGGAGCCATGGCGCAGGTAGGTATCTACGGCGCCATTACGAAGATCGCCGTGGTGATGATGCTCTTTTACCAGATGTACCGGCTCCCC
>OGDU01002363.1_pt1 | contig 12275 bp, 15 predicted proteins | sample 1570371 | NCBI WGS metagenome assembly OGDU01 (sample SAMEA2581977, study PRJEB24529) | metagenome | biome: Human gut stool | place: China | collected 2011
GAATTCCAGCGACTATGAAACAGCTCGCGTTACGCTTGACCACTCCTTTGCGCAATGGGAAGCCAACGAGTCGGCATGGCAGCTTGAAGCACAGATGGAAACCTTATGCAAGGCTCTGGAAGGATACGAGCAGGCTTTCCAGTGTGAATTCGGCGATTTCAAAAAATTCATGCGTTTGCGGATGCGCTTGAGTGATTTGGAGAAGAACGAACGTCGCAAACTCAAGCATGAGGTGTTCCGTACGCAGAAGGAACGCAGCCAGGCGTTTATGGATCTTGACAAACGCATCAAGAAACTCAGAGAAGAAGACCGCGACCATCCATGCCGTAAATGCCCTGATGTGCAAAAGCACTTGAAATGGGGACATCGTTGGGCTCGTGAGATGCGCGAGTTGGAACGGGTACAGCATCGTTACGATTCGCGAACCGGTTCCGTGGCACGTCAGTTTGATCATATTTGCGCTGTGCTTTCCAATCTCGGCTATCTTCAGCCGGTACGGGAATCCGCGGGCCATGGTGATTATCAGCTCACGGAACGTGGCCAGCTGTTGCGGCATTTGTACAGCGAGCTTGATCTAGTATTGGCGCAGGCGATTGACGATGGCGCATTTGACGGGTTGAACGCCTGTGAATTGGCCAGCGTCGTCGCATCGTTGGTGTTCGAAGCCCGCAGGGGAGGCGGGGGAGAGCCGCGTCGTTACCCTGGAGGCATTCAAGGGAACGTCGCCGTGTGCGCAGCGCAGCTTAAGGGCGTCCATGCGTCGATTGCCATGTTATGTGAGGATCACATGCTTGAGGAGCCTCGACAACTCGATTTTGGCATCACCGATATCGTCTACGATTGGGCGCAAGGTGAAAGCCTGTCGCAGGTGCTGTACGGCACCGATCTGACGGGCGGCGATTTCGTGCGTAACGGCAAACGGCTTGCCGACGTGCTTCAGCAGATAGCCGTGGCTGGACCGTATCTTGCGGATCGTGCCGAAACGTTGGCGCCAGTCGCAAAACAGGCGTACGATCGCATCAATCGTGGCATCGTCGCATACTCCGGCGTCGACTAAAATCGAACATCAAGCAGACGAATAAGGAATAAAAGACACGTCCGAACTGTTCTGTAGCTTAGACAGAGCAGACAATCCAAGGAGGCAAAGGCAATATGGCAGAACGCAGCCTGCGAGGCATGAGCATCGGCGCAAAGTCGTTGGAATCTGATGACAATGTGGATTTCGCGGCGCGAAACGACGTCGCATATGTGTGCCCAAAGGGACACCGCACGATTCTGCCGTTCGCTGAAGGCGCGGAGGTTCCGGAGGAATGGGAGTGCCGGTGCGGCATGACCGCGCATCGTGAAGGCGACGAGGATCGTGAGGCCGACGAGATTTCCAAGCCGACCCGTACACACTGGGACATGCTATTGGAACGCCGTACTGAAGACGAGCTGAAGACGTTGCTTGAAAAGCGTCTGCAGATGCATCGCGACGGCTGGTTTCCAGACTACGAGTAACCAGTAGTTGAACGACACTTGAACTGCATGCCCGGTCAGTAAGACCGGGCATAATTGTTATCTGAACAGTTCACATTGCATCGAGCATTTAACAAGGAGTGCATTAATCTCATGTCCGAGAAGACCAAGCAACCCAAGAAAGTCGTTCTGCTTGACCTTGACGGCACATTGACCAAGTCTGATCCGGGCATCATTGGTTGTGTGGTGAAGGTATTTGAGGAACTGGGGTATCCAGTGCCTGATGATGAGGAGTTGCAGCGATTCATTGGTCCTGCAATTGTCGAGTCGTTGCAGCGCAATAATATTCCGGACGACTTACTCGATGAGGGCATTGCCATCTACCGCAGGTATTATGCGCAGGAAGCGGTGTTCGATGATCCGAATAATCCGGGTCAAAAGGTTCCGGGCCGTTTGAACAATACCATTTATGACGGTATCCCAGAACAGTTGGCCAAACTGCGTGCTGACGGATACTACTTGGCGATCGCAAGCTGCAAGCCGCAGTATCAGTGCATTCCGATTTGCGAGCATTTCCATTTGGACACCATGGTCAACGGCATTTACGGTGCCAGCGAAGATAATTCGCGTCTCGACAAAGATCAGGTTATTCAATGGGCGTTCGACCACATTGGGTTTGGCGAAGCCGCTGGCGATAAGGCGCTCATGGTCGGTGACCGTTGGACCGATGCTGACGGAGCCAAAGCGTGCGGTCTGGATTGCTTGGGATGCGGCTGGGGTTATGCCGAGCCTGGCGAGCTGAAAGAACATGGCGCGTATAAGGTGATCGATTCGGTTAGTGAGCTTGCGCAAACCATCGAAGACTATTTCGCCTGATAGATAACGGCTGATGCACGAGCGGATCATCTTGTGCATAAAGACAAAGAAACCCTGGGTATGCATGCCAGCGATGACATTTGCATACCTGGGGTTTTGAGAGATCGCGTACATCTCAAATACCCCCTGCACCTGCTCCAACTTTTGTCCGATAATGTATGTTATGTCAGAAAAGCTACAGCAGTTTTCGACTGACGCTCTTTTCTGTACATAACATCGGTGGGTTATGCCAGCACGTCCCTTTCGGGACTTTGCTCGACATAACCCACCGGCATGATGGATGGTGCGTCCTCGCTTCGATGGATGTCTTTTTGGCTAGTCCTTAATGGCTTGGCTGAGTTTTCTTTCCATTTCGCTTTTCATGCCGTTTCGGGCCTGCAGATACATAAACACCAGTTCCGTGGCGATGAGCATAACCATCAGTGCTGCCGACGGCCAACCAACCTGTTCGTAGAAATGCTGAAATTTCAAGGAAAAGCTGGGTTTGAACATCGTATATATCGGATACGGCAGAGCTCCGATGATCAGCGATGTGAAATGCAATCCGACAATTGACCAGCGTACCGGATATACGTCACTCTTGGTTTTTGAGAAGATATTTCCTCGAATTGCAGTAATCGAACAAATGTTCAACGATATGACCGCTGCGACAATCCACAGCAATGCCGGCAGAATATCAAACATGTATTGCTCCCCTGTTGTATGTCTGTCTGTACATATCTATCTCATATCAACGACTCGTACATCCGTCTTAGTCCGCATCAACCATACGGCATGCATTCTGGTATGTTACAGTGACGCGGCGGCGCGTGTCTGATGTTGCGCCTCGAAGTTCTTTCTCATGCGCATTGCAGTGATATCGTCAACAGGTCGGTTTCCACCCATCATGGAAGGCACGGTGGTCAGATCGACGTATTCCTCGTGGGCAAGAGTCTCTCTGATCTGCTTCCATAAAGATCCCACCGATACGCCGAATACCGCCCGACCGCTTTGCAACAACGCCACCATTTGCTCACTATCCGTACATTCGTGCACTTGCTGACCGTCGCACATAATCGTGATATTCTCAAATTGTTCCGCGGTACGCTGCGTCAGAAAACTGATGGCAGTCGTCACATTTTGCAGATTGATGCCCGCGTCAAGCAGTCTTTTCGACACAGCAAGGATCACCACGTCCTTGAACGAGTACAGCCTGCGCGAACCGGATCCATGCGACGGCGTGATGGAAGGTTCCACGATTTGTCTGCGAGCCCAATAGTCAAGTTGACGATAAGTGATGCCTGCTACTTTTGAAGCCACCGTACCCTTGTAGCCGCGCGTCACCGGCTGAGTGCCGGTCGCGGGGAATAACTCCCCCTGCACCGCAGTCGACACATGCAGACGCAACCGCGTTGTTGGCTCTGCTTCGTTCATCACGCTCTCCTACGACATCTACAATAACGCCCATGAGCATTCGTGCGAAGCTCATGGGCGCGAAGCTGTTGTACACAGTCTATCCCGCATAACGTGGATCAACCGGCAATGACGGCTTTATTGTCGAAATAAACCAGACGGAACTTGCCAAGAATAATCTCATCGCCATTCTTGAGCTCCTGCTGATCAACACGCTGGCGGTTCACATAGGTGCCGTTCAAGCTGCCCGCATCAATAACGGAATACCTGCCGTCAGACCTGCGGAACACCGCATGGACGCGGGAAACCGTGGAATCATCCAAAAGGATGTCCGCTCTTGGATCACGGCCGACGGTAATCTCATCCTCGTCAAGAAGATACCGCGACCCCGACACCGCTCCCCTAGTCGAGATCAGCAATGCCGTGCCATCGGCAAGACGCATGATGGTTTCAAGGTCCTCTTTCGTCAGAGGACGGTCTCCGGTGGAAGTCACCGGTACGGTTATTGCAGGAAGGCCAATGATGGTCGTTTCACCTGCGCTTGGAATCGGATCAGTCATAGTCGCCATTCTAGTCATTACCCTTGCAAATAGCCGGTATTGAGACCGGCATGGTCACGAATCATACACCGTAAAGTGGGTCTTATCCCTCAGTCTTGTCGATAATTGACACGAACTGGTCGTTTGGCAACATGTCATCATAGCTGCGCCAACGGCGTTCCAGCTCACGATTCGCCTCGTCATGCTGCTGTTTGCCGAGCCTGGCATAAGCCTTCAACTCGTTCGGCCCCATGTCTTTGACCGGCTGATTGAGATTCAATGCTTCGTCACTCACAAGCTGCCATTGTAGCCGTACACCTTGAAAGAACACGGAAAAAGCCCGGATAGTGTGTATTCCGGACTTAAAACTGTATTCGAAGTTATATTCGCGGGGATTGATTTCAGCGCTGCTCGTCGATCATTTCCCGCAATGCCTTGTTGCAGACGGCTCTTCTTGAATTAGGAGCATCGCCGGAGTGAATGGCCTCGGCCACCGCGTCGCTCTGCTGCGTCATCTTATAGTCTTCTCCCTGCGTGGACTCGATCTGGGATTTATCCGCACCCATGTATTTCACTGCATAGGAGTTGGTTGCAGCTTCAATCAAGTTGCCCGCGACAGGCGGACCCGCGGTTCCGCAGCGCGCCCAGATTTCCCTGTGAGACAACTCATGCCTTACAACAGCATCAAAATAGGCCGTACAAGATCCTCATCCTTCAGGAACTGGTTCTCATAATTCTGGAATTCGTCGATGCCTGCCTGAACGAGATCATCAGGTTCATCGGTGCTGGAAGACATTTGATACCATCCAATATCAACCGATTCTTTGTAGTCAGTCAAAATCACCATATACTGGTGAACATAATCACCGCCCTCCTCTGTTGCAGGAACGTTGGCCTTGTCGAAAATCGTTCCATCATGGATGGTATCCGAACCATTTGTCGTAGGTGGTCAGAACGAGATTCTCGTACTCCTGATACAACGGACGATCCTGCACGTAATAGATTTCGCCTGTGGCCGGCAGTCCCAGCTTACCTCTGAGATCCTGCTCGACTTTTTGATTGATGTTGCGTTGCCTGGAAGTATAGGCGCCATGAATCGCTATGGCGCCCAAACCCAACACCACGCGCCACCCGTTTCCGACATACCGCACGAAACAGCGGAAACCCAATGAAACCAACAAAAAAGGCGGCACGTCGTGCCGCCCGATGGTGGGTGATATAGGAATCGAACCTATGACCCCTTCCGTGTGAAGGAAGTGCGCTAGCCGCTGCGCCAATCACCCATGGGATAATTCCACCGGTTTCCCGGCTTCGTTACCCGCTTCGCGTGGGCGATACAAGATTCGAACTTGTGACCCCTTCCGTGTCAGGGAAGTGCGCTACCTCTGCGCCAACCGCCCGAAGCGAGTGCTAACTTACGTGGATTCTCGGCGGAATGCAAATCGTCGGCGTGTCGCGGTTGGTTGGACGGGCTGCGACACGCGCGTCAATCAGTAAGTGGCACGACGGGGATCTCCATGGTGATCGCATCCGGATCAGTGTCGCCGGAGGCGTTGGAATCATTTGGCTCACCGGTGGTGTGGGCTAACGTCAGGCGCATCTGATGCCATGCCACATTGCCGTGTGTGGAAGCCGACATGCCTTCGTCCATGAATCCCAAGCGGGAGTAAAAGCCAACAAGACGTTCCTTACAAGTCAGCACAATGCCTTTGCGTCCGGCAATCGTCGAATCAAGGATCACACGACGCAGCAGATAGCTGGCGCAACCGCGATGCTGGTAGACGGGAGCCACATCCACGCCGAAAATCATCTGCCAATCACCCTGCTCGTCATGCATGGAAACATCCTCATACATGACATCAGCCAAATCTTTCTCATTGGTCGTCATGCCATTGACGAAACCAACCAACGTGCCATCTTCCACGGAAGCGGGGAAGCAGGCGTCGTCATCGGCGTCAGTGTTGATCAAAAGCCAGAAATGTTCCGGATATGTGGCGACGCGTGCGGTCAGGCTCTCGTTCGTTGCGGCCTCCGCAGGCGGGAAGCAGGCAGCCTCCACAGCCTCAATCGCGTCCAAATCCTCCATCGTTGCATGTCGAATGAGCATGTGCATACTCTCTCGCAAGGCATACCCAATCTTCACGTTTCGATATGAGCTGACGGCGGAAAGCGCCGACGTGCAATACTGTGGCAAGGATTACCGGGAAGCATTTCTTGAAGGTTGATAAACGCTTATACGAAAAACCGATAACGACGTGGCCTGTTCCGTGATTATCGCGCGGTACGATGGGGCGCGTTCAAGGCTAAAGCTTGGAAACAGCCTGAGAAGGCTTCAAACGATCCGCAGAACATTCGAAAACCTAGCGAGAAAGAGGGGAGGCGCGTGTGTTCGACTGGACATTCGTGACGCACTACGCGCCGTTCTTCGTCAGCGGTGCGGCGATGACGTTGTTCATTTCCGTATTCGGCATCGTGCTTTCGATTGTGGTCGGTCTCATCTGCGCGGGCATTGAAATCGCACGCATCCCAGTGTTGAAGCAGATTGTGCGCGTCTACATCGAACTCAGCCGCAACACGCCGTTGCTGGTACAACTGTATTTCCTGTATTTCGGTCTGCCGAAGCTTGGCGTTGTTTGGCCCGCGGAGCAATGCGCGATCGTGGGACTCGGCTTTCTCGGCGGTTCCTACATGGCCGAAGCGATGCGTGGCGGGCTTGAAACCATTCCGAACGTGCAGCGCGAATCCGCATACGTGCTGGGCCTGAGCCAATGGCAGACGTTGAGCCGCGTGGTGATCCCGCAGGCCATCGGCACGTCCATCCCAGGCATTGTGGCCAACGTGATCTTCCTGATCAAGGAATCGTCCGTCGTGTCGGCCATCGCGCTCGCCGATGTGATGTACATGGCCAAGGATCTGATCGGCATGTACTACAGCACGTACGAATCGTTGCTGATGCTGGTCGTCGCATACTTGGTGATTCTGCTGCCGATCTCATTGTTCGGCACTTGGCTGGAACGGAGGTTCGACTATGAGCGGCGCTGAGATTCTGCTCGAGCCGGGCGTGTTCCCGCGCCTGCTGCAGGGCCTGTGGGTTACGGTGTGGATCGCCGGTGTTTCGGTGGGCCTTTCCGTTCCGGTGGGATTGGTTGTCGGCTGGTTGATGACGATGAAGAATCCCGTCATTCGCGTGTTGACCAGGATTTATTTGGATTTTATTCGCATCATGCCGCAATTGGCGTTGCTGTTCATCGCGTTTTATGGTTTCGCCCGTGCGTGGAATTGGAATTTGGATGCGACCGGCGCATGCGTGTTCGTGTTCGTGCTGTGGGGCGGCGCGGAATTGGGCGATTTGGTGCGTGGCGCGCTTGAGTCGATTCCGAAAGCCCAGTATGAGTCCGCGTATGTGCTTGGGTTGAGTGGCTGGCAGACGTTCGTCACAGTGATTCTGCCGCAAGCGTTGCGTAGGCTTCTGCCGGCTTCGGTGAATCTGGCGACACGAATCGTGAAAACGACGTCGTTGGCCGTGCTTCTCGGCGTGGTCGAGGTCATCAAAGTGGGTCAACAGATCATCGACGCGAACCGTTTCCAATACCCGACCGGAACCCTGTGGATCTACGGGGTGATTTTCTTCATGTACTTCATCGTGTGTTGGCCGCTGTCCATCGTGGCCCGCCGACTGGAAAAGAGGTGGTCGCATGACTGATGCAGCGGGCAAGCAGACTCAGGCAGGCCAAGCAAGTCTTGGGATTGCGCATTTGGTCAAGCAGTACGCCAATGCCGACAGGCCGGTGCTGAACGATATTTCGTTCGACGTGCCGCATGGCAAGGTGTTTGTGATTGTTGGGCCTTCCGGTTCCGGCAAATCGACGTTGTTGCGCACGATCGCAGGCCTTGAGCCGATTCAGGGCGGCACCATTTCGCTCAACGGCGAAGTGATCGAAACGGGCAAGCCGGGCACTGAGTCCGCTGGACGCAGCAAGCGCAGCAGCGAACTACGCACCCGCGTCGGCATGGTGTTCCAAAGCTACGATCTGTTCCCCAACAAAACCGTGCTTGGCAACATCACACTGGCGCCGACCTTGGTGCAGAAGCGAGATAAGGGCGAAGTCGAGCAGGAGGCGATCAGGCTTCTGGAACGCGTCGGCCTTGCCGACCGCAAGGATTCCTGGCCGCACGAGCTGTCCGGCGGCCAACGCCAGCGCGTGGCCATCTGCCGTGCGCTGATCCTGCATCCGGAAGTGCTGCTGTTCGACGAGGTCACCGCCGCGCTCGATCCGGAGATGGTGCGCGAAGCGCTCGACGTGATGCTCGAACTCGCCGATTCCGGCCAAACCATGCTGATCGTGACGCATGAAATGCAGTTCGCGCGTGCCATCGCCGACCAGGTGATCCTGCTTGAAGATGGCGGCATTGTGGAACGGTCCGACGATGCCGAACGATTCTTCACCAATCCGACCACCGAACGTGCCAAGCAGTTCCTGCATACGTTTGAATTCGATCGGCATCGTAAATCAGCCGAGCAATCCGAACGATCCGAGCAGTAGCGCGAAATAGCGCGAATCGGCGAAACCCAAGATTTTGATAGCAGTCATCTTTGCAAGAGAGGAGAAACCATGACCGCATCAATCGTCAACAAAACATTCAAGAGCATCGTGGCCGCATCGGCCGCGTTGATCATGGCAGCCTCCGTGGCTGCTTGCGGTCCGTCCGCGGCCACTCCGAGCGACGAAGGCTCCACGGGTAGCGATTCCAGTTCCAGCAGCAGCGCCACCGCCCGCACTCTGGATGAGATCAAGAAGTCCGGCAAGCTCAAGGTCGCCGTGTTCTCCGATAAGGCTCCGTTCGGCTACGTCGACAAGGACGGCAACTATGCCGGCTACGACGTCTACTTCGCCGAGCGCTTGGGCAAGGATCTTGGCGTAGACGTTGAATACACCTCCGTTGACGCCGCCGCCCGAGTCGACGTGCTCACCTCCAACAAGGTCGACATCACGCTGGCCAACTTCACCGTCACCGACGAGCGCAAGGAGAAGGTCGACTTCGCCAAGCCGTACATGAAGGTGGCGTTGGGCGTCGTTTCCCCGGAAAACGCCGAAATCACCGACGTTGACCAGCTCAAGGGCAAGACCCTGATCGTGACCAAGGGCACCACCGCCGAAACCTTCTTCGAGAAAAACTACCCCGACATCAAGCTGCAGAAGTACGACCAGTACGCCGATGCCTACAACGCGCTGCTCGACGGTCGTGGCGACGCCTTCTCCACCGACAATACCGAGGTGCTCGCATGGGCCAAGTCCAACAAGGGCTTCAAGGTCGGTATCACCGAACTGGGCGATAAGGACACCATCGCTGCCGCAGTGCAGAAGGTCAATAAGGAATTGCTTGACTGGATCAACGACGAAATCGACAAGCTTGGCGATGAAAACTTCTTCCACAAGGATTATGAGGAGACACTGAAGCCGGTGTATGGCGACGAAGTCGATCCTGATGAAATCGTGGTCGAAAAAGGTGTGGTCGACTGATAACTAGTTAATCAAACTAAATATTTTGAACCTTCCGTCGCTTCAGGCGGAAGGTTTTTCTATATTCAGATAATCATATTTACATACAAATATATGATTGCTGATAACGCTATATAAAAAACAATTATTACGATTCGCGCCTTCCATAAAAAGCGTATATAGCCACGCCGATGTTGCCATGTTGTTTTTCCGATATCTTGTGATTGTCGGCTTGAAAAACAAGCGAGATGTTTTACGAGAGAGGAACGCGGAACATGAAGTACGCAGTGATCGGTGCCGGCGGAATGGGCATCCAGTACGGTGTGCTGCTGCAGGAATTCGCGCACAAAGACGTCGACTTCGTCGATACATGGAAGCCGAATGTCGAGAAGATCCGCGAGCTGGGCGGTGCCTACGTGTCGCAAGACGGTGAAGACCGCCATCTCGTGCCGATCAACGTGTACTATCCGGAGGAATACGCCGGCCAGCCGGACGTGTGGATCGTGTTCCTCAAGCAGATGCAGCTTGACGGCGTGCTCAAGCGCTGCGCCCATCTGTTCAATGAGAAGCAGATCGTGTTCTCCGCCATGAACGGCTATGGACACTTCGAAAAGCTCAACGAATACTTCTCCACAGACCGCATTTACGGCGGCACCGCACTGATCGGTGCCTACGTGTACGGCCCCGGCGATTTCAACTTCACCGGCGGAGTACATGCCAAGGCCATGAACCTGTGTGCCTACGCGGATGATGTGACTGACGAGGTGCGTAAACACGAGCAGGCGCTGTACGAGGATTTCGCAACGGCCACGCTCAACCCGACCATCGTGGACAACTTCATCGGCATGTGCATGGCGAAAATCGTATTCAACTCGGTGCTGAACACGTTGTGTACCATGTACCAGATTCGTTTCGGCGAATTCCATGCGCATCCCGACGCGCGTTGGCTCACCGAACAGCTGGTCGATGAAGCTTACAGTGCGGCCGAAGCAGCCGGATACCAACTGTTGGGCACGCGCGAAACGGAAGTCGAAACCATTCTGCACACCGCGGGCGTGGCGCATCCGCTGCACTATCCGTCCATGTATCAAGACCTGACCAAGGGACGTCCAACGGAAGTCGACTACATCAACGGCTATATCGCCAAAGTCGGACGCGAGCATGGCTACGAATGCAAGCTGCACGAATTCCTAACCCGCGAAGTGCATCTCGCCGAACAAGCCTTCGCCATCCACAATCCAGACATCGTCGCACAGGCCAAAGCCGACGTTGAAGCCAGTAAGCCGGTAACGGAATAATCGTATTTTTTCAAAACAAGTAGGAGAGGGAAAACAACCATGACCATCGCTATTTTCAAGAGGCCGAACGGCATCAAACGAATCGCCGCAGCAGTACTTGCCGCTGCAACACTTATTTCCGTTGCGGCATGCGGTTCCGGCAACAGCGCATCCGCATCCAAGGAAAGCCTGAACACCACGAAGGGCAAAACCACCACAATCACCGTCGGCGTGTGCGCAGGACCATACGGCGACATGGTCGACAAGGTCATCGCGCCACTGCTGAAGAATGACGGTTTCAAACTGAAGACCAAGCTGTTCAACGATTATGTGCAGCCCAATAAGGCACTTGCATCTGGTTCCATTCAGGCGAATCTTTTCCAGCATGGCAATTATCTGAAGAAGTTCACCGCCGACAACAATCTCGACCTGACCGCCCTTGGACAGACCCCAACCCTTGGCCTGGGCATCTATTCCAACAAGTACAAGTCCATCGATGACATCGAAGACGGAGCTACGGTCGCAATCGCGAACGATGGCTCTAACCTGGCACGTTCTCTCGGCGTGCTCCAGCAGCAGGGTCTGGTGACGCTCAAGGGCGAGGTCGATGCCACCAAGGCCACGGTCAACGATATCGCATCCAATCCGAAGAACCTCAAAATCAAAACGATCGATGCTGCACAGCTGGCCCGTTCCTTGGACACCGTTGATGTGGCTCTGGTGCCGGGCAACTACTCTTGGGCTGCTGATCTGAAGCCTGCCGACGCGCTCGCCATGGAAAAGCAGGATGATGGCGTGATCGAAGTGTTCGTGGTCCGCACCCAAGACGTCGATTCCGACTTCGGCAAGGCCGTCAAGAAACTGCTTGTCAGCCAGAAATTCAAGGACGCCATCGCCAAGAGCGAATTCAAGGATTTCGGCAAGCCGACCACTTGGTGACCGCTGCAACGCGGCGATAGGTAATATGCAAAGACCCGTATGAATTGGAAAACTCATACGGGCTTTATACAAACGAGATTCATCAAACGAAACGTATCAAACGAAACGTATCGAACGAACGTAAACACGTACTTGAACGGAACGAGGAACGAACCATGAGCGTTATTGAACTCAACGACGTGTCCGTGACCTTTCATGAAGGCGGACGAACCGTCGAAGCGGTCAAACATGTGAACATCAGCGTGGAAAAAGGCGAAATCTTCGGCATCGTGGGCTTCTCCGGAGCAGGCAAA
>OGDU01002400.1_pt1 | contig 12117 bp, 9 predicted proteins | sample 1570371 | NCBI WGS metagenome assembly OGDU01 (sample SAMEA2581977, study PRJEB24529) | metagenome | biome: Human gut stool | place: China | collected 2011
GATAATTCGGCAACCGTCTTATTGAAGATAGCGGGATTCTTCACGATCAACGAGATCGGCTTGGCCTCATTGGTATGAGAAGAATCTTCGCTGTTCAACTGCTCGTTCTCCTTATCGAAACTTACACGGAAAATATACTTAATCAAGATAATAGACAAGATAATACCGATCACCCCTAAAGGGTAAGCGACAGCATATCCCAAAGCAATCGTATTGTCAGACACTCCGTGCATATCGGAAAATGCTTGCTGGGCAGCCCCCAATCCCGGTGTATTCGTTACCGCACCCGACAAGATTCCGACCATTGTCGGCATCGGAATACCGGTCGCATAATGCAGAATGACAGCCGTCAAGACACCTAAGAACACAATACCGCACGCCAGCATATTCAGCGTAATCCCTCCTTGCTTGAAAGAAGAAAAGAAACCCGGTCCGACCTGCATACCTACAGAATAGACAAAAAGTATCAATCCGAACTCTTTAAAAAAGTGAATCACGTTGTGGTTGATCGTAAAACCGAAATGTCCTAAAATGATCCCCACAAACAACACAAGAGTAATTCCCAAAGATACGCCGAAGACTTTGATCTTGCCTAATTGTATGCCTGCAGCGATCACAAAGGAAAGCAGAAGTATGGAGTGGCCAATGCCCTCGCCCCATAACAAATCATTAATCCAATTCATAATAATACGTGTAGTTATAATCTTAAATTTGCCTTAAAGGTTGCAAAGGTAGCCATTTACTTTGTGTTTAACAACATAAATACTATCTTTACCCACCAAATATTTTAAAAGATGAAAAAGAGCTATTGTATCTTATTAGGCTTGTTGGCCTGCCTCTCTCCTGTCTTCGGACAGGGCGATGCGGACACCGTAATATCTGCATCTGAACAGGTTCCTGCGAAAATAGTCACCATCAACACGAGCGTCGGAACCCTAAAAGCAAAACTATATGACGATGTCCCTAACCACGTCCGCACCTTTATTGAACGTGCCAAACGGGGCGAATACAACGGAACGCTGTTCACACGCGTACTCCCTGAATTTATGATACAGGGCGGTGCTCCTGATTCGCGCAATGCTCCCGCCGGTGCCCGCTGTGGTTTCGGAGACCGAAATTCGGAGATCATGCCGGAGATACGGCCTCACCATTTCAACAAACGCGGCGCGTTGGCTGCTCCTCGCCAGAACGACGACATCAACCCGCAAAAGAAATCGGATATGTCGCAATTCTATATCGTACAAGGAAAAGTCTATACCAGCGGTGAACTGGACACGCTGGAAATGATTGCCAACCAGGATATCAAGGAAAAGGCTATGCAGAAGTTCTTCTATCCCGTCCGCGCCGAACTACGTATGCAGAAAGCCAGCAATAAACGCGAATACCAAAAACGTCTGCGTAAAATCAACGCCCAAGTAGACTCAATGATACGTGCTACACCCGGACATCTGCTGTTCACCAAAGAACAACGAAAAGCCTACACCACAGAAGGCGGTTGTCACCATCTGGACGGCAACTATACCGTATATGGCGAACTCATTGAAGGATTCGATGTGCTCGATATCATCGCCGGACAACCTCGCGACGAATATGACCGCCCTAAAAAGGATATCCGCATTATTCAATTGACAATTGAAAATTGACAATTTTCAAAGCTAATATTTCTTATGCTTAAGAGAGACTTCATCATGATACAGATCGAAGAACTTGCTAAAGTAGTCCTTCAGATCATTATGAATCGCAACACAAATGCGGCTCGCCATACTCCAGAGTTGATCCAAACCATATACAGTTCCCTCAAACTGGACCGTCCTACCCTTATGACGGCCCAGCCCGAAGAGCTTGTCCGTCGACTCGACAGTGATGACAACGGCGGAATCCTCCGTCTTGAGATAGCCGTCAAGACCCTGATCGAAGAAAGTTATCTCTATCCCGACGAGGAGCAGGCGATGTTGCAAAAAGCCAAGACAATCTTGGAATATATACAAACGCACGACAACACATTTTCTTTGGAACGCGTGAATATGTTGGACGAATTGGAACGGCGCATTCTTTAATCGACAATCAAACATTTAACCGATATCTCAAGGATATTCACTATTTTTGTGCCGTAAAAGTAAACAGCAATGGCAAATAACGAAACGGCACACGAACTAATACTCCAAATTCTGAAAACGCGAATGACCTTTCGCCAGACCATACAAAGAGTATTGAGAACCAATAATGTCGACATGACATTCGAGATGCTCCAGGTGATGCATCGTTTATGGAAGAAACCCGGAGTCAGCCAGCAATATCTGGCAGAACAGACAGCTAAAGACAAAGCTTGCTTGACCAATCTTATCAATAATCTGGAAAAGAAAGGCTGGGTAGAACGTCGAGGAAACCCGACGGACCGGCGTAACAAACAAATTTACCTGACAGAAGAGGGCGAACGGCTCGCTCTCCGGGTAAAACCTCTGTTGCATGGAATATACGGTCTGATAGGAGATGAAATGCCTTCCCGGCAAATTGTCTCATGTAGAAATAATTTACAAAAAATAAATAGCATACTGGACAAATTGTAACTTGTCCAGTATGCTATCCATAAAGACGGAAACAAGTACATTCGACACACAATCCTAAAAGATAAACAAGGCTCATGCTAATGTCCGAACCTTGAGGTATCAATCTTCCCGGCTTCTTTCTTCTTATATCCACCGAAGCGGTAGCTGAAATGTATGGTAAAAGAGCGCGAATAAAAATCGTTGTTCATATCCAAGTGTTGCCCATTAAAACGAACTTTCAAATTGGGCATGCCCGAGTTGAAAAGATCACTGCAACGGGCAGACAGATTTATCCTATCGCTAGCAAAACTCCATTTCAATCCGGCAGTGAGGTTATAGACTGTTTCAATGTCAAAAGTTCCCTGGATCATCGGGGTTTGTATACTACCTATCAATTCGAAAGCCAGATTCTTACCTATCTTAAACGTGTTATCCAGCGAACTGTTGAACATCCATTTCCTCCGGTTAAACGGGATATCAAAAAAGTCATCGCAACGCTGGTGAACTTGCATACCTACCAAAGTAAGTCGTGAATCCAGCCAATTTCCGGCTTTAAAGGGTAAGATGACGTTTGTCCCCCACATCTGCATATAGTTCCAGTTCGTATTCTTATAAATCAATGCCAAACGGTCAGTCGATTGATAGCCCGTCTGTACGAAAAAGTCAGACGTATGCATGAAGAACAGACCGAAAATATACTTTTGCTTCCATATATAATTGCCGTTCAAATTATAGGCTGTCGAAGGTTTCAATCCCGGCGTCCCCCAAAGCTCGGTATATCCGTTCAGATGACTGACGGAAGACTGCATATCCCAATAACCCGGATAAGTCTTATCCGTCGATAACGAAAACTGGAATAAATGTTCGGAAGATTTTACATACGTCAAAGATGCTTGCGGATAGACAGCCCACTTACGATAATTGCCGATGGTATAATATTCACCTGTAGCAGAGATAGAAACCGATGTACCAGTCGCATAGTTCTTGCTCAAGGAAACATAGACATTGGCAGTCTGCTCACGAAGCCGGGAATCCGTATTTTCGGTCGGGATATCACCTGTAACCTTATCATAGGTCTGAAAGTCACGGTCTTTTGCAAATCGGTAAGACATACCGTACCCCAAATCCCATTCTTTAGCCAAAGAACGCTTCCGGTCAACATAAATAGAATAACGGTCTATCTTTTGACCACCGATTATAGAGAAACCGCTTTGAGCACCATCCGCATAATCCGCAAACAAAGTTTGGTTATTATCTGACGTATAATGCGTGTAATCTCCGCCGACATCAAATCCAGATCCGGAATGATATTGCAAAGTGACATTGTGCATACGGGTTTCGACATATTTGTCAACATTGCTTGCCTGATAATTACCGGAAGTCAGGCTATTGCTATGCTGCTCAGGTGTAAAACTGCTGGTATAAGCGAGATTAAAATGATCTTCATCATCCAAATTATCTTACATGATATTCGGGAGGCGCACTGTACATGACTTCCACCTTTTCCACTCTATCCAACGGAGTATTGCGCAAAAGCGTCTCAAGTTGTCCGGCGTCCATTGTTGTCGGTTTTCCATTCAAGACGACCGTCAAATTTCCCGTACCTGCCAAAGTGAGTGCGCCTTTAGTCTCTTTTACACCGGGGAGTTTAGTCAGAGCCTCGTATGCATTGTTCACCACTCCGTCGCCGGCAAGAACGGACAGATCATATCCCAAACGCCCTTCTTCCACCTTCACAAAAGGACGCTCCGCTTTTACCACGACCTCATCCAAAGCATAATCCTGCGGATCAAGTTGAATGACACCGACATCTCTGCCCTTTCCCTCGATTTCCTTAGTCCTGTACAAGAGATGCTGCACGATCAAGCGGTATTCTTCAGGCTGGCTATCCAACACAAAAGTTCCGTCTACATTTGAAATAGAAGCGTTTATATAAGTAGAATCTATTGCCTGCAAAACGATGGTTGCACCATCTACCGGTTGTTTTTTATTGTCTATGACCTTTCCTATAATGTTCTGTGCCTGCAAAGAGGTAACAAAGAATAATAGTAAAATACCGATTCCGATTTTCATATAATATAAAGTTTGTATTAATTTCCACACACCCTAAACAAGGGTTATTCATCATGCTCCCGGACATAATTAGCTGTCCATCATTTTCTAATACGCCGTAAACATACAAAATTAATCGAAAAGAATAGCAAAGCATGATTCCCATTTCATTAGAAAAGGTTCAGAAAGATTTGCTACTTTTGTCCCCTCATTTCAACAGACAGTGAATTTACATGAAGGTAAAAGGATTTTTGTACGGACTTATCGCATCCGCCACATTCGGATTGATTCCTCTTTTTTCCATTCCGGCGCTTGAAAACGGCGTAGGTTTGGACTCGTTGCTGTTCTACCGTTTTTCCTTAGCATCCGTACTGGTTGCCGTACTGATGTGGGTGAAAAAGATTCCGTTCGATATACAGAAAAGCGAATTCGGGATCGCTTTTATTTTAGGTACACTTTATGCCATCACGGCGCTTTGGCTGACGGAGGCTTATCTTTATATTCCGAGCGGGGTGGCGACAACGATCCATTTCCTTTATCCGGTGGTAGTCAGCCTGATCATGTTTGTATTTTACAAGCTGACAATGCCGATACTGCTGGCAATGGCGATGGCGGTAAGCGGTGTCTATATGTTAAGCGGAGGAAATACGCCGGGAGGTTCTATCAATATAAAAGGATTAATGTTGGTATTGGCTACAGTGATTGCCTATGCAGCCTACATCGTAGGTATGAACCGAAGCCGGATCGCCAGGCTCGACAGCTTGAAAGCCACTTTCTATATTCTGCTTTCCGGAGCAATTGTCTTTCTGGTAAATCTGGCGATAAAAGGTGATTTTCCCGACCCGATGCCGAATCTGGCCACAACGATAGACGTGCTGATGGTTGCTTTCCTCCCGACGTTGGTATCCGACCTTACACTGATACTGGCCATTCGTTATATAGGTTCGACAACGACTGCGATCTTGGGATGCATGGAGCCGCTTACCGCCGTATGCATGGGCGTCCTTTTCTTAGGCGAGCATCTGCAACCGATGCAGATCGGAGGAATAGTAGTAGTGCTATCAGCAGTCTGCATCGTGATATCAGGCAGTTATATCAGGAAATGGGTGCGGGATATCCGACTTTTATTTATGCACCGGATATAAATGACGAGATATTTACATAATAAAAACAATATATTCACAAATATGCATATCATCTTATCTCCAGCCAAGACAATGGCTGGAACATCCAAAATAAAAGCGCCTGCAGGTACAACGCCCCGATTCAACCAGGAAGCAATCGAGATCGCATTGCACATGGCTCAATATCCCGCCGAAGAATTAGGCAGGATGTTAAAGCTCAGTCCCAAGCTGATGCTGGAAAGTTACCACCGTTTTCAGAATTTCCATTCTGCGGAAGAAGAACCGCTACAAGCTTTGTTGGCTTATACGGGTGTCGTATTCAAGAATATCAATCCCAAAGATTTTACAGAGGCGGACTTCCGCTTTGCCCAGGATCATTTGCGGCTCATTTCCATTTGTTATGGTCTCCTTCGCCCGCTGGACCTGATCAAACCTTACCGGATGGAATATGATGTGAAACTACCCGAATTAGGAGAAGGGAATATGTATATTTACTGGCGTGCCCGTCAAACAGAACCGCTTATTGAAGAAGTGAAAGCCGACGATAACCTACTGATCAACCTGGGGAGCATGGACCTACAACCATCATTCGACTGGAAAAAGGTAGAACAATCAGTCCGTGTAATAACACCGGATTTTAAAGTCTGGAAAAACGGGAAAGCCGAAACAATCGTAATCTACGCCAAGATGGCACGTGGACAAATGACCCGTTACATCGTTAAAAATCGGATTACCAATCCGGATGCATTAAAAGATTTTACTTGGGAAGGATTCCGGTACAGAGAAGATATCTCCTCCGAAAACAACTGGATTTTCTTGCAGGATTAAGAGATCCTTGCAATAAACCGACAGTATCGTCCGTTTATACAAAGGAATTTTTTAATTAGAAATGAAATGAGAAAAACCTTTAATCTTTTATTCATATGTCTGATAGCCTTATACGGCTGGATCGGATATCAAGTGATCCATACTACCGATCTGCCTCAATGTCAACCGGAAGGAAGTCTGTCCGATGTCGCCGAGGAGGTGATCGCCATCCCTTTGAAAACAAACGGACATTGTTCTTTGAACAAGATTAAAATGATCAAGCGCGACCGGGAAGACATCTTCCTTGTCAGTGATCGTCAACTTTATCATTTCAACAGTTCCGGCCAATTTCTCGGACAAATAACGGCACATCTGCCAGGAACGAGACAGCCAGTCGAACTGGTTGACTATGCGGTCGATCCTGTCCACAACCGGCTGGTCGTGATCGGCACCGGACATGAGGTATACTATTATGATTACGACGGGCAACTCCTTTTTCAGAGTATCCTCCCTCAAGATGCTTCATGGAAAACTTTCGGGCATATGGCTTATTATAACAACCATCTGTGGACAACAATAGACTTGGTTAATTCAGAAAACAAGCAAGCTCCGTCAATCGAACAATGGCTCTATAAATTTGATCTCTACTTTAATGAAGTCGGGAAGCGCAAACTGGATGTTGCCGATTTGGGAAGAATGGATATCAATTACAAGACAGGTACCGAAATAGCCGTCAAGAACGGGCACGTTTATGTACAAGCGCCATCCTTACAGCCAGCCCATATCTTAAACGACACGCTCTATCTCATCAATAGCAACCAGTTGACCATCACTGAGGACTACGCAAAAATTCTCCCTTTACAGATCGGGACACGTTTTTTAATCTCAACACACTACGATCCTACTCTACCGGAACGTAGCTATACATTTTGTTACGACCAACGAAGAACAAAAGCCTATCACGTGCAAGGAGGATTGGATGACAACTTTTACAAGACAGGCAAGATTCTCGAACTTCAATCCATGGACCTTCAAAGCAACACCTACTGTTATTATAAAAGCGGCAAAGAACTTGCCTACTCTTTTCCTGACCTGACAAACAAAGACAACCCGGTCTTATTTATAGTAAAAATGAAAGCCTGACTCCCCACAGCCAGGCTTTCATTTAATATATATTTACGTACGATTAGAAAATCCGTCCACACAGACGTATCTTCATAACCGGATAAACAGTGAGCTTATCCATGATTTTCGAAAACGTATCGTCCGGATCGACTTCATCCAACAAATTGTTGACATTACCATAGTCCGTATAAACATCCGGTTTGCCGTGGAACTGGACTCCTAGCTCGAACATTACACCAAGCCGTTTCTTCGGTACGGCACGGCCGAACCCCAAACCCACATACGGACGGAAACTCGAAACTTTCAAGCCACCTGACACATTACCGTTTTTGTCTACCGGAATCGTATAATCGCCGATAACAACACCGGCCTTACCGGCTTCGGCTACCAATTCCTTCAATTCATCACTATGCCCATTTATTTTTAATAAAGTTCCCCCGCCAAAGTAAGCACCAGCAGTCAAAAAGAAAGAACCTTTTTTAAACGGATAATAATTCACAAGTAATTCACCGGAAACACGCTTGATACTTCCCTCCATACCAATCGTAGAGGGAACACTCACGCCTTCCATAGCTTCCACATCAACATCTACATCCGTACTCATGCTGAAATTTGGCATAATGGAAAAACCACCACGTAAATCAAAGTGAGATGTGATAGGAGTTGCCACATTCACGTCGATACCGGTAGTACCGACGCCCACACCTACTGCCAAAGAATTAAACACACCCAATTCTTTCTGGGCCATAACATCACTCACAATTACGCCTGATAAGGCTAACGAAATAACACAAAGTAGAGTTCTAAAACCTTTCATAACCACTAAAAAATGTATTTGTATTGAAATAAAGTACAGCAAAGAAAAGAAGATTTTTTGATATAAATACTGATATAGAATAAAAAAGAGAGTACAAGGTTATAGTCCTTGTACTCTCTTTTTTATTCTATAACAAATACGAACTTATTCTTCGTCTCCGTTTTCGTCTTCCTTCATATTGTGGAACACATTCTGAACGTCTTCGTCCTCTTCCAACTTTTCAATCAATTTTTCAATCGATTCACGCTGCTCGGGAGTCACTTCTTTCACATCGTTCGGAATACGGACAAATTCGCTACTGGTGATTTCATATCCATTCTCTTCCAGATATTTCTGAATAGCCGAATTCTGGGCAAATTCACCATAGAGAACCACTTCGTCTTCATCTTCATCCACTTCATCGACTCCATAGTCTATCAGCTCCAACTCAAGATCTTCCAACGACATGCCATCCTTTTTTGCAATATGGAAAACACATTTATGCTCGAACAGGAACTCCAAACTGCCGGATGTACCCAAAGAACCACCGTTCTTGTTGAAATAACTACGTACATTTGCTACAGTACGAGTCGTATTGTCTGTCGCAGTTTCCACAAAAATAGCAATACCGAAAGGACCATATCCCTCGTAGTTCATTTCTTTATAATCGGTAAAATCCTTAGAGACAGCCCGCTTGATAGCACGTTCGACATTATCTTTCGGCATGTTCTCTTTTTTAGCAGTCTGCATCAATACACGCAAACGCGGATTGTTTTCAGGTTCCGGTCCACCTTGTTTTGCAGCTATCGTAATTTCTTTACCCAACTTAGTAAATACACGGGCCATATTACCCCAACGCTTAAACTTTCTCGCTTTACGAAACTCAAACGCTCTTCCCATAATTTATGATCTTATGATTTATGATTTATGTTTTTTATCCTCTCAATTGTGCACCTAACTTCTGTTCCAAATTTGTCTGGATCTTTTTCATGATAGCATCGATCTGCTTATCATTCAAAGTCTTTCCTTCATCCTGCAAATAGAAGCTGACGGCATATGATTTCTTGCCAGCCGGCAGATTCTTTCCTTCGTATACATCAAACAAAGCAACGTCTTTCAACAGTTTACGTTCACTTTCCGTTGCGATCTTTTCTATTTCGGCAAATTGAACATTCTTCTCTAACAACAGGGCTAGATCTCGTTTCACTGCCGGGAACTTGGAAATTTCAGAGAAGGTAACCTTGCTCTTCTTGATTTCCTTCATCAACAATGTCCAGGAAAGTTCCGCATAATAGACATCCGTTTCAATATCCAATTCCTTACAGATCTTCGGGCTGACGATACCCATCGTACCTAACTGGCGCCCGGACGAAGTCGTAATGCTCAAACCTGCCGAATAGATATCGTTAGCCAGATTACCAAAAATGACCTTCTGCAAATTCACACCGAGACGAACCAAGATGTTTTCCACATATGCCTTCAATTCATAAACAGAAGACTTTTCATTCGGATGCGCCCAGTTGTTATCCACACGGCTGCCGCTTACCCACAAGCCCAAACGATAATCTTCCGAGAATTCGGCTAATGTTTCACCTTCCTTCTTATGGTCGATATTGTAATCATAGCAATTTCCGAATTCGAAGAAGCGGATATTGCCATTTTTGCGTTTCGCATTATGTTCAACACTTTCCAAGCCTCCGAACAACAACGTCTGGCGCATGCAATTCAGATCTGCGCTCAACGGATTCATCAACATCACACAGTGAGAAACCGGGTAAGTGGAAAGATTGTCATAGTAGGCCGAGCGTGTCAGCGAGTTATTCAGGATCTCGTTGAAACCGCAACCGCAAAGTTGTTCGGAAATCAGGTTCTGCAATTTATAACTGCGGTCAGTCGGAGTCTGATAGCTCAGATTAGACTTTACATTGTCACTGAATTCCACATTATTATATCCGTAAATACGGAGAATATCCTCGATCACGTCGACATCGCGCTGTACATCAATACGATATACAGGCACATCAATCACCAAACCTTCGGCAGTTTCGGAAACGATCTTCATTTCCAAGCTTTCCAGAATGCTCTTGACCGTTTCAACCGGAATCACCTTGCCGATCAATGTATTGACCTTATCGTAAGTCAGTTCCACACGATAGGGGGCAACCGGAACCGGATAAATATCCTGGATAGCACCCGTAATCGTTCCGCCTGCCACTTCCTGAATCAACAGAGCGGCACGCTTCATCACTTCGACCGTCTGATTCGGATCCAAGCCGCGTTCATAGCGGAAAGAAGCATCCGTATTCAGACCGAAGCGACGGGCTGTCTTACGGATCCAAGTCGGATGGAAAGTGGCCGATTCCAGGAATACATTCTTAGTCTGTTCCGTCACACCGGAATCGAGTCCGCCAAATACACCGGCGATACACATCGGCTCTTCCACATTGCAAATCATCAGATCACGGTCGGTCAACGTACGTTCCACACCATCGAGCGTCACAAACTTGGCACCTTCCGTCGCCGAGCGTACCACGACTTTATTACCTTTGATCTTATCGGCATCGAAAGAGTGCAAAGGCTGTCCTACGCCGTGCAAGATATAGTTCGTAATATCCACCACGTTATTAATGGGACGCAGGCCGATCACCTTCAAACGGTTCTGCAACCATTCCGGACTTTCCTTTACAGTTACATTTTTAATCGTAATACCTGAATAGCGCAGACAGGCTTCTTTATTTTCAACGACAACTTCGATAGCCGGAACTTCATCATCAATCTTGAAAGCATCCACACTCGGACGTTTCAAGTTGGCAGGCTTACCGTTCTGTTTCAGGTAAGCGGCTAGGTCGCGAGCTACACCGAAATGAGAAGTGGCATCCACACGGTTCGGCGTGATATCGACTTCCAGCACATAATCGCTCTTCACATTATAATATTCTTTGGCCGGAGTACCGACTACCGCATCGGCCGGCAGTACGATTATACCTGCATGATCTGTTCCAATACCGATTTCATCTTCAGCACAAATCATACCGTTCGATTCAACGCCACGGATTTTAGAGCGCTTGATCGTAAAGCACTCATCACCATCATACAATTTAGTACCGTTTACAGCAACAACCACTTTCTGTCCGGCAGCTACATTCGGCGCACCACAAACAATCTGCAAGGGTTCCGCGCCGCCAACATTCACGGTTGTAATGTGCAAGTGATCGGAATTCGGATGTTCTTCGCAAGTAAGAACTTCACCGATGACAAGTCCTTCCAATCCACCTTTGATGGTTTGAACTTCTTCTACCCCTCCGGTTTCCAAACCAATAGAGGTAAGTGCTGCTGCTACTTCATCAGGCTGTAAATCAAAATCAAGATAATCTTTCAGCCAATTGTAAGATATATTCATCGCTTTAAAATTTATTCAGTAAAGAGACGGGGCCGTCCGGCCTACGCCAAATTGACGGACAAAAGTACAAATAATTATTCAAATATGATAGTTTCAAGTAGTTTCTTCAGGGCAACCGCACCAAAACCGTGATCAAATATCATTGACAATAGTTATTTATGCATTCTTGATTCATAATGGCCATCTACAAGTATAAGGAACTGTTTGTGTTTAAAAAGCAGGTATTCCACTGGATTATAATCAGAAACAGTGCATAAAATCTCCTCA
>OGDU01002406.1_pt1 | contig 12107 bp, 7 predicted proteins | sample 1570371 | NCBI WGS metagenome assembly OGDU01 (sample SAMEA2581977, study PRJEB24529) | metagenome | biome: Human gut stool | place: China | collected 2011
CGGATAGCCGGTTTGTAGGGCATCTCCAAGCAATCCGGCATATGGCAGGTGAACGAGGCGTCGATAATCGCCGTCTTGATACCGTGGTTCTCCACGATATCCACCACGGTTGTCAGCAAGAACCCGGTCTGCCAAGCGAAGGCGCTACCCGGCTCCATGATCAACTCCAAGTTCGGATATCTCTCCTTAAAGCCTTTCAGTAAAGCGATTAAATGCTCCACGTCGTAATCCTTACGGGTCATCAAATGACCGCCTCCCATATTCAGCCACTTAACGTGAGGCAGGAAACGGCCAAAACGCCTCTCCACCTCGGCCAGCGTCCGCTCCAGATCATAGGAGGTAGACTCGCACAAAGTATGGAAATGCAGCCCCTCGATCCCGTCGGGCAGACCGCCCTGCGCTTCCAGCTCCTCGGCGGTCACTCCCAGCCGCGAACCCGCCACGCAGGGGTTGTAAAGATCGGTCTCCACGGGCGAATAGCGCGGGTTGACGCGCAGACCGCACGAGATGCCGCGCAGCAGCGCCATTGCGCCGAAACGGCGGAATTGTCCGAGCGAATTGAAGGTGATATGGCTGCTGCAATCGAGTATCTCGCCGATATTGCGGTCGGTGTAGACCGGAGCATACGTGTGCGCCGGCTGCCCGAACTCTTCGCGTACCAGCCGGGCCTCGGCGGCCGAACTGGCCGTCGCGCCGTCGCTGTGACGCGCCAACAGGGGGAAGATACTCCACATGGCGCACGCTTTGAGCGCGACGATCACCTCGGCGCCCGACTCGCGGCGCACGCGGTCGACGACCGAAAGATTCCGCGCCAGCAGACGTTCGTCCAACAGAAAACAGGGCGAGGGAGCCCGCTTGAAATCAATCATTCGTTGTTCAAAGAATTAACGTGCAAATATACATTAATATCGTAAAGCAGCACTAAGTATAAATACCCATTCCCGCAGAGACGAAGAAAAAGCGGAATTTACCCGATTACACAGGGTAAATTCCGCTGTCGGCCGCCCTGCGGCGGAGCGGGTCAGCGCTTCGGCTCCTTGTCCGCGGCGAAGGCCTCTTCGACCTCGCGTTCCTTCCTCATACGGTCCTTACGGGTGTAATCCTCCACCTGATCGACCAGTTCGTTGATGTTGTCCTCGAAATTCTGCTCGCAGGGCGTGCAGGTCGTCTGTTCGTCTTTCATAATTTTTATTCGTTTGATGTGATACGGTTTCCCTTCCCCGTGCAAATTGCATACAAAAAGACGATCCGTTCTGCACGGACACCGCGGAAAATCGTTCCGCGAGTTAGGAAAAACGGGGAAAATTTCGTAATTTTACGATTGAATAAATCGAAATCGTCTATGATATTCCTCACCGCAATGGATTTCACGCTTCCGCTGGCCGATCCCGTGCTGAAGTTTCTCATCATCCTGCTCATCATTCTCGGAGCGCCGTTGTTGCTGAACAAGATCCGCATCCCGCCGCTGTTGGGGCTCATCATCGCCGGAGCCGTGATCGGCCCCCACGGCTTCAACCTCGTCCTGCGCGACAGCAGCATCATCCTTTCGGGCACGGCGGGGCTGCTCTACATCATGTTCCTGGCGGGATTGGAAATCGATATGGGCGATTTCAAACGCAACAGCCTGCGCAGCCTGACTTTCGGTCTCTATACCTTCTGCGTGCCGATGGCGCTCGGTATCGTCGCGGGATACTACCTGCTCGGCTTTTCGTGGCTCACTTCGGTACTGCTGGCCAGCATGTTCGCTTCGCACACGCTGATCGCCTACCCCATTATCAGCAAGCTGGGAATCAGCAAGAACAATGCGGTCTGCATCACCGTGGGCGGAACAATGATTACCGATACGCTCGCGCTGTTGGTGCTGACGATCGTCGTCGCGCTCTCGACGGGTAACGCCGACGACATGTTCTGGGTGCGGTTGGGGCTGTCGATCACGGCCTTCACGCTCTTCGTTCTGTTGGGATTCCCCCTGATCGGGCGCTGGTTCTTCAAAAGGGTGCACGACAACATCTCGCAATATATCTTCGTGCTGGCGATGGTCTTTCTGGGTGCTTTTCTCGCCCAGCTGGCCGGACTGGAAGCGATCATCGGATCATTCCTCGCGGGGCTGGCGCTCAACAGGCTGATTCCCGCCACTTCGCCGCTGATGAACCGTGTGGAGTTCGTCGGCAATGCGATCTTCATCCCGTTCTTCCTGCTCAGCGTCGGGATGCTGATCGACTACCGTGCTTTCTTTACCAGTTTCGAGACGATCAAGGTCGGCGCCGTGATGATCGTCGTGGCCACGGCGGCCAAGTTCATCGCCGCATGGCTCACGCAGAAGACTTTCCGTATGTCAGTCGATCAGCGGCGCGTGATCTTCGGGCTGAGCAATGCGCAGGCCGCAGCGACGCTGGCGGCCGTGCTGGTGGGCTACAACGTCTTTCTGGGAACGACGCCCGACGGCGAGCCGATCCGGCTGCTGAACGAGAGCGTGCTCAACGGTACGATTCTGATGATTCTGGTCACCTGTACGATGGCGTCGTTTTCAGCGCAGAAGGGGGCGCACAATATCGCCATGGAGGAGTCGACGGACGTCGAGGAACCCGACCGGAACGAGGTGGAGATACTCATTCCGGTCAGCAACCAGGCCAACGTCGAGGAGCTGGTCAACCTGGGGCTGTCGCTCAAGCCGAAGCGCGCCAAGAACGGATTGCATGCGCTCACCGTCGTCGATGACAATGGTTCCGACGGCACATCGGCGAAGCGCTCGAAACGGTTGCTGCAACTGGCCGTCGAGACGGCGGCGGCAACGGATACCCGTTTGCAGGAACTGCTGCGCTACGACCTGAGTCCAGCCAATGCCATTTCGGGCGTTATCCGCGAATGCGGCATTACCGACGTCATCCTGGGACTGCACGAACGCAAGGATATTTCGTCGGGATTCCTGGGGCGCGTGGCGGAGGGAACCATTGCCGACAACACGACCAACGTATTCATCTACAAGCCGGCGCAGCCGTTGTCGACCGTCAAGCGTCATCTGGTAGTCCTGCCGCCGCAGGCCGAAAAGGAGGCGGGGTTCCTCAGTGCGCTGGAACGTCTGGCCAACGTGGTCGGGAACACTGGGGCCAAGGCGGTGTTCTACGCCGCACCCGCCACGCTCGATCTGATTCGGGAACGCTTCGCGCGGTCGTCGAACGAAATCGGCTACGTCCCGTTCGCGAACTGGGAGGATTTCCTGATCGTTTCGCGCGACGTGCGTACCGACGATACGCTGTGGATCTGGATGAGCCGCCGCAACGGAGTCTCCTACGAATCGTCGATGGCGCGCGTTTCCCGCTATCTGGATCAGTATTTCAAAGGCAATAACTTCGTGTTGGTCTATCCGTTGCAGGCCAGCATCGACGAAGGATCGCGTTACCTCACCTGACCTTTCGGCCGGTTCCGGCAGCTGAAATCCGCTCGAATCCGCGTAACGCCTGCACAGCCGGATCGGTTCTCGCGGCCGAAGAGGACAGAGTCTGTATCGAAACAATCCGGCCTGCATTGAAATGCAGGCCGGATAAGAAGTTGTCGATTTGTTCGTAGCGAGAGAGAGACTTGAACTCTCGACCTCATGATTATGAATCATGCGCTCTAACCAGCTGAGCTATCTCGCCATTGCTTTGAAAGCGAGTGCAAAGGTAATAGAAATTTTTATTCGCGCAAAAGTTTTCAACGCTTTTTTACGCAAAAAAAGCGAAGTAACGGCTGTGGCATCGATTTTGTCCGTCCGATCGTAAACTTCAACCGATTATGAATCAACTGCAAACCCCGTTCGTTCGGAATCTTTCGTTGAATATCGTCACGCTGGCGGCCGGTGCCCTGCTGCTGTTGGCCATGTCCGTGGAAATTCTCACCGGAGACCACCGCCACTTTTCCCAAGCCTATCTGTGGATACAGTTCGCCGTCTGCATCGTCTTTCTCGCCGACTTTTTCATCCGGTTGGCGCGCAGCGAGCGCCGTACGCGTTTTTTCCTCCGCAACCTGCTCTTTCTGCTCCTGTCGATCCCCTACCTCAATCTGGTCGACTGGTTTTCGCTGGAGCTCGCGCGCGGCTGGGCCATGCTCATCGGACTGACGCCGCTGCTTCGGGGTTTTCTGGCGCTCTACATCATCGTCGCATGGCTCGCCAGGAACCGCTTCAATCAACTGCTGGCGGCCTATCTTTTTTCGGTGCTGGTCTTCACCTATCTGGCGTCGCTGGTCTTCTACGACTACGAGATTCTGGTCAATCCCCGCCTGGCCGACTACGGCGATGCACTGTGGTGGGCCTGGATGAACGTCACGACGGTCGGGGCCGCGATCTTCCCCGTCACGGCCGTGGGGAAGGTCGTCTGCGTGCTGCTGCCCATCGTCGGCATGATCTTCTTCCCGATCTTCACGGTCTACATTTCACAATACTATACGGGAAAAAAGAGCAGCAATTGACAAATCGCGCGAGAAACGCTATCTTTGCAGGGTAACCGCTACCCTTCCATGAAAAAGACGCTTCTCCTCCTGCTGCTTCTGCCGTTCTGCTTCGCCGCCGCGGCCGAAGGGGCGATCGACCGTGCGTGGGTCGAGCGAAATTACCGTAAAACCGAGTACCGCATCCCCATGCGCGACGGCGTACGGCTCCATACGACCGTCTACGCTCCGTGCGACACGGCGGGCCGGCACCCCATTCTGCTGACGCGCACTCCCTATTCGTGCCGCCCCTACGGCGCGGAATTCTCCGCGTCGCTCTGGAAATCATTTCTGAAACTCTATTTGGAGGAGGGCTATATCCTCGTTTTTCAGGATGTGCGGGGACGCTACATGAGCGAGGGCGAATACGTCGATCTCCGTCCGTTCATCGCCGATAAGCATTCGCCCGAACAGATCGACGAGGCGAGCGACGCCTACGATACGATCGACTTTCTGGTGCGCGAGGTCGCGGGCAACAACGGGCGTGTCGGCGTCTACGGCAACTCCTATCCGGGTTTCTACGCCCTTATGGCCGCCGCGAGCGGACATCCCGCCTTGAAAGCCGCCTCGCCGCAGGCGCCCGTCACCGACTGGTTCATGGGCGACGACACGCACCACAACGGCGTGTTGTTCCTGCGCGACGCCTTCTCCTTCATCGGCGGCAGTTTCGGCAGGCCGATGGACAATCCCACGACCGAGGCCGCCGCAGCACCCCGTTACGTCCGTACCGACGAATACGATTTCTTTCTGCGCAAGGCCACCGTCGACAGCTTGACGCAGCTTTTGGGCGATACCGTCCGCTTCTGGAACGAGATGATGCGTCATCCCGATTACGACGACTGGTGGCGCGAACGCTGCTCGGTGCGCGCCATGCACGACCTCCGGCCGGCCATACTGGTCGTGGGCGGCCTGTTCGATGCCGAGGATTGCTACGGCGCGTGGACGACCTACGCCTCGATCCGGCGCCAGAGCCCCCGCACGTCGTGCCGGATGGTCGCCGGCCCGTGGGTGCACGGCGGCTGGCGGTCGTCGAACGGCGGCAACCGGCTCGGCAAGATGCGCTTCGGCGACGCGTCGCTGACCGACTACTACCAGCAGCGGATCGAAGTGCCCTTTTTCAATTATTACCTGCTCGGCAAGGGCGACGGCGGCGAGCTGGCCGGCGCTACGATCTTCTTCACCGGTGAGAATCGCTGGCGCACCTTCGAAGAGTGGCCTCCGGCCGATGCGCGCAAGGAGGTTCTCTTTCTTCGCAGCAACGGCGCGCTGTCTGCCGAGAGGCCGATCGAGCGCGAGTCGTTCAGCGGCTATCGCTCCGATCCCGCGTCGCCCGTGCCCTACGATTTCCCGATGCGTGCGTCGCGTGACAAGGCCTATATGGTAGCCGATCAGCGCTTCGCTGCCGGTCGGCCGGACGTGCTGTGTTTCACGACCGAACCGCTGGCAGGCGACGTAACATTCGCGGGCGGCATCCGGGCCGTCCTGCAAGCGGCGATCTCGACGACCGATGCCGATTTCGTGGTCAAGCTCATCGACGTCTGGCCCGATAATACGGAGTATCCGGGTTACCAGATGCTCGTGCGCGGGGACATCATGCGCGGACGTTACCGCCGCAGTTTTTCAGCCCCCGAACCCTTCACGCCGGGCGAGCCGACCGAAGTGGCCTTCACGATGCCCGATATCGCGCATACCTTCCGCAAGGGGCACCGGATCATGGTGCAGGTGCAGAGCTCGTGGTTTCCGCTGGCCGACCGCAACCCCCAGCAGTTCGTCGATATTTACCGCTGCGCGGCCTCCGACTTCATTCCCTGCGACGTGCGTATTTACCACGACCGCCGCCGTCCCTCGCGGTTGGAGGTGCTCCGTTTGCGATAAAGCGGGCCCGGCAGAATCCGCGACGGTCTTCCCGCCGCGGATTTTTTCTTGCCTCCGCCCGCTAACGGCACGTTTTTCGAGAGGGTCGACGTAAACCAAATACGTTTGACTTATGGAGAAAAAAGAACGTTCCCGACCGAGCGGAAAAACTCAGGGGAAACCCGAAAAGCTGACTTCGGTCAACGGCCGGCCGATCGCCGACAACGAGGATTCGCAGACTGCCGGACTGCGTGGCCCCATCGTGTTGCAGGACCCCTGGATGCTCGAAAAGCTCGCGCATTTCGACCGCGAGGTGATTCCCGAACGGCGTATGCACGCCAAAGGCTCCGGCGCCTACGGCACCTTTACCGTGACGCACGACATCACGCGCTACACCCGGGCCTCGATTTTCAGCCGGATTGGCAAGCAGACCGAGTGTTTCGTCCGTTTTTCGACCGTCGCGGGGGAACGCGGTGCCGCCGATGCCGAACGCGACATACGCGGCTTCGCGATGAAATTCTACACCGATGCGGGCAACTGGGATCTGGTGGGCAACAACACGCCGGTCTTTTTCCTGCGCGATCCGGTGCGGTTTCCCGATCTGAACCATGCCATCAAGCGCGATCCGCGCACGGGGATGCGCAGTGTCGACAACAACTGGGACTTCTGGACGCTGCTGCCCGAGGCGCTGCATCAGGTGACGATCACGATGAGCACGCGCGGCATTCCCGCTTCATTCCGCCACATGCACGGATTCGGTAGCCACACGTACAGTTTCTACGACGCCGAGAACCGGCGCACGTGGGTCAAGTTCCATCTGCGCACGATGCAGGGCATTCGCAATCTGACCGACGCCGAAGCGGAAGCCGTCATCGCCAAAGACCGCGAATCGCATCAGCGCGATCTGTTCGAAGCCATCGAGCGGGGCGATTTTCCGCGCTGGCTTTTCCAGATACAGACCATGACCGAAGAGGAGGCGCGCAACTACCGCATCAATCCCTTCGATCTGACCAAAGTCTGGCCGCACGGCGACTTTCCGTTGCAGGACGTGGGTATCCTGGAACTGAACCGCAATCCGGAAAACTTCTACGCCGAGGTGGAACAGGCTGCCTTCAATCCCCTCAATATCGTCGACGGCATCGGCTTTTCGCCCGACAAGATGCTTCAAGGACGGCTGTTTTCCTACGGCGACGCACAGCGCTATCGCCTGGGCGTGAACCTCGATCAGATTCCGGTCAACCGGCCGCGCGTGGCCGTACATTCGTATCACCGCGACGGTGCGATGCGCGTGGACGGCAATTTCGGCGCGACGGTGAGCTATACGCCCAACAGCTACGGCGTATGGTCCGATTCACCCGAATTGAAGGAACCGCCTCTGCCGCTGCACGGACCGGTCGACAACTACGACGAACGCGCCTATGACGACGACTATTACTCGCAACCGGGTGCATTGTTCCGCCTGATGACGCCCGAAGAGAAGCAGGCGTTGTTCGAAAATACGGCGCGCGCCATGGGTGACTGCAAACTCTTCATCAAGCAACGCCACGTGCGCAACTGCTACCGCGCCGACCCGGCTTACGGCAGGGGGCTGGCCGATGCGCTCGGCATCGCTCTGGACGAAGCGCTCGACGAGAAGAACGACCCCGCGCTCCACCCTGCCGCTGCGATGGTTTAATTAAAAAAGTTAACGATATGGAAAACAAGCCGAAGAATTATCTGAACGACGAACATCTGAGTATCGGTACCCGGGAGTATCTCCGCGTGCTCAATGCCGGCGGTCGTCCTGTGGAATCGCTGCCGGTGGCCGAAGCGCGCAAAGTACTCGCCGACGTGCAGGCAGCCGTAGAAGTCGACTTGTCGGGCATCGACGAGCGGGAGCGCGAAATCGTGGCCGACGGTCACGCACTGACACTGCATCTGGTGCGGCCGCACGGCAGCCGAGGGAGGCCTCCCTACTTCGTCTTCATCCACGGAGGCGGATGGGTGCTCGGCGACTACCCCACGCACCGGAGGCTGGTACGCGATCTGGTCGTCGAATCGGAAGTCGCAGCGGTTTTCGTCGACTACACGCCGTCGCCCGAAGCGAAATATCCGCAGGCGGTCGATGAAATTTACGCCGCCGTGAAATGGGTGGCCGAGAACGATGCGGAACTCGACCTCGACCGTCGCCGGATGGCTTTGGTCGGCAACAGCGCGGGCGGAAACATGGCGCTCGCGGCGGCGTTGCTCGCCAAGAAACGACATGCGCCCGCTGTTCGGGCGCTGGTGTTGCTGTGGCCCGTGACGAGTGCCTCCTCCGATTGGAAATCCTATGCCCTCTACGGCGGGGAGCGCTTTCTTACGGCGCCGTTGATGAAATGGATGTTCGACCGATATACGACCGACGCCCGGGCGCGCGAAGAAATTCTCCTGTCGCCTGTCAATGCTTCGCGGGAAGAACTGTTCGGCCTGCCGCCGACACTGATTGCAGTGGCCGAAAACGACATTTTGCGCGACGAGGGCGAAGCGATGGGCCGCCGGTTGGACGAGGCGGGCGTCGAGACGACGACCGTGCGCTTCAACGGCGTCATCCACGATTGGGGAATGCTCAACGGCTTCGCGCGGTTGGCTCCCACCCGCGACCTGATCCTCTTTGCGGCGGCAGTGCTCCGGCATCGTCTGCGCTGACCGTCCCGTTCCCGACGATTCGCCCCTGCCGCGATCTGTTGCGGCAGGGGCGAATCGCGTTCATGACGGAGCCGGCGTCAGCGAGCGTCCCTGTCGATGCTGTTCAGCGCGAAGGCATAGGCCCCCAGCGAAATGGCCCGACTGGCGCCGATATGCGAGGTCATTACCCCGATGCGCTTCTGCGGATCGTAGACGATTTCACGATCGCTGCCGTAAACCTTGATCCGGCGGGAATCGCCCTGCGCGAAGGCGGCGAACTGCGTCGCATCGTCCAGGTCGTAGACCTTCATCTGTACGCGCGGAAGCGTTTCACCCGAAAAGGTATGCAGGGAACCCCGCATTTCGGCCAGCAGCGAAGGCAGGATGTATTTGCGCGCAGCGGTAATGCCGCCGCCGATGACGATAAGCCCGTCGATGAGCGTCACGGCGGTGGCCATGGCGTCGCCTGCCACCTCGCCGAACCGCGCGAAAGCGCGCCGCGCCGCATCGGCATCGCCCGGACGCTCGCCCTCGGCGATCTCGAAAATGGCCTTCGGATCGAGCGTATCGTCGTCGACGCCCGCATACTCGGCATAGAGCCGTTTGACGGCGCGGATCGAGACACCCTCCTCGACGTTGATGTCGGGCAGGTCCTTGTGCCGCAGGCAGAAGGTTTCGACGCACGAGTTATCGCCGATGTGCAGCCGGTTGTCCGAGACGATCCCCACGCCGAATCCCGTGCCCCACGTGTAGCCGATCAGGTTGCGGAAGCGTTTGGCGCTTTCGAGCCGGGCGTTGATTTCGGGCAATGCACCCGCCAGCGCTTCGCCGTAGGCGTAGAGGTCGCCGTCGTTGTTGATGAAGGTCGGAATGCCGAACCGCTCTTCCAGGAAGTCTTTCAGCGCTACGCCGTCGCGGAACGACGGAAAATTGGGCAGGTATCCGCCGATGATGCCTCGCGGATAGTCCGCCGGGCCGGGAAAGGCGAAGCTGATCGCCGCGGGCTGTTCGGGCAGACGGCTGATGACGGTGCGGAATCCCTCGACCATCGTTTCGAGGCAGCGGTCGAGCCGGTCGGAGTTGGAGGGAAGCGTGATCGGTTCGACGACGAAGCGGTCGCCCTGTACGGCGCCGAAGACGAAATTGGTGCCTCCGGCATCGAGCGTAATGACTATGCGTCGGTCTTTTTCGTACATGATTTCTCGTTTTATTTAAGGTTTGTCGGTTCGATCGGAAGTGCGGAGCATTCGCTTTATGCTCCGGTTGAATTCGGCAGATGCAAGCAGCTCTTCTATGGTCAGATGCATTCTGTATCGCCAGTAGTTGTTCGGGTCGTCGGGCCGGTTGATCCGCTCCTCGTCGGGATCGTCGCGCCGCAGACCGCCGTCCGTGGCCAGCCAGTCCTGCAACGGCAGTACGGCCAGCATCGACTGCCCGTCGAGCGTGCGGCGGACGATCTGCCGGCACAGCGCAGGCGTACACTCGGCGGGAGCCTTTCCGCGGCGGTGCAGCACCTCGGAGAAATAACGCTGCGTGAGGGCGGTGTCTTCGCACCACCAACTGCGCAGGGGCGACATGTCATGCGTCGAGGTGGTGCCGACCGACAGATAGGGATACTGCCGCGGATCGCCGAACGTCGTGCCGGCGGTTTTGGGCATCCGTTCGATTTCGAGCGAGAGAATCCCCAGACGCTCCATGACCTCCGGTACGCAGGCAGGAATCATCCCCAGATCCTCGCCGCAGGCCAGCATCGCGGTCGCATCGAGCAGCGCAGGGAGTTTGCGCAGCGCTTCGTCGCGCCAGAAGTCGTCGTGGCGACGGTAGAAAAACTCCTCGTACAGCCGGTCGAACGCCCGCTGCTGTGCCGGCGCGAGCCTCCGGTAGGCAAAGGTCGCCTGCGCCGCGATACGCGGATGGTAATGCCCGGGACGTTCACGGTCTTCGAGGAAGAGCACGTCGTCGAGCAGACGCAGCAGTCCGTCGCGGATGCGGCGCTGCCGTCGGTCGGGACTGTCACCGAAAAGCCGCCATACGCCCCGTTGCGTCGCCGCTTCGGGGCGCAGCGTGCCGTCGGCGACGTAACGCCGTTTCACCTCCGCCGCGGCGCGGCCGAAGAGTTCGCGCAGTACGTTGTCGGTCACCTGCGGACGGGTGTAGCGGGCGTCGGGCAGCAGGAACCCTGCGGCGGCCAGCTCCTCGCGCGTGTAGGGCAGCGCCGGCCGGAAACGGCCGAGCAGACCGTGCAACGCATCGGCAGGTATCTCCCAGATGCGGAAGAAACCGAGGATGTGGTCGATGCGGTAGATGTCGAAATACTCCCCCATTTTGCGCAGCCGCGCCCGCCACCAGCCGTAGCCGTCGCGCGCCATCGCCTCCCAGTCGTAGGTCGGGAAGCCCCAGTTCTGCCCCGTTGCGGCAAAGGCGTCGGGCGGCGCTCCGGCCTGCCCGTCGAGATGGAAGAGGTGCGGATATTGCCACACGTCGGCGCTCGACGGACTGACGCCGATCGGAATATCGCCTTTGAGGACGACGCCCCGCTGCCGTGCGTAACGGCTGGCGTCGCTCAACTGGCTGTGCAGATGATATTGCAGGAAACAGTAGAAATCGATCGCTGCCCGATTCTCGTTCCGGAATACGCGGAGACGCTGTTCGTCGTAACGGGCATACTCGCCCCATTGCCGGAAATCGGCCGTACCGAAGCGGTCGCGCAAGGCGCTGAACGCGGCGTAGGGTTCCAGCCACAGACGGTTCTGCGTCTCGAAGGCGGCATAGCCGTCCGTCGTCCGGACGGTCTCCCACGTCCGGCGGAAAAGCAGCCGTGCCCAGTCGAGTTTCAACCGCATGACCGCCTCGTAATCGACGGTGGGCAAGGCGTTGAGCCGTCGTTGCTGGCGACGGTATCGGGCATCGGGTTGCAGCCCCGCCCCAATCAGGCTCAGGTAGAGCGGATGGAGGGCGAAACTCGAAACGGCGTTGTAGGGATAGGAGTCGCTTCGCGTTCCCGTGCGGATCGTATCGTTGACCGGCAACAGTTGTACGACCCGCTGCCCCGTGGCTGCGGCCCAGTCGATCAGTTTCCGCAGGTCGGGGAATTCGCCCGTACCGAAACCCGACGCCGAACGCAGCGAAAAGAGCGGCAG
>OGDU01002412.1_pt1 | contig 12096 bp, 9 predicted proteins | sample 1570371 | NCBI WGS metagenome assembly OGDU01 (sample SAMEA2581977, study PRJEB24529) | metagenome | biome: Human gut stool | place: China | collected 2011
CGCGGAACGAGTACGGCTTGGGGATGTAGTCGTCCGCGCCGATTTCCAAACCGACCACCTTGTCGATTTCCGCGCTTTTCGCGGTGAGCATGATGATCGGTACACGGCTTTGCTCACGAATTCTGCGACATAGCGCGGTGCCGTCAAGCCCTGGCAGCATCAGATCGAGCAACACCAAATCGATGCCGCCTTTGGTGAACAGTTCCAGCCCTTCCTCGCCGGTGGCCGCGGCGGACACGTCGTAGCCTTCGCGGGTGAGCTGGTAGACCAGCGGCTCTCGATACGATTCCTCGTCCTCGACGATCAGAATACGTGTCATCAGTGCTTCTCCTCCATTGCTCTGTTGATGGGAACGTTGCTTGTTATTTGCCGTATTCGGTTTAGCTCAGATTATTCGGATTGCGTAGTTTCGATGCGTTCGGTTTCGCCCGTCACTTCCATGCGATCCGCTTCCGCAGTTTGTACGTTTCCCGCAGTCTCTGCAGTTTCCGCTGTTTCCACCGCTTGTGCCTGAGGCAGGGTGATGGTGAAGGTCGATCCCTCCCCCTCACGCGACCACACGGCGATAGTGCCTCCGCAATCCTGCACGCAATGTTTGGTGATGGCCAAACCCAATCCTGTACCCCCTGTTTCGCGGGAACGTGCGGGATCGACACGGTAGAATCGCTCGAAAATACGATCCAGCGAGGATTCCGGAATGCCAATGCCCTGATCGACGACACGAATCGCAACCTTGTCATCGCCACTGCCGATGCCGACTGCGACGGTGGTGTGTTCCGGAGAATAGTTGACGGCGTTTTCCACCAGATTCTTCACCGCCGTTTTGATGGTTTCATGATCGGCGTTGATGAACAGATCATCCTCATCGACAGCGTTTACGGCACCCTCGACGTGCACCAGCTTCTGCTTGCCATTCAGCGAAAGCACCAGATTGATATGCTTCGATTCGGCCTTCACTTGGTTTTCGACGATCGCCTCGCGTACCAACGCAAGCACGGAAAGCCGTTCCGCGTTCAGCACCGCAGCCATGCTTTGCGCCTTCTGCAAGTCGATCAAGCGATGCACCAATTCCGTCAATCGTTCGGATTCCTTGGAAATGCGGCCCGCAAAATACTTCACCATGCCGGGATCGTCCGCAGCGTCGCCGATCGTTTCGGCAAGCAGGGAAATCGCACCGGCAGGAGTCTTCAATTCGTGCGAAACGTTCGTCACAAAATCGCGTCGCATAATCTCAAAACGACGCTGCTCGCTCATATCCGAAATGAAAATCGCAAAAAGATCATCGGAGATCTGGCCGACCCGCACATGCAGATACAGCGTGTCGGAAGGACGGAACTTACCTGCCTCAATGCCTTTGCCGTCAGTGTTTTTCGCGGCCGCACGGGCGGCTCGATCCAGCGGAATCGACAATTCGCGTTCGCGCACCACGCTGTCGGTCGACACCAATCGCAGAATATCGCGGATTTCGGCAAGCGTCATCGCACTGTCCTCAACAATGCCGAAACGTTGCGCGCCCGGGGAAACGTATGTGACCGACGCCAGTGAATCGACGACGATCAACGCCTCCGGCATGACGGCGATCAGCTGGCGTTCCGTGGACTGCACGGGCACGCGCGGCCCGAACAGCGACATGTTCTTCTGCGCGCCGAACAGGCTTGGATCGTTCGGGTCGATCTCATCCTCCCTCAATTGCACGCCACGGGCACGCCCCAGCAAAAAGGCGACCACAGCGACGGCAACAACCACAATCGCCATCACCACGTGCTCCAGCGTCATACGTTAACCTTCCGATAATCCGTCATTCTTCTTCAACAGTAGCGGCTCCGGAAAGCGATTTCCGTGCGCGATTCCCTCACGCCATCGGAAGTTTCCCCGCAGTTCACTTTCGTGAGATTCGCCATACCGAAATATGAGACGGCCCGTCCAGCAACCGATGCGTTGGACGGGCCGTGCTGCACTTACATGCGCTTGACGATGTTCACCGCGATTTTCGCCGCGGTGTCGGCATATTCGGAAATGTCGAATTCCTTGAATTCCACGTAATCCGTGTCGGCATTGTCGCTCAACGCGCGGATGACCAGCACGGGCAGGTCGTTGCGCGCCGCGACATGCGCCACCGCGGCGCCTTCCATTTCGACCGCGTCCGCGCCGGTTTCGCGAATCACCTGCTCCACTTTCTTCGGATCGTCCACGAAATAGTTGCCCGTGGCGATGATGCCGGTGATGTGATGCACGCCCAGATCGGTCAGCACCTTATCGGCGACTTCGATCAGACGGTCGTCGGAGTGGAATTCCTCCACCGGCTGGTCCGCAGTGCCTGGCTTCCACTGGCCGACGAGACGCATGTCGGTGTCGAGGTAGCGCAACGTGCCGCCAAGCACCACGTCGTTGATGTGCAGATGCGTGTTGAGATTGCCTGCGATGCCGGAGAAGATCACGGCGTCAGGCTGGTCCGCGTCGATGAGATGCTGCGTGGTGGCGGCGATATTGACGGTGCCCATGCCGCCGACCGTTGCCGCAACGTTGACGCGAGTGCCCTTGTTGGTTTCGATGGTGCCGCGTGTCACGCTGACGCCGGCTTCCTCCGTTACGGTGATGTCGCTCAATGCGGATGCGATATTGGCGACTTCCTCGTCCATGGCGCCGATGATGGCGATTGTGCTCATGCGTTCGTTCCTTTCGATTGCTTCACGCTTTTCGCTCGGTTTCGCTTATTTTCGCTTCGCTCACTTCCAGCGGCGCTTGCCCACAGCTTGCGCAAGTTCGCGCAGCAACGCTTCCGTAATCTGCCAGCTCAAGCATTTGTCGGTGATGGATTGACCGTACGTGAGTTCGGCGAGCGGTGCCGGTTTTTGACTGCCACCTTCGATGAAGCTTTCCATCATGATGCCGGTGATGCCTTCCTCACCTTCGGCGATACGGCTTGCGATATTACGTACCACTTCGGCTTGGCGATGTTCGTCTTTGCCGGAATTGCCGTGCGAGCAGTCCACGATCAGACCGTGTGCCGCCGCGGATTCGACCGGCATTTCCTCACGGATGAGCTTCATGGCATTCGCCACGGATTCGGCGTCATAGTTCGGGCCGCTGCTCGAACCACGCAATACCACATGGCAGTCGGGATTGCCGAGCGTTTTGACTACGGCCGCACGACCCATATGGTCGATGCCGAAGAACGTATGCTGCTGTGCCGACGCAAAACACGAGTCGGTCGGCGCTTTGATGGAACCGTCGGTAGCGTTTTTGAAGCCGATCGGCATCGACATGCCCGAAGCGAGCTGGCGGTGCACCTGGCTTTCCGTATTGCGAGCGCCGATCGCACCCCAGCTGACCGCGTCGGAAATGTATTGCGGGCTGGTTGGTTCCAGGAATTCCGTGGCGGTGGCCAAACCTGCGTCCAATACGCCAAGCAGTGTACGACGGGCCAAAAGCAGGCCTTTTTTGATATTGCAGCTGCCGTCGATGTCGGGATCGTTGATCAGGCCTTTCCAACCGACCGTCGTACGCGGTTTTTCGAAATACACGCGCATCACAATCAGCAATTCTCCGCCCAGCTCGTCTTTCAACGCGGCCAAGCGACGGGCGTAATCGAGTGCGGCAGCCGGATCATGCACGGAACACGGACCGACGATCACCAGCAATCGATCGTCCTGGCCGTACAGGCAGGCACGAATCTCATCGCGTGAATAGGCGACGATCTCTTGCGCCTGATCGCTGAGCGGCAGGTCCCCCAACACCTGCGCCGGCGTGGGAAGCACCTCGAATTCAAGCACCCTGCGGTTCACAATGCGGCTGATGCCGACCTGGTCTTCCCAGCGTGGCACATCCGTAGCCACCAGCGGATTCTTTCCCTCATCCATGGCCTCGCGGATGGCGCGAAGCTCTTCAGGCGTGTTCAGCTGCTGCTGCATTTCACTGCTCTCCTTGACAATCACCTATCTCCCCAAGAATATCAATCAAATGGCAGTCGCTATGCAAAAACCGTGCGATTACGCAGTTACGCGTATTCCGCACGGTTAGTTATTTGCGATTCCTTGCGATTATTTGCGCTTATTTGGCGAGTGCGCGACGGCTTTCGACCGCATCGGCAAGCGTGTGCAGCAACTGTTCGGTACGTTCCCACGGCACGCAGGCGTCGGTGATGGATTTGCCGTACTCGAGCTGGTCGAGCGGAGCGGGCTTCTGATTGCCGGCTTTCAGGAAGCTTTCCATCATGATGCCGCTGATGCCCGACTCCCCCGTTGCGATGCGGGAGGCGATGTTTTCGATCACTTCGGCTTCGCGCACTTCGTCCTTGCCGCAGTTGCCGTGCGCCGCGTCAATGACAAGACCGTGTTCGCTCGGGCCGGACGCCTTGGAAACCTTCAGATCGGCCAACGCCTTCGCCACGGATTCGGTATCGTAGTTCGGGCCGTGCGAGGAGCCGCGCAACACCAGATGGCAATCGGGATTGCCCTTGGTTTCGGCGGAAATCACACGACCGTCAAGATTGATGGACAGGAAATGATGTTCGAATGCGGCGGCGAAGCAGGAGTCCGCGGCCGGCTTGATCGAACCGTCGGTGGCGTTCTTGAAGCCGATCGGCATCGACATGCCCGACGCGAGCTCGCGATGCACCTGGCTTTCGGTGTTGCGAGCGCCAATCGCACCCCAGCTAATCAGGTCGCAGATGTACTGCGGGGTGATCGGGTCCAGCCATTCCGTGGCTGCCGGCAAACCAACGCTCAGCACGTCGGTCAGCACCTTGCGTGCGAGCCACATGCCCTTGCGAATATTGAACTGGCCGTCGAGATCGGGATCGTTGATCAGACCCTTCCAACCGATGGTGGTGCGTGGCTTTTCGAAATACACGCGCATCACAATGACCAGTTGGTCTTCCAGTTCTTTTTTGACCGCGGCGAGTTTTGCCGCGTATTCGTGCGCCGCTTTCGGATCATGAATCGAGCATGGGCCGACGATGGCAAGCAGACGATCGTCTTTGCCGTTGAGCACATCGCGGATTTCCTGACGGGACTTCAACACCAGATCGCTCATCTCGTCGGTGAGTGGAATTTCCTTCAGAAAATATCGGGGAGCCGGAATCGGGTCCAACTGTCGAATATTGACATCCACGGTCTCCGGAAACACGGCGTTATCCAACAACTGCGCATCCTTCGAACTATCTGGACCGCGAAGACCTGACATCTCTTCTGCTCCTCCTTATACCTGCATACCTGCTTCATGCATACTGTGCATGGATGATAATCACCGAAGTTACCTTAACGGATAAAAGTGGAATAACACGAATGCCGACTGCATGCTGGACTTTTTGCGAAGTCCCATGCAGTCGGCATTCGTCAATCGGTTTGTCGGTTTACGTATCAGTCAGCCAGAGCGCCCATCGGATCCCATGCGGGGAGCATGGTGGCTGGCTCATCAAGAGCGGCCTGATATTCGGCAGGGAGCAGCGCCTTCGGCACGGCGACCTCGTACACGTATTCGGTGAACCAGTCGTCGCTCATAGTGAAGTAGCCCTTGTCTGCGATCTTGTCGCCCCAAGAGTTCTCCACACGCCAACGACGGGTGGTCGTGCCGTCTTCGGCCACGTCCACGCCGACGAACGCCATAGCGTGGTTCATCGCGGAATCGGCGAAACGCACGCGATCTTCCTTGTTCAGATCGAAGTCGACGCCATACACCTTGCCGTATTCAAACAGATCAGTGGCCCAAGCGCCGTTTTCACGATCCATCATCGGGTGGCAGTCGGCACCGAACCATACTGGAATGCCCTGCTCTTCGAGAATCTGACGCACGCAATCCTTCATGAACTGATTCGGCACGTTCAGATATTCGGTCGGGTCTCCCCCGGCCACATTACCCAAGTGCTCGATACCGATCTTCTTGCCCTTCGCATGCTCCTGACGAGGATCGTCGACCAAGCACACGTAGCTTTCCAAATCGGCGGAACCGACATACTTCTGCCAGAATTCCACAGGCGTGATCTCACCATCGCGGTGGAACTCGCCGTCCTTGTCGGTCCACTCCCAGTCGAAGCTCTTCGGCGGCTCGCCCAAGTGAATCGTCAGAATGCGGTGGCCGGCGGCGGTCGCTTCGGCGATTACCGATTCGATCGAAGCCGGATCGGCATACATGTGCGCGACGGCCGTATGCAGCAGGCGACGCAATTGCACGTTCATTTCGCCGGTGTTCTTGGAGGATTCGGTTTCCGGGAACAGATCCTTCGGAACGGCACCGTACTTCTTGTACACGTTCATGGCCATGGTCCACTGGCCGCCGTCGCCCATCACGTCGGCAAGCAGATGCTGGATCAGGCGGGAGTCGGACGGCTCGCCGGCCTTCACCAGTTCGGCCACGTCCTGCAGGAAGTAGTTGACGCGCTCGAGCTTGTCGTAGTACATGGCATAGTTCTGGGAGAATTCGAATTCCTTCAGCCCCATGTTCTTCTTGGCCACGAAACGAGCCACGTTCAGCGAGCTGAACAGCCAGCAACGGCCGGAACGATCCTGATGGGTGGCGGTGCCATTGTCGACAATGGTGGAGAATCGGCGCTGCATCAAGCGGGCGCGGTCATAGTTGCGCGCCACCTTGTTGATGCCAGCCGCGGTGACCGCGTTCATGGCCATACGGTTGTGGTCGCTGGCTTCGAAATCCTCAACCAGCGTTGCCAATGCATCAGCGCTCAACGGCGTGATGTCAGTCATTGTTCTGTTCCTCCTGTGCTTCCTCGCCCTGGTCAGACTGCTCGTCTTCGGACGGTTCTTCAAAATCGTCATTATTCTGCTGTTCGTCGGAGACAACATCCTCGTCGAAGGTCACTTCCGGTTCGCCCGCAACAGTTTCGCCACTCTCGTCGTGCGATTCCGCCGGAGTTTCAGCTTCAGCTGCGGAATCATGCTGTTCGCCGTCGATGGAATTGACCACGGACAGGCCGTTCGCACCGAAACCGGAGAACGCGTTGGCAAACATGGCACGCAGTTCGCTGACACGCTGCGTGATCTGCGCCTCACGGGTCTGCAGGTCGGCGATGCGCTGCTGCACACCTTCAAGCTCGCTCTTGGCTGCCTCACGACGCTCGTTGATCTGCTCGTCGGCCTCTTCGGTGGCCTGCTTGAGAATGCTGGCAGCCTGCTTGTCGGCTGCCTCACGCTTGTCGGAAGCGTATGCCTCGGCCTCATCGCGCGTATGCTGCGCTTCTGAAATCAGCTCGTCGGACTGCTTCTTGGCGATTTCACGGCGTTCGTTCAGGTCGGCGAGCAGCTCGTTGACCTTCTTCGTAGCCTCATCCTGCTGGGCGGAAATGTCGGCGCGGATCTGCTCCACCTCGGCATTGACCTGGCTGATGGTCTTGGTGCGATGCACTTCGGCCTCGTCGGTGATCTCCTGTGCCTTGGCTTTGGCGGTATCCGTGATTTCCGAGGCACGGCGCTGCGCGTCCGTCATCATCTTGGACACCTGCTCACGCACGTCGGCCAGCTTCTTGTTGGCTTCGGCCAACGCGGATTCGATCTGGTCGTTGGTCTCGCTTTTCATGCGGTTGATCTCGTCATTGGCGTTCTTGCGCTGCGCCGCGATCTGCTCGGTGGCTTCGGCGCGCAGATCGGAGAGCTCACGCTCCTGCGTGGCGCGCTCCGATGCGAGACGCTTGTCGTGCTCCTCACGGGAGTTCGTCAATTCCAGATCGACGGTCTGGCGTTGCGCTACCACGGCCTTCTGTGCTTCGCCACGCAGCTGGTCCGCTTCGCGCTGGGCGTTGGACTTCAACGTGTCGGCATCATTATTGGCCTTCGACAGCACCGCTTCGGCCTTGGCGTTGGCCTCGTCGAGAATACGCTTGGCGTCGAGCTTGGCGTTGTTCAGCAGGGTTTCGGCCTGAAGCTGCACCGTGGCGCGTGCCGCGGAAGCGTCTTTCTTGGCACGGTCGAGCAGCTCGGCGCTGGTCTGTTCCGCGCTGGCGAGCATCTGCTGCGCGTTGGCGCCCAGAGATGCGAACGAATTCGGGTTGGCCTTCTTGTTTTTCTCTTCCTGCAGCTGTGCCTGCAGTTCAAGGATGGTCTGATCGTCGGCCTTGACCTGCTCACGCAGACGGTCCACCGTCTCCTGAGCCAAAGCGAACGCCTCATCGACCCTTTCCTTGTCGTACCCCCTCAACACGATTGGGAACTGCTCAACCATGGTATTCCTTTCACGAATTCCCTTCCATCGCGCATCTTGCCCGCGCCTATCCGTTTTGAACTTTAGCGCAGAACAAACGTTCGGCACACGGCAGTCGCATAATTCTCACAGAGAGCACAGAAATCGTTCGAGGAAACGCCGACGCCGTTCAGCCGAGCAGAATCTCACTTGAGGATGGCTGCAGATAATAACGCACCGATTCGCGGATCACATCGTTACCTGCGGCGATTTGCTGCGCGATTGACAGTCCATGTTGCGGATGTGGCTGCTCGTTGACGATCGGCAGGCTTACGAAACCCGACAGAATGCGCTTTTCCTGCGCTGCAGACCAGTCGAGCAAATGGTAGAACAGCGAATTGCAGACGAACGTGCCCGCATCCGAACTCAACGCGGCGGGAATCTCATGTTTGGCGAAATCGCGCAGAATCGAACGCAATGGCAAGCGTGTCCAATATGCTGCCGGACCTTCTGGATTGATCGGACGGCGAGGCGGAATCACATTGTCGGCGTCAGGCTTGGCCGCGTCCATCAGATTCGTGGCGCATCGCTCCAACAGCACGCCGCGGGCGGACCGCTTCAAACCGGTGGCGATGACAATATCGGGATTCGCCTGTTCGATGGCGTTCAGCAGCATGGGCCAGGCATTGGCGAAACTGACCGGAAGCGTCACCGTCGTCACGCTCATGGAAACATCCTGCAGAAGATCGTCGGACAGCGCCACGGATTGAGATGGATCATTCCAATATTCGGCGAGCGCCACGGGAACAAGTACGGCCGGATTCACGTCGATGCCGTCGTACGGGGTGAAACCTGAGATGACGATGTTGATCTGCTGCATGTGTTCCAGTGTACGTGGTCGAAAGGTGGGTTCGTTTACGATCAGTGCTTATGCATTTGCGAGAATGCTTCGGCGAACACCGCGTGCATGCGCGCTTTCGCTTCTTGTTTGGCATGTTCCGGGTCGAGGCTGCGCGCGATGTTCTCGGCGATCGGCATGTCGGCCTGTGTGGTGATTTTGAGATTCGTTTCGGATCCGGCGACGATGGCGACCGGCTCGTTCGGCAGATAGTCCACCACCACGCGGGTGTCGTCGGTTGGGTGGAAGTCGGGATCGGCGGGGGCGAGCTCGTAGGCTTTGGTGATGGTACCGAAACGGAAGGCCTGCGGGGTTTGCGCGCGGAATGCGTTCGTACGATCAGGCACGGAGCGCACAACCTTGCGCTCTCCAAGATCTTCGGTCAGCAGAATCGTGTCGGTGGACGCGTATGCCACGGTCGCCGCGTTGAACTGGTCGAGGCTGTCGATGCAGCCGTCGATGGATTGCTGTTCGACGAACGGTCGCACGGAATCGTGGATGAGGATTTTCGCGCCATCGGGAATGCCTGCCTGCTTGAGCAGGTCAAGCGCGGCGCGGGTGCTGTCCACACGCTCGGAGCCACCCGGAATCACGGCACGCACCTTGGTATAACCGGCTTCGTCGATGAGCATGTTCACCATATTGCTGACACGCTCGTTGACCACGACGATGATGTCGCTCACGCGATCGTTGCGCTCGAACGCCTCGATGCTCCAGCAGACGATTGGCTTATCCCCCACCGAAACCAACTGCTTGGGATTGTTCTCATCGAATCGCGTGCCGAAACCGGCCGCCAACACCACGGCCACAACCGGCATCTTCTGTTCCTGCATCTGCTCTCTCTCACTCATACGTCCCACCGTAAACCCCCGAATCGGCTTGCAGCGCGTTTTGCCTTACGTTCTGCACGCAATCCGCAATAGCGCGCCGCTCTCCCACTATTCGCGCACGATCAGCGCAAGCATGCGTCCTTCGTGCGCTTTGCCTGCGATGGTGGCACGGCGATGCGAGAACCAGAGCGGATTTTCCAGCGTGCACAGGCTACGGCGGATTTTCTTGAAACGTTCCGCGAGCTGCGGTTCGCCTTCGCCATCGGCCTGGCAGATTTCCGCCAATTCCTCGTCTTCGGAAAGATACTGGGTGGCGGCGTTGACGCGGGCACGGGAGGAAACGACGTTATCAGCCGGAACACCGGCTTTGGCAAGCTCCTGCAGCGCGGCGGCCGCAATATCGATGCCCGGCTGGCCGAAACGGCTCAGCGTGAAGGTTCCGGGGAACTGCGCGTCGAATTCGTCGGCAATGTCTCCGCCAACCTCATAGCAGTCGCCGCAGATGCACGGGCCCAGCGTGGCGACAATACGCTCCGGCCTGGCTCCCTTGGACACCATCTTTTCGATGGTGGCACCGATCACGCCATTCTGCAGACCACGACGGCCGCAATGCGCGGCGCCGATCACGCCAGCTTCCGGATCGGCCATGAGCACCGGCAGGCAGTCGGCGGCGAACATGCCGAGCGCCACGTTCTTCTGAGCGGTCACCTGGCCGTCCGCTTCAACCACTGCCGGCTCATCCGCGGTTTCGGCCACCTGCTGAGCGGTTTCGCCCTTGCCGCCAGACACGTCGAAACCGAACGGACGGTTCATGACGAACAATTCGTCCACATCGACGGCAACGCCGGAATGCACCTGGCTGACCAAGCTCAGCTTCGCGTCGATGGCGTTGGAGAGCGCCACACGATTGGCGAGCACATGGTTCGGATCATCGCCGGACTTGCCTCCGAGATTGCAGTGCGCATAATCGCCTTCGCTGGTGCCACCAAGTCGCGTGGTGTACACGACTTTGACGCCCGGCGCAAGCATGATCGGAATGGTCACCGGAATTGGATTGCCGTCCACGTCGATCGGGTCGATCGCATTGCTGTCAAGAATCGCGTCGTCATACTGCTTGTCAGTCATTTTTTTGTTTTCCTTGATTTTCTACGATTATTTCAACTTATTTCTGCTGATTTTCTGCGTCTACACGATGTTTTTCGCAATTATTCCGCTTTGAGCGTCGGCTTTTTGGTACGAGATCGGATGGCTGCGTTCACGGGCACTTCCTGCGGGCATGGCATGGAGAAGACATGCGCCGGATTATTGATGGATTCGACCCAATGTCCGTCGGCGTCACGGAATCCGCCTGCGGGAACGGTGTAGGCGAGCGGCGCCGCGCCCGGTAGCACGAATTCGACTTCCTGACCGGCTTCGATTTTGTTGCGGCTCATAATGGTCACACGGCCGCCGTCTTCTTCGCTCCACGAGAGCACTTCGCCAACCACCAGCCAAGCGCGGAAATACGCGGAACGGTCGGTGCTTTGCTGCACTTTGTGTTCCGGATAGTAGAAGCCGGTGGAATAGTCGCGGTGCGCCACCTTGTCTGGCTCGTCCAGCAACCAGTCAGGCAGGGACACGTGTTCCGCCGGGCGCACTCCGGCGTGATACCAGCCTTTCGGCAGGATTTCCGCAGCCGTGTTCGACTTACGCCTCGTACTACGCGCATGGTAGCTCAGATCATCCGGTTCGCCGGCGGAAGCGACTGGAACGGTTGCAATATCCGGCTTCCCCGCGAACGCGCCATCCGCATGTTCCATAATCAAATCGGTGGTTTCCGGCTTGCCGTAATCCGGATCAGACGGGCGAATCACACGGTCATGGAATGGCTTCAGCACAGTGCCATCCTCGTCTTCAAAACCGCGTTGCACCATGTATGCGTCAACGGCGGTCTTGTAAGCGTTCGTCATCGCCGCAATATAGTAGGCGCTCTTGGAACGTCCTTCGATTTTCAGACTGGTCGCACCCGAATCAAGCAGATCGTCGATATGCGCAAGCATGTTCATATCCTGCGAATTGAACAGATACGCGCCTTCCTTAGTCTGTTCTATCGGAAAATACTGGCCGGGACGCTTTTCTTCGACGATGGAATACTTCCAGCGGCACGGTTGAGCGCATTCGCCATGATTGCCGTCACGTCCGGTCAGATAATTGGAGAACAGACAACGACCGGAGAACGCCATGCACATCGCGCCATGC
>OGDU01002413.1_pt1 | contig 12095 bp, 8 predicted proteins | sample 1570371 | NCBI WGS metagenome assembly OGDU01 (sample SAMEA2581977, study PRJEB24529) | metagenome | biome: Human gut stool | place: China | collected 2011
GGAACACAGCTGATCCCGCGTCTGAGTGGATTATTGGGTGAAGAGAAAGGAGTAGAGATCCATGTTCAGTCAGATTTTTGATGCGATTGAGGAATGGATGAGGGAACTCTTAACCGGGATGATCACTTCCAACCTGGACACGATGTTTACTGATGTCAATCAAAAGACTGGTGAGATCGCTACCCAGGTTGGACAGACCCCGCAAGGGTGGAACGGCAGCATATTCAGTATGATCCGGAACTTATCGGATTCCGTGATCATGCCGATTGCAGGTATTATTATCACACTCGTACTCTGCTACGAATTGATTTCTATGCTGACCGAGCGCAACAACATGCATGATATTGATACCTGGATGTTTTTCAAGTACTTCGTAAAAATGTGGATCGCTGTTTATCTGGTGAGTAACACATTTACGATCACAATGGCGGTATTCGATGTGGGCCAGCACGTAGTTAATTCTGCAGCTGGTGTTATCAGCGGAAGTACCGCCATTGATATTTCTTCGGCATTGACGGATCTTTCCGCAACCCTGGAAAGTATGGAAATCGGAGAACTTGTTGTATTGGCGCTGGAAACCCTTATCGCTGGCTTCTGTATGAGAATCCTGTCTGTACTGATCACAGTGATCATGTATGGACGTATGATAGAGATTTACCTATATACCTCAGTTGCGCCGATTCCATTCGCAACTATGAGTAACAGAGAATGGGGACAGATCGGCACGAATTATTTCAGAGGACTCTTTGCCCTGGCTTTCCAGGCATTTCTGATGATGGTATGCGTTGCAATCTATGCAGTGCTTGTTGCAGGTATCCAGTATTCAGATAATCTGAGTTCTTCATTATTTGGCGTTATGGCTTACACGGTGATCTTATGTTACAGCCTCTTTAAGACGGCATCCTTAAGTAAGTCGATATTTAACGCGCACTAAATTACAGGAAGGAGTGAAAATCATGGCATATGTCAGCGTACCGAAAGATTTAACGAAGGTAAAGAATAAAGTAGCATTTAACCTGACCAAAAGACAGCTGATCTGTATCGGGATAGGTGCTGCAATGGGAATTCCAAGCTATTTTCTCTTGCGTAATGTGATGGGAAACAGTAATGCAGCAACGGTCATGGTGCTTTTAATGTTACCGGAATTTTTATTTGCCATGTACGAAAAAGACGGGATGCATCTGGAAGATGTTCTGATGCATATGATCCGGGTGAAGTTTCTTCGTCCGCCCGTCAGAAAATATGAAACTGAAAACTATTATGAGACAGATCCGGAACAGATCAGACAGTCTCCGGATGCAGGAAAACCGAAAGGAGGAAAAACGGTTGCGAAAAAAGAAAAATAAGAAAACTGTCGCAGATACCGGATACAAAAAAGTAGACAGAAAAGAGAAAAAGAAAAAAGAAAAGCAGGAAGAGAAACGCAGGCAGAAAAAACTGTCCGTCCAGCAGTCGATCGCTTATAAGGAAATGGGAAGAGATGGAATCTGCAGGGTACAGGGAAAAACTTATTCTAAGTGTATCCGCTTTTATGACATCAACTACCAGCTGGCTCAGAATGAAGATAAAAATGCAATCTTTGAAAACTGGTGTGATTTCCTCAATTACTTTGATGCCAGTATCCATTTTCAGCTGAGCTTTATCAATCATAAGAGCAGCATGAAGGAGTTTGAGCAGGTGATCCAGATCCAGCCACAGGAGGATGCTTTTGATGATGTTCGCATGGAATATGCAAAGATGTTGAAACAGCAGTTGGCAAAAGGAAACAACGGTCTGGTGAAGTCAAAATATATCACATTTGCCATTGAAGCAGAAAATATCCGGGAGGCAAAACCAAAGCTGGAACGTATCGAGTCGGATATCCTGAATAACTTTAAGATCCTGGGAGTTCCGGCATATCCGCTGAATGGCGTGGAACGTCTGCAGATCCTGTATGAGACATTCAATCCGGATGTGATGACAGATTTCCAGTTTGACTATGGATCCATGATCCGGACAGGACTCAATACAAAGGATTATGTGGCACCGACCAGTTTTGTGTTCCGGGACAGAAATACATTCCAGATGGGAAATACCATCGGGGCTGTCTCCTATCTGCAGATCCTGGCGCCGGAGCTTACGGATAAGATGCTGGCAGAATTTCTGGATATTGATAAGAACCTGATCGTCAACCTGCATGTGCAGTCGGTGGATCAGATGAAGGCAATCAAGCTGGTAAAAAGCAAGGTGACGGATATTAACCGTATGAAGATCGAGGAACAGAAAAAAGCAGTCCGGGCAGGCTATGACATGGACATTATCCCTTCGGACTTAAATACATACGGTGGGGAAGCAAAAAGGCTTCTGGAAGATCTGCAGTCCAGAAATGAGCGAATGTTCCTTGTGACAGCATTGTTCTTAAATACCGCACCGACCAAACAGGAACTGGAAAATGTGGTGTTCCAGACTGCCGGTATCGCACAGAAATATAACTGTGCATTGAAACGGCTGGATTACCAGCAGGAGCCGGGACTGATGAGCTGCCTGCCGCTTGCGATGAATTTTGTGCCAATCAAACGGGCACTGACAACGACATCCACGGCAATTTTTGTCCCGTTTACCACACAGGAATTATTTATGGCTGGGGAATCTATTTATTATGGATTAAATGCCCTGTCCAATAACCTTATCATGGCAGACAGGAAGAAACTGAAGAACCCGAACGGACTGATTCTTGGTACACCGGGTTCCGGTAAGTCGTTTGCGGCAAAACGAGAGATTGCAAATGCATTTATCGTGACGAAAGATGACATTATCGTCTGTGACCCGGAGGGGGAGTATTATCCGTTAGTCCGGGCATTTCATGGACAGGTGATCCGTATTTCCCCGACCAGCCACGATTATATCAATCCGATGGATATTAACCTGGATTACGCTGACGATGATGACCCGCTTTCCTTAAAATCGGACTTCATCCTGTCTCTTTGTGAGCTGGTAGTAGGCGGAAAGAACGGACTGGAGCCGGTTGAAAAGACCGTCATTGACCGATGCGTAAGGCTGGTCTATCAGGATTTCCTTTCTGACCCGGTACCGGAAAAAATGCCGATTTTAGAGGATTTATATAATCTTCTCCGTAATCAGAAAGAGCAGGAAGCACAGCGTCTGGCAACGGCACTGGAGATTTACGTCAATGGTTCCTTAAAAGTGTTTAACCATAGAACCAACGTGGAACTGAGTAACCGTATCGTATGTTTTGACATTAAGGATCTGGGAAAACAGCTGAAAAAACTGGGTATGCTGATCGTGCAGGACCAGGTGTGGAACAGGGTAACGGTCAACCGTTCTGCGAATAAGAGTACCAGATATTACATTGATGAGTTCCATCTGCTCTTAAAAGAGGAGCAGACGGCAGCATACAGTGTGGAGATCTGGAAGCGTTTCCGTAAATGGGGTGGTATCCCTACGGGTATCACACAGAACGTAAAAGACCTGTTAGCCAGCCGGGAGATTGAGAACATCTTTGAAAACTCTGACTTTATCCTGATGCTCAACCAGGCATCCGGTGACAGACAGATCCTTGCAAAACAGCTCAACATTTCCCCACACCAGCTTTCTTATGTAACGAACAGCGGGGAAGGTGAGGGACTGGTCTTTTATGGCAGCACCATTATCCCGTTCAAGGATAAGTTTGATAATTCCCTGATGCTGTATGCCCTGATGACTTCTAAGCCGGATGAGGTGGAAAAGCGTAAGAAACTTGGTATCGGAGAACGGGACGATTAAAGAAATAAACGAAACAAAATAAAACAGAGTAGAGGATGAGCCGGAGGAATACTTCCGGCAATTTTTCTGCCTGGAAATCATGGAGGATTACAAGATGGAAGATTACAGAAACATGGAGAGATGCAGCGGTGAACCTTGCTGCATATTTGCAGAAAGAATCTGTGTAGACAATGAAAAGGAGATTTTGAAAATGGAAAAGGACACAAAGGAAAAAGTGACGGCTGATGAAATGATGGATGACCTTATCTATCTGGCGGAACTGATTGATTTCATGGGAATTACATCTTGTCTGGCTGTAAGGGGAACTTTAAGTGAGCGAATGACAGACAAGCTGACGGATTCCATTGCAGGGATGGCAGATGAAGTGTTGGAGAAATGGGAGGACTATCAGGATAAGACAGAATAACCGGGACAAAGCAGTAAAGGGGATGGTCAAAGTTGCAGGAGCATGAGTATAAGGCGAGAGATAAAACCGTCCAGAAAATGAGCCGGGATGGTCTGCGGGAAGAAAACCTCCGGAACAAGGAAGAAAAAAGGATCACCGGACGGGATACGGATACCGAGATTTCCCGCAGTGAGAAGAAAGAGGAACTGGATTTTAGTAAACGCAGACATGAACGGCTGAAAGAAGAACGGGAGATGGAACAGCCGGAGCAGAGTTCCAGAAAACCCAGATATAGCAGGGAACATGTATCCGACCAGGATATAAAACCAGATATGGATGAAGAGGTGAAAACAGAGGGAGATGTTTCCGTTGAAAATGGAGAAAATCCCAAATCTGCCTTTCGCACAGAGAGTATCCGTGGACAGCCAAGAGGGGAACGGGCATATCTGGAGACAGTTGCAGACAGCCGGGATCTTCGGAAGAAAAAGATGGTCAGGGATTATGCTGCAAAGGAAAGAAGGAAGGAAAAGGAGACTTCCAGAGAAGAAAAAGCAGCCAAAAGAGAATCTGCCCGTTACCGGGAAACTTCCGAAGTGATGGAAGATTCCCTGGATGAGTTCCAGGAGGAGATCAAAGGCAAGTCCAAAAGGGAATGGGTGCTGAAGGAACAGCGGAAAAAAGTTTCCCGTCTGTCTTTTGGTGATGAGGGTGACGGCATGGTACATGGTGCCGGGATCGGTATCCGGAATCCGGCATCGGCAGTCAAAGATGCGGCAGTCACAGCAGCACACTGGAAAACGCACGAAGAAGAGGATGAAAATGCGGCAGTGGAAGGGGCACACCGGGCAGAGCTTGTCGGGGAAAGCCTTGCAAGGAAATCCATCTACATGCGGGAACGGCTGAAAGGGCGGAGGGAAGAATCCCGGAGATTAAAAGAAAGCGTCCTGGATGAAGCAGAAAGGAGCAGGCTGATATTTGAGACTGCCTATGGAAATGAAGCGAAGGACGCAGTGAAAAGAGAAGCAGAGAAGAAAAAGAAATCTGCCCTGCAGAAACTCTTTCAGAAGAAGCGTTACCAGAAGCAGTATCAGGCAGCCAGACAGAGTAAAAAAGTAAAGGATGCAGCGATCACTTCCGCACAGAAGTTTACGGAAAAAGCGAAAGATGCCGTCAAGATGGTGGCGGCACAGAACCGGGGGATTTTTGCCACGGTAGCTGTCTTTGCTCTGATCTTTGTGCTGATCGCAGCCAGTTTTACCAGCTGTACGGCATCCTTGCAGGGAGCTTCCTCAGCGATCATCTCTACCAGCTATTCCAGTACGGATGAAGATATTTATGCCGCTGAAAATGCGTACCGTGCCTTGGAAGAAGCACTGAATACACAGATCAACCAGATGGAATCCACCCATCCGGATTACGATGAATACCGGTATCAGATTGATGAGATCGGTCATAACCCATATCAGCTGATCTCTTATCTTACGGTAAAATATGGCGGCTTCACTTACGAGGAAGTGGCAGAGGAGATTAAGGAAATCTTCCGACAGCAGTATGGGATCACCACAGACTCTACCAGAGAGACGGTTACGGAAACCAAGACGGTCCGGGTAGGGGAATCCTTGGGACAGGTTGTGACGAGTGGATACTGTAACTGCCCGATCTGCTGTGGGCAGTGGAGTGGCGGACCGACAGCCAGTGGGGCGATGCCGACAGCAAACCATACGATTGCCGTGGATGCAGCGAACCCATTTGTGCCGATCGGAACACATGTAGTCATGAACGGTGTGGAATATGTAGTAGAAGATACTGGAGCGTTTGCAAGATATGGGGTACAGTTCGATGTTTACTATGACAATCATGCGGCGGCATCCGCACATGGACACCAGACATGGGAAGCCTACATAGCAGACAGCAATGGAAACCAGGAAGTGCAGGTCACGACTACAAAAGAGGTGAACCGTCTGGATGTGACGATGACAAACCACAGCCTGGATGCCGTGTTAAGGAGCCGTATGACAGAGGAAGAACAGGAACGCTACGATGCGTATAACAAATATTACGGCAACCGTGATTATCTGTTTGATCTAAACAGCATACCCACCGGAAGCAGTGGATTTGGTTATGACATACCGGCAGATGCTTTATCTGATCCACAGTTTGCAAAAATGATACAGGAAGCAGAAAAATATCTGGGTGTTCCATATGTATGGGGCGGTTATTCCCCAAGTGGTTTTGACTGTTCCGGCTTTGTAAGCTGGGTTATCAATAACTGTGGAAATGGATGGAATGTCGGAAGATGTACTGCCGATGAGCTGCGGTCACACTGTTCGCAGGTATCGCCATCGGAGGCAAAACCGGGAGATCTGATCTTCTTCCAGGGAACCTATGACACACCGGGAGCAAGCCATGTGGGAATCTATGTCGGCAATAACATGATGATCCACTGTGGCAAGCCTGTCCAGTATACGAGCATCGCAAGTGCCTACTGGCAGGAACATTTTATGGCGTTTGGTCGTCTGCATTAGAGGAGGTGACAGGGCAGATGAACATGAAATTAAAAAAACTTCTGGATGATATTCAGAAAACGGAGGATAAGATTGCTGAATTACAGGAACACCTGAAGCGGCAGAATACATTGAGACAGCAGATGGAAGATATAGAGATCGTTAAGTCGTTCCGTTCCATGAAGCTGGACAGCCGCAGCCTGCTTGTCCTGCTTGACGGGATTCAGAAAGGAACCGTTACGATCCAGATGGATGAGGACGGTGGTATCACGGTGGAGGATGCAAAAGCTCCGCAGAAAAAGGAAAACAACGCAGAAGTTCATAGACCATCTGTTGGTCAGATGACAGAAAGAGAGGTTTTAGACGATGAGGAATAAAGTGGTAAAGAAACTGCTTATGATTGCCATGGCAGTCACCATGATCTCCGGGACATCCATTGCTACGGTTTATGCAAATGCAAACCCACCGGCGGAGGAGACAACGACACAGGTAGTAGAAGAAACGGCAACAGAATCAACAGAAGATACGGAGAAGAAAGAGGATACCGAAAGGGTCACCGGGGAAGGGGATAATTCTGCTTTTTCTACTCCGGGAAATGCCCAGCTGGTGGATGATAAGGAAAATGATGATACGAAACAGTTCCTTACCATCCAGACCAAGAAGGGAAATACATTTTATATGGTCATTGACCGTTCCAGCAATACAGAAAACGTGTACATGATGTCCCTGGTCGATGAGAATGACCTGGCAGAATTTCTGGATGAGACAGAAAAGAGCAAAGAAACCGAAGAATCAACCGTAGTGATCCCGGAAACCACACCGGAAACTACCCCGGTAGCAGAGGAGGAAACCGAAGTGAAGAAAGAAGAAAAGACAGGAATGAATGTAAAAGGACTTGGAGCAATCGTATTTGCAGCGATTCTTGGAGTGGCAGGTATCGCCGTTTATAAAAAGCATGGACGTGGCAAAGAGGATGACTATGTAAGCGAACAGCTGGAGTTCTCTGACGGACCGTATGTAAATGAAGAAGAGGATGAGGAAGAAGAATAAACTTCCATCTCCAAAGAAGCAACCAAAATAAGGACAGGGGCAGCCAGAGCAGTTTGGCTGCCCTTTTTTCAGAAAGGACAAAAAAAGCGTATGTCAAAATTTTTAGTGATCGCAGAGAAACCAAGTGTGGCACAGAGTTATGCCAAAAATCTGTCAGCTTATAAAAAAAAGGACGGATATTTAGAAGGGGAGAGCTGTATTGTCAGCTGGTGCCTTGGGCATCTGGCAGAGTATGCACAGCCGGAGGAATATGACCCGAAATATGAGAAATGGCAGTTTGATGACCTTCCGATTCTCCCGCAGGTCTGGAAGTTGAAAGTTTACAGAGATAAGAAGAAACAGTTTGATGTGTTAAAAAGCCTGATGAACCGGGCAGATGTGGACTATCTGGTAAATGGCTGTGATGCAGGAAGGGAAGGGGAACTGATCTTCCAGAGAGTGTATGACCTTGCCGGATGCAGGAAACCGGTGAAGCGTTTATGGATCAGTTCCATGGAAGATACGGCAATCCGGACAGGTTTTCAGACAATGAAAGGAGCAGAGGAATACCGGAATATCTGCATGGCTGCGGTATGCAGGGCACAGGCAGACTGGCTGATCGGAATGAACGGAACCAGGGCATATACGACCTGTTATTTTAAACGTCTGGTTGTGGGCAGGGTGCAGACGCCAACGCTTGCCATGCTTGCGGAACGTCAGGATAAGATTGAGCATTTTCAGAAAGAAGCCTTTTATAAAGTAGCACTGACAGACGGAAGGCTTACGGTAGTTTCTGAAAATATTGCAAATGAGGAAGCAGCCGATCTCCTTGCTTCCTTATGTATGGGTTCGGAAGCTGTGATTACACAGGTAAAGAAGGAACAAAAGAAAGCATTTCCTCCCAAACTTTATGATCTGACCAGCCTGCAAAGGGAAGCAAACCGTTACTTTGGCTATACGGCAAAGAAAACACTGGATATGCTGCAGGAATTATATGAAGAAAAGCTGGTCACTTATCCAAGAACGGACAGCCAGTTCGTGACGGAGGATATGAGGGATACCGTAGAGGAACTGGTAGGGAAAATGCCAGTCTTACTTCCGTTCCTGGATTATGGACAGCTGGGGCATAACATCACCAGGGTAATTAACAATGCAAAAGTATCCGACCATCATGCGATTCTTCCAACCAAAGAAGCCGTAGAAAAAGGAATCTCTGATCTGACAGCGGACAAAAAGAACCTGATGATGCTGGTCTGCCAGCAGCTGGTGCAGGCAACAGGGGAAGAGTATCAGTATGAGCAGACGGATATTACGGTCAAATGTCAGGGACATGATTTTACCGCCAGAGGAAAAGTGCCGGTGCAGATGGGATTTAAAGAGGCGGGGAATGCCTTTAAGAACCAGTGCGTGAAAGCCAAGCCGGAAGAAGAAACGGAAAAAGAAACTTCCATTCCATATGGATATGAAGAAGGAATGACGCTTTCTCCGGTAAAGGCAGAAAAGACAGTGCATTTTACTTCCCCGCCAAAACCATTCAATGAAGATACCCTCCTTGCCGCTATGGAAACCGCAGGGAATAAAGACTTTGATTCGGAGACAGAGAAGAAAGGACTGGGGACTCCGGCAACCAGGGCAGGTATCATTGAAAAACTGGTTTCTTCCGGCTATGCGGTAAGAAAAGGAAAGCAGATCGTGCCAAGCACAGAGGGCAGGGAACTGGTGAATGTCATGCCGGCTTATCTGAAATCTGCCGCAATGACTGCCGAATGGGAAAATCAGCTTTTAATGATGGAAAAAGGGCAGATCACCGATACACAGTTTATGGGTGAGATCACTTCTTTAGTCGATAAGATTCTTTCTGTGTGCAGGGAAATACCGGAAACGGAAAGGAGAAGGTTCCAGAAAGCAAGGGAAGTGATCGGTAAGTGTCCGGTCTGCGGCTCTGATGTCTACGAAGGAAAGCAAAATTTTTACTGCTCCAACAGGCAGTGTGATTTTGCCCTTTGGAAAGAAAACCGTTTCTTAGGAAGCATGGAGAAAACACTGGATAAAAAGATGGCAGTGGAGCTTCTTGATAAAGCCTGCACCCATGTAAAAGGGCTGTATTCCAGAAAAAAAGATATAAAGTTTGACGCAGATCTTTTACTGACACTGGAGGACGGAAAGCCAAGGTTCCATCTGGAATTTCCAAAGAAGAAAAAGAAATAAGGCAAGGAGGTAGGCAGTATGTCGAAATTACAGGACATCCGGGAACTGGCACAGGAACATGCGACATTGGTGAGCAGTTCGCCAAGGGACTGGATGGGTTATATGGATACCGCAGCGAGACTATACCGGTATCCTTTTACAGACCAGTTACTGATCCACGCACAGCATCCACAGGCAACCGCCTGTGCGTCCCTGGAACTGTGGAATGAGAAAATGTTCCGCTGGGTAAACCGGGGAGCTAGGGGAATCGCCCTGCTTGACGAGAATGGTCATAATACCAGACTCCGGTATGTGTTTGATATTTCAGATACGCACATGGTGGCAGGCGGAAGAAGCCCTTACCTGTGGCAGATGCAGGAACATCAGCAGGAAGAGATCCTTACCCATCTGGCAGAAGCGTATGGTCTGGAAGAAAAAGATACCGGGAGTTTATCGGATGCGTTGATGGCGGTTGCAAGGGAAATGGTCGCAGACAGTCTGGAAGAATATCTGGACGGCTTGGAATATGCAGCGGAAGGAACCTATCTGGAAGATCTGGATGAAGTTACGATCCGCAGTGATTTCCGCCAGCTTGCAACGGACAGCGTATATTACATGCTTTGCAGACGGTGTGGTCTGGAACCGATGGAGCTTCTGGAAGAAGAGGATTTTATGCACATCACCGATTATAACCGGCTGTCTGTACTGACCTTTCTTGGAAATGCAGCAAGCCAGATCAGTGAGAGTGTTCTGATCGACATTGGAAGGACGGTACATAAAATTTCTCTGGAAGAAGCCAGAAAAGAGGTTGAAATTTCCAATGAAAGGAATTATAATAACTTTAACACGTTAATGCGTGAAAATAAAAATCAGGATGTAGAAAACAACAAAGAAGAAAATATCGAGAATGAAGGAGGAACCGACTATGGAACTGACATATCATCGCAAGGGGGATTACCTGTTTCCGAACCTGACCGTCGAGGAGGAAGAAGTGACGATAGGGAAATACGGGATGCTTCGGAGGACATTCCTGAAGGAACACAAGAACAGCCTGTATCAGAGCCTGTTCCTGACAGGAAAGCTGAACAGCCATCTGGCAGAGATCGAGAAGGCAGCACAGGAGAGGATGGACAGCCAGATGGAGAAACTGCTGAAGAACCATCCGGCACCGGACAAGGAAGCAGACCCGATGGCCTGGACAGCACATATGAACGCACTGATGGCAACAGCGGAAGAGAGCATCTTGACGGAATTGGTATACAGCTAGTTGAAGATACAAGAGAAGATGGACTGAGCAAAGCAGAGGAAGAAATTGCCTCTGCTTTATCTTTGCCCGAATATCCTACAGCAAATGAACAGAAAAGGCAGATTGGTGAAAGAGTAGCTGCTTTATATGCCGGGGAGATTCCTACTCCGGAAAGTGTTGTGGATGATATTTTACGGACGGGAGGAAACCGGACAGGAAGCCAGCTGCGTATCATCTATAACTTTATGAGTGAACAGTCACCGGGAGAATACACGGAGTTTGTAAAGCGTGAGTATGGAAAAGGCGGCAAAGGTTTTCAGATGGATGGAAGGGAATATTCCGTCTGGTTTGATGAAACCGGGATGCAGATCGCAGTCGGGCACACGGTGGCAGACCAGATTCTGGATAAAGCCTTTTTATCTTGGAAAGATGTCAGCAGACGTATCCATCAGCTTTTAGACCAGGGTGAATATGCACCGCAGTCTGTATTGGATGCAGCAAGAAACAATGCAGTAAAAGAACATGCACAGGCTCTTGCCTATATGAAAGGGGATATGGCAGAAGGAGTAGCCGAGATTGTTTTTGACGAAGAGGACTTACCACATCTTCGCAGTATCTATCCGGAGACCACAGATTATCTTACTGAAAAACTGCAAGATTCAGAGTGGCTTTCGGATTTGAATGAAAGACTGGAAGCACTGGCAGAAGCCTACGAGACGGACAATTCTCTTATGCGTTTCCATCATTATAATCCGGTCAATATCTCCAGACAGTTCCAGAAGTTTGCAGATGAAGTGATCCCATACCAGGCAAGAGAGGGATTTGCATGGAAAGAACAGCAGATGTTCATTACACAGGACGAGATCGACGCATTTCTTGTCAGAGGTGGGGCGTATTCCGAAGGCAGACTCAGGACATATTCCTTTTATCTGTTACATACGGAGGAAAAAGCAAGGGCTGACTTTATAAAAGAGCAGTATGG
>OGDU01002430.1_pt1 | contig 12009 bp, 9 predicted proteins | sample 1570371 | NCBI WGS metagenome assembly OGDU01 (sample SAMEA2581977, study PRJEB24529) | metagenome | biome: Human gut stool | place: China | collected 2011
CGATGTCCCGCAGCAGCCAGAGCCACAGCATGGGCTTGGCTTTCAGGTTTTCGGGATAAATAAACATTTTGTTCCTCCAAAGCGAAACCGCTGCCGAGAATCTCAGCAGCGGTTCGCACGATGTATTTCTTATTCTTCGGCAGTGCCGGTGTCCCCTGCCAGCGCCTGTTGGATGCAGTTCAGGAAGAAGGCGTTCTGCTTGATGCCGTTCCGCTTGAGGTATGCCTTGAGCTGCTCAAACAGCTCGGTGGGCACCTGAAACGCCACCGTCCTCACATTGTCCTTGTCCATCTTCACATTTTCCTCCATTTCATAAAATTTTGTGATGAGCACGGTCATGTACCGGCTCAGTGTCTCGCCGGATTCCGCCTGTCGCTGCCGTACTTTGGTATGCAGCTCCAAGGGAATTTCAGCACAGAGGTTGCGCGTTTTTTCTGCCATAGCAGTTCCTCCAATCTTTTTAATGGTAAAGCTAAGATACCCGAAAGCAAGCACAAAAGCTATGACCAAAGCCAACGAAGAAGCGGCGTGAAACAGCGGCGATACCAATAAAGCGGCTATGCTACCCGCATGGCCGCGGCGATCCGCGACATAATAAACTCCACACAGGGTATCGCCACGCTGTTGCCCAAAGCTTTGTACCTTGCACTATCCGACGCGCCGGGGATGTCTGTCCAGCCGTCCGGGAAGCCCTGAAGCCGTTCACATTCCAAAGGTGTCAGGCGGCGAATGAGGTGATGTGTTTCAGAACAGGATGCGTTGATGATACACTTATCCTGACTGACGTATTGATTACCGATACCTTTTTCATCTCCGCGGCATAATGCTCCAACTGTTTTTTGATAAAGTTCTACGACCGCGTGGCGGTCTGTGGCGGTCAATGTATACGCCAAATTCTCCTGACAGCCAAGACCGTTGCCGCCGTTCTCCGGCTGGCGGTCTACAATATTTCCGGCAATGCAGATGGCACCCGCGTTCTGCTCAACCAGAGGTATATTGTTACCACCTGTGCCATAACGGGCAGACATGGTGGGCGCTACCTTGTGGGGGCCGGTGTAACGGCTGTCAATGCCGTGATTTTCGTAAACAAGAGGTTGGTGTCCATGCTCCTGTGCTCGGAGGGTTCCGGACACGTTTTCGCTGCATTCCATCACGCTGCCGCCCTGGTCATTAAGGCATAAAACAGACGGCATACAGTTCCCGCCGGGGCTGCCCTTGAGGGTTGGAGCAACTGATTCGTTGTATCCAATGCCGCCTGCGCTGGCGCCTGCTCCGGCGGAAAAACCGGCTACAAAGGTCTGCTGCTTCATCCCCGGCTGTGCGCCCAGCGCGCCAGCTACATCGCGCAGGTCACGCACCTCGTCCCGCTGGTTGGCGGCAAAGGCCATGACGCCGTTATAGCCGTCAAAGCCCTCCGCGGCTCCATTTGGCTGTGTCACGGAGGTCTGCATCTGCATATTGGTGGTTGCCATCAGCGCGCCGGACACGCCGTTCAGGTCAATGCCCTCGTTGCGCTGGTTGACATGAAATGCCTTCAGGTCAGTAGGTTGGCTGTCCGGCTTCATGAGCCCCGCTTGGATCTTCAGCGCACGCGCCAGCATCTTCGGCAGCTCCTTGCCGCGCTCAAAGGCGCGGCGCAGGATGCCCAGACAGGCGGTTTTCGATAAATAATACTTTAGAGACGGGTACGCCTCCAGTATGCCGGACAGTGAGACGCGGATCGGGCGGCGGGGCGCGGCCCCGGTATTGAGGGGCCGCTTGCCTTCCCGCCATGGAGATCGGAGCTCCCAATGGCGCTGTCCAAAGAGATCCACGGGAGAGGACAGCAGATCCAAGTGGAAATACGGGATCGAAACCAGTTCGGAGTCCGGCTTGCCCGGTCTGCGCTTGGGCGGTGCTCCGCCCCTTTCAGCCGTGTCTAACCCAAGCATCGTCATCTGCCCGTTCGTGTCGAATCGGTACATCTATGAGACCTCCTTCCCGCTGTTTTCCGTTTCGTCAAATACATCAAATAAAAGCTGGGGCGCAAGCGGCCCGGCGAAGTCCGCAAGCAGAAAAATGCGCTTGCGGCGCTGCGCGACGCCACACAATTGCGCGTCCAGACAGCGCCACGCAATAGAAAACATATCGCCTGCCGTGAGATCACCGACATCGGGCCATCCGTAAGGATAGGGGCCTGGGATAAGTTCGTTGGGAAAGCAGATCCGCACGATCTCCTCCAGCACAATCCGAAAGTCCTCATACTTCGGTTTTCCGCTTGAAAAAGCCCCCGGCACGTTCTCCCAACACATCCAGCGCGGCCGTATGTTGACACTCTCCCGGCCACGGGCTTTCTCTGCCAACCGCATTTCACGCACAATGCGCATCTGCTCCATAAAGAGGCCAGAACGCGCGCCAGCAAGACCTGCCCTTGCGCCGGCAACGGAGAGATCTTGGCACGGGCTGCCCCCGCAGATGATGTCCACAGGCGGCAGCTCCGCGCCATGCAGCTTAGTGATGTCGCCTACATGGATCATGCCGGGAAAGCGCAGCTTTGTCACCTCAATGGGAAATGCTTCGATCTCCGACGCCCATACCGGCGTGATGCCGTTGCGGACCGCAGCCAAAGGGAATCCGCCGATACCGTCGAACAGGCTGCCCATGGTGATTTGTGTTAACCATGTCATATCATCACCCTTTCATTTGATCGCCGCGGCGATGGTTCGGGTGGTGTTGACGGCAGCCTGCGCCGTATAAACGGCGCTCGTAATATTGGCCTTTGTTGTGGTGTCCAGACCGAAGCTGCCGGCGATGCGAGGAACTTCGCCTGCGGAGAGCATGAGTCCAACGCCCATCAGCGCGTGGTCTTTGAACACCATAAGTCCCGCAATGAGGATGGTGGACTGGAGGAAGGCAGTCAGGCACAAGCCGATGACCTGCCGCGTCCAACTCATAAAGCCATCCAGATAGCCACGCGGGACGCTGAACATATAAAGGCTGCCCACGGCAATTTGAATCAGCAAAATGCCTCCGCGTTTCAGATTGGCGAAAAACACCTTCAGCACCGCATAGCCCATAAGGATCACGCAAAAGAGAAGCATAATGGGGCTGGTGATGATGCCAAGGCCGAAGTGGGAGCTGTTCACCACATCCGACAGGGTCTGGATCTCATTGAGCTCCGTAATGATGTCCTGTCCCACCTCACCAATGCTCCGACCGTAGCCGGTAAGCCCTGCGGAAAAGGTTCCCTGCAGCGACACCGACAAAGCATAGAGCCGGACAGGGACAACGGTGAAGAGACTCACCGCCAGAAAGCCCTTGATGATATTCATCCCGCACTGCTGGAGATTGCCTCTGCCGGTGGAGTATTCAATGCCGCATTCAAAGGCGCAGACCACCACGCTGACGGCAAACAACGCCCACGCAAGGCGGGAGAAAAAGAGAATAATGGCGCTGACCCATTCCAGTTCAAAAAGTTCCACGCCCATATTGCCCATGAGGGCAAAGAAATTGCCGAGAAAGCCCACGATCTGCCCGTAGATCCAGTCCACCAGCTGATCCAGGACCGTCGCGGCAACAAAGTTCCAAATAAATATTGTTCATTCACCTCCGGAGACGCAAAAAGACCGCCGCCCGGATGGGCGACAGCCTTTCGCATAGAGTATTTTGTTTTGCATCTGACTGCAGCGCTTACTTGAGCAGCCGCGGATAATCTGTTGTGCCATTGACGATCGCATAAACGTAGACGGTGTCCCCAATCAATTTGTAGATGGCAACATAAGTCTTCGTCAGCACAAGTTTACGGTAACCGCTTGCCGCAAGGATCGGGTCCGGATGCGTTTGCCCCATCAGCGGGAAATCCCGCAGACGGTTTATGGTCGTTTTCATCGTACTGTAGATTTTCCGCGCGTAGGGAGTTCCTGCCTCCGTAATGTGATACTTTACGATCTCCTCGAAGTCGTGTTGAGCAGGTGGAAGATAGACCAGTTTACTTTTCGTAGGCACGGAACAGCTCCTCCATTCTTTCGTCAAGCTCCTCCGGCGTGCAGACAGGCTCTCCGCTCAATCTGCTGAGTTCCGCAGCATAAATTTTGTCGCGGTGTCGGAACATTTTTTCCCGCTCCTCGTATGCTGCCATGCTCATATAAACACCGTCATCTTCACCCTTGTTCGTAATGAAGATCGGTTCACCGGATGCCTTTGCCAGCTCGGAGATCTGCGTGTACTCATTCCGCAGAGCAGAGGATGGTCTGATTTGCATAGAAAGCCCTCCTTATCAATTTCTTGATAGTATTATATCAAGATAAGACCTTTTATGCAAGCCTATCTTTGTGAGGTGTAAAAGGTGACTTTATAGGCCTACATCATTCGCCGGCAAAGCAACCATTGTGTCTTATTCGTTGCCTCTGGCAGGAGAGTCCGGATTTGATTTTTAAATTCCTTCTTCACGAATTAGATCCCGATGATATTCCAGATGTATTTCGGCGCGATCAAGCTGAAAATCAGGCAGGCAAAGAGGATGGCGGGTCCGGTCCATTCAAACTGGCCTCGCTGTCGGTAGTCAAAGTACGCGCCGCCAAGTTTCACAAAGAATGCGATGGCGAGGATCATATCCAATGCAGGGAACACCACCTTCTCCACCACGCTCTTGATCTGCTTGGCCGCCTCCGTCCACGTCTGCTCCACCGCTCCCGCCACATCCCCGCCCGCAGCGAGTGCCGAGGTGCAGCAGAGGGTGGTCAGGAGCAGAAGCGTCAATGTCAGAATAATCATTTTTCTGTATTTCAAGAAATCTCAACCTCCTTAAAATGGGGATGCCGCCCCTTGCGGAGCGGCATCCGTTGTTAGTCCTTAATAACCGGTGCGAGGCAGGGGCTTGCTGGGGGCATAGACACGGGTGACCCAGCGGGAGGTCGCCATGATCCACTGCCCGTTGTAGACGCCGCCCGCGTCCGCCTGGTTGACGAACTGCGTACCGCCGGTGAGCTTGGCAAGGGCCTTGCAGTCCACGCGAGGGGCTTCCACCTGCCGGAAGTTGGCGGGGACGATGCCGAACGCCGCCATGAACTCCGTCACATACTCGTTGGCGGCAAGTCCCAGCGCCGCGGGGGAAGCATCCAGCACATAGTTCTTGCTGGTGGAAAGATTATCCGCCAGCGTGCGCCAGTTATCACCGCTGAGATTGGTTTTGTACACGATCTTATAATTTCCGGGGGTATTCCACGTGCCGGTGTAAATCTTTTCAAGGCGCACCGCCTTGACGGGCAGAGTGTCTCTCCAGTAGAACGACTCCAGCGCCGTGGTGGAATTGTTGGCAATACCGGTGAAGTTGTAGCGGACAAGCTGCCCCGGCATGACCTCCACGTAGCCGGTTTTCTTGATCGACACATTCGTGTACAGGCTCTTATTGGTCATGCTCGCCTTAACGATCTGACCGGCGTGTTCGATCTCTACCTCGATGGGCGTCTTATCCAGCCCATAAAACTCCGCCGCCTTGGATTCTACGATTTTGTACCGCGCCAAAGGCAGAGGCTTACTGACCGCCAAGCCGTTTTTATCCGTCTTGATGGTATCCACCAGACGGTTGGTGCGGGCATTGTAAACTTCAAAGACGGTGTTGGGGATGGGCGTTCCGGCGGGCCAGCCATTCATAGAGTTGTAGTCGGCGCTGACCTTCGTCACTTGGAGCTGACCGGTGATGGGCGTATTCTTCCATTCGATTTCTGTGGTTTCGCCGGACTTTACATACACGGTCTTTTTCTGCGTGTCGGGAATATATCCCTCATTTTCCAATTCACGCAGATAAAAACGGCCAGCGGTCAGGTTTTCAAAACGGACATAACCGCGGTCATCGCTTGTTTCCTGCGCAATGGGATTATTTCCGCTGTCGTAGAGAATGAAGGAAACGCCGTAGATGCCCTCGCCGGTGGTGCTGTCGATCTTGTGAATGAGGATACCAGAAACAGCTTTGTTAGTCACCGTCTTGGTTGTGGTTCGTCCATCCACAATAGTGAAATAGATGGGGGTATTATCAAGCTGGTATCCCTTGCCTGCCTCAGTCTCCACGGCGTAATAGCTGTCACTTGCCAAGGGCACATACAAGCGGCCGTCCGTTCCGGTGGTGACGGTGTCCACCAGACCGCCATCGCTGACACGGCGGATCTCGAAGGTGGTGTTGGGGATACGCTGGGTTTTGTCCGCCGCATTCACTTTCACCAGCTCCAGCCCACCGATGGGAGCATTATAAAAATAGAGGGACTGCGTGTCATTGGGGTTGACCACCACGGTCTGCGTGCGGGTCTTCTCATCGATGGTGTAACCGGAGATGGATTTTTCCTCTGTTACCACCAGTGTGCCGGTGACGCCCTTGAGAATGATCTGCCCGTTTTCATCGGTGTAGTACAGACCGTTGGAGCTGATTTTTCCGTTTTCGTCGGGGACGAACTCGCCGGTAGCGGTGGTAATTTTGAACGTAACTCCCGCCAGCGGTTTCTTCGTCACAGCGTCCAGCTTGTTGATGATGAGCGCGCCCTGACGCTTATTCCAGAAGGTCAGGCTCTGCACCGTCCCTGCCTTGATGAGAATATCCTGGGGTGTGCCGTCCAGCACGAAGCCATCCACAGATTTGATCTCACGGGCAACTACGGTAGTGCCGGGTTCCAGACCGTTCAAAACGATCTCACCCGCCTTGTCCGTGTAATACACGCCGTCATCGGGGCCAACGGCAGTGCCGCTGCCATCCACCACCTTGAATGCAACGCCAGAAAGCGGCTCGTTTTCCGTTCCTTCGATATATTTGTGGATCACCAATGTGGTAGAAGGTTCGTTGTCAAAGGTCAGGCTGTTGGGTACACCGCTCCTGACCACAATGGTTTTTGGCGTCTCTTCCTTGATATAGCCGATGGGCGCTTTATCCTCAGACACGATAATGGTGGCATTGGGATTCAGGGCAGTAATGGTCACAGTACCGTCAGAGCCGGTGACGAACCGTCCGTTGTCTGTTCCAATGGGCTTGCCCTCACTGTCCTTAACAATGAACTCCGCCTTTGCCAGAGGTTTCTTTGTCAGCGCGTCCCGCTTCAGAATGGTCAGGTTGCAGAGGGGCTTATTGTAGAATGTCAGAGGGGCGTTTTCACCCGCCTGTACCGTAATAGTCTGGGGTGTGCCGTCCAATGCGTACCCCTCCGGGGGACGAATTTCCTTTGCCACGATGGTCGTACCGGCAGGTAGCTTAGGAAGCTGGATGGCCCCGGACTTGTCCGTGGTGAACTCGCCGTTGGCGGTGCCGATGAACGTACCCTTATCGTCGGTGACGAGGAAGGTCGCGCCTGCCAGCGGCGTTTTGTTTACATCATCCGCCAGTTTCTTGATGAGGACGGAGCCGTAAGGCTGGTTGCTGAACCGGAGCGTCACCACATCCTGATCCTTACCGCTCAGCAGCACGGTCTGGGGCGGCGTGTCGATGGAATAAAACGGACTGGCTTTGGTTTCTTCCACGATATAGGTGCCCGCTTTCAGGCGGGTGAGAATGATGGAACCGTTTTCCGAAGTGGTGTAGGTGCCAATGACGGTACCGCCCGTACCGGAGGTGCCGCCGAGGTAACGGATCTGGAACTCCGCTCCCTGTAAGGCCGCGCCGGTTTTTTCATCATACTTGAATATCACCAGCGCGCTGAGAGGGCGGTTCTCCCAGATTTTGACCGCGTTTTCGTTGCCAGCCAGATAGAACTCCTGAGTCGGTTCGTCAGCGGGGGCGAATCCGGATGCCGGGGCTTCCTCAGTCACTTTATACCAGCCGCTCTTGAGGGCATCGCCCGTGAAGATGATCTCGCCATGGTCATCCGTGTAAAAGCTGCCGAGGTCATTCATAGCGCCGGTCGTGGTGTTGTCGGAGCCCCACCAGATATGAAATTTGGTGTTGGGGATGGGGTCTTTGGTAACTTCGCACCGCTTGATGATTTTCAAAGAAGGCTTCATGGCGTTGAAGAACGTCACCGTGCGGGTCTCGCCGGGGCCGAGGGCGATCGTCTGGGGAATGTCGCAGAGGATCACATCGGAGGGAACATTGACCTCCGTGACCTTGTAGCTGCCCACAGGGATATTCGCCAAGAAAATACGTCCCGCGCCGTCCGAGGTCGCGGTGGTGGAGTAGCTGCCGTCGATCTGCTCAATTTTGTAGGCCACATGGGCAATGGGTTCCCCGGTGGCAATGTTTTTCTTCAGGATCTCCAAACCGGGTCTTACATAGTTGGTGAAGGCGGCCTCCACAGTACCGGCACCGGCCAGCAGGGCGATGTCCTGATGGGTGCCGGTCTTGATATACGGCTCCTCCACGGACTGCTCGGTAACGCGGTACACACCGGGCTGGAGATCGGGCAGTGTCTTTTCGCCGTCCACGGTGACGGTGGTGGAGTAGCTGCCGGTCAGGGATTCCACCAGAAAGGTCGCCTTGACCTTGGCGAAGGTCTGGGCATCTGCCTTGGTGATTTTAAGGCTGGGCAGAGGGCTGTTGCTTGCGGAAACAGTGTACTGCTTGTCACCGTCGGTCACGTCCACATAGACGCTGTGAGGGGTGGGGTCCATGGCATAACCCTCCGGAGCTTCCACCTCCACGAATGTCCACAGGCCCTTGGTGACGTCCTTTACCTCGATAATGCCGCCGTTTTTGGTCACATCACTGCCAACGATCTGACCGTCCCGGTAGATGTTGAACACAGCACCATTCAAACCAGTATTCGTTCCTGCAATGACTTTTTTGAGGGTGATGTCCGCATCACCGGCAGGCGGATTATCCGGTTCCTCCGGGGCAGGGACCTTACCGACTTGCAATTTGCGGGGCGCATAGTACGCGAAAAAACTCTGGCGGCCGGACACACTGGATTTGGCATAGACCGCCCATTTTGCTGACTCATCTTCCACCACAGCAGCGATGATACCCTTGGCAGCGTAGTCTTCGATCTGCTGTTGATATTCCGCGTCTTCCTTGGCTTTCTGGGCCAAGAGCCAATCCACATAGCCGAGGTAAGTCTCGTAGGTGTCACGGTTGGCAAAGCCGCCGGCATCAATGTCACCGGAGGTATCGCCGCCCGCGGATTTGTCGCTCTGGTTGTCCCAGATGTAGGTCTGCAAGGCCATGAACAGACTGCCGGGGATCTCGCCCGTGTAGTTGACAATGTAGGTCATCATCCACTTTACATTCTCTTTGGTAATGGCGTCCATCTCGCCCAGTCCCGTACCTGCGACAGCGGCATCCCACAGAGCATCACTGTCCGCGCCGGTGGCGCTTTGGTAGGTGTAGCTGTTGAGAAAAGAAGCTGTCCCATAGCGATAAGAGTAGCCAAGATCCATACAGTAGAGCTGCTTGCCTGCCGCCGTGGGCGGGCGATAGGAGTATTGCTGTCCAGTGGAGGTCAGGCGGGTAGACCAGAGGTTGGGGTCCGTTGTAGGCTTAATGCCTGTTCCACTGCCGGAAGCTGCCAGTGCAGAAGTGGGCAGCAGTGTCAGCAAGGTCAGCAGCGCCAGAAACGCAGACAGAAATCTCGTCCTGATTTTTTTCAAAGGGAATTCCTCCTTATTTGAAAATTTAAAATAGAAATGCGGACTGTAAAACCAGTCCGCATTTTGCAAAATAATATGGAATTGTTATTGCTTGGCTGCGGGACGATCCACCCAACTGATGGAACACCCTGTATCCATAAAAAGTTGGACACAATACCAGCAGTCCTCGCCGTTTTCGTCCGTACTTTTGGCAAGTCCGACACCGATGCTTCCGTAACGGGAATTGGTCATATTTTTGAGATGCCCCGCAGAGGCGGACCATGCCCACATGACGGTTTCTGGCAGACTCTTTTCTTTTAGAGCCCAGTCTTCCAGGCAGTGAATATTCTCTCCTATGTATTGACTGTCAGTGACAGTCATGTATTTACGCCCGTCAGGTCTAATATGAGAATAGACGCCGCTGGCAGCCATCTCCTCCGCCCGTACCTGTGCGGCCTGCATGAGTTTATCGTCGGCAGTCAAAGCTGCGATGCCGTTTTCCTTTCGGAGAGCATTCGTGCGGTCTACAATGTCCTGTTTCATGGCATCCACATCGGCATCATTGGCAGGGACTGCGGGTTCTGGATGCGATTCCGATTTATCGGGTTCTGCCTTTGCAGGTGCTTCGCCGGTGTAGGGCTTGTTGCTTTCCACCTGCACACAGCCGTTAACGCTGTCCCAATAGACCTCAAATCCCACTGCCTTGCCCATGTCCCGCAGCTTGACGTAGTTGTTGCCGTTGATGACATAGGCTTCCATCTGCACTTCTTTTCCGTCTACGACAACGCGATGGTGACTGCGCTCCGCCATGATCCCGGCGGCGACCGCGGCAGAGCCGCCGGTCAGCACTGCGCCGATGAGAAGACCTGTAAGCATGGTGAAAATTTGCTTCTTCATAAAAAGTCCTCCTGTTTTTTGATCTACTCCCTTTTACGATCATAAGGTGACTTTTTCAACAGAAAATTTTAAGATGCCTGAACTGCCTGCACACACCAGCGCTGGCTGGGGTCTCCAGCAACGCAGGTGAAGAGTGTGATCCGGTTATCCGCGGTCGAGGATAAATAACTCCAATCGCTGCTGCTGATTTTGGTCACAGTCTCCACCAGATAGGTGCGGGTACCCATGGATGTGGTATAGGTGATTTTATCGCCCACATCGAGATCCTTGATGCTGCCGATCACATATTTGGCGCCGCGATTATGCCCGCAGACAGCCACATTGCCGTTCCAGACGCTGGTACTGGTGAAATGTCCCAGCCCCTTTTTCATGCTGGCAGTCGTTTCGCCTTCCCAGAGATAGTAATTCTTAACTCCGATGGCAGGAATGGAGATCTTTCCGACAGCGCCGTTGGAGAGCAGAAAATCCTGTGTCAGCTCCGTGAAAGCGGGTGTCGCAGGAGTAGCTGTGGAACCGCCCTGCAGAAAACCGGGGATCTCCACAGTTCCGCCGCCGGGAGAAATTCCGTAAATGCCGCTGCCGGATGCAGAGATGCCCTGAAGACTGGGCAGCATGATTTTCTCCATCACCCCGGTTTGGGTGGTGCTGAGCTGCCCGTACTCCAGCTCGGGGATCTGGTAGTCCACCACATTTTTTCCACCGTAATTGTAGCGGGAGCCGTAGACGTCCTCATAGGAAGAGGAGGGATAGTATTCCGGGGTGCCATCGGTTTCAAAGGAATAATCGGCAGCCTGTGCGCTGACCGCCATCGCAGAAAGCATGGCAGCCAGAGTCAAAGTCAATGAGAAAAACTTCTTCATACGGGAGCCTCCTGTTCTTCTTCAGCGGGAACGGTAAATTCATGCCAGTCATTGTGCTTGCTGGCTTGGATCGTGTAAGTATGGTTACTCTGCGGGAAAGAAACGGTGAACTCGCGCCCAGCCAGGTGCCTGGCAAGGGATTTTTTCACCTCAACCGCGACGGTATCTCCCGGATTCAGTGTGAGAGCGCCTGCATCGATAGTGGGAACCTCGCTGTCAGGCTCCACACGGAACTTTGCAATCAGCCGGTACTCTCGGGGCTTGCTGTCCGGAACATACACATAGACATTTTTGCGGCGGCGCAGCAGGATGAGTGCAGCGGCGGCGATGCCCGCGCAGAGCAGCACGGCAGCGATGATCAGCAGCGGAGCGGCAAGGTTTCCGTTATCCCAGATATGTGTTTTTACGGGGACGATCTCACTTCCAGTGTAAACCACGGTATAGGTGATGCTGTCCACGCCTTCCGAAGTAACGGTTCCGTGATATTCCGCCGTGGTAACATAGCCTGTGGCAGCCTGATAACTGCTGGAGGCGGAATAGGTAGCAACCGCCTGATACTGGGCGGGAACCAGCGCCTCGCCGACGAGCGCAGTGCCGGTAACCTGCCATTCCACATTGGCAAGGGAGAGCGTTTTCCCGTTTTTAACAGTCGTGGCCGGCACATAGGACATGTCGTTGCGATCCAGATTGCCGATCACCTTCGTCTCGGTGGTTTTGCTGTATTTGGTGGTGTAGC
>OGDU01002439.1_pt1 | contig 11975 bp, 10 predicted proteins | sample 1570371 | NCBI WGS metagenome assembly OGDU01 (sample SAMEA2581977, study PRJEB24529) | metagenome | biome: Human gut stool | place: China | collected 2011
TCGCCATTTCGACGCTCTTCCGCTACCGCGAGAATTCGCTGCTGCTGTTGTTGTGGACCTCGATTCCGCTGCTGATGCTCAGCGGTGTCTCCTATCCCCGCGAAGGCATTCCCGACTGGCTGTTCAACTTGGGGCAGATATTCCCCAGCAGCCACGGCGTAAACGCCTTTATCCGCATCCAGAGCATGGGAGCGTCGCTCTCCGAAGTGCTGTCCGAAATCAGGATGCTCTGCATTCTGGCCCTCGTATACGGCGGTCTGGCCTGCATCGGCATCCACTTGGTGCTCAACCGCGCGGACAAGGACGACATCCCGGCGCCGCACACCTCCGAACCGGAAAAGTGACGGCGACGCCCAAGCATCCGCAGGAACCGCCCCGTCCCGTCCGCAAAAAGGGACGGCCATCGGCCCGGCACACCGGCACAAGGACGAAGCGGAAGCAGGCTTCCGGCATAATCACAAAAAAGACGTCAGGCATTGCACCTGACGTCTTTTTTGTCCGAACCGCACTGGTTACCGCGGACCGTGGAAGATACCCGGAGGCGGCCCGCCCGGACCGCCGGGTCCCATGCGGCGGGGTCCCGACTGCACGACCCCGTCGTAATCGGAGATGTTCTTCGACCCCTTCTTGCCGAAGCGGCGCAGGTTGTAGGTGAACTGCACCATGTAATAACGGCCGATCACGCTGTTGGTCGCATTCTGCGTCCATCCCGAACCCGTCGTGCGGGCGAAAGCCTTGTTGCGGTTGAGCAGGTCGTTCACGCCGAACATGATCTCGCCGCGCTTGTTCTTGAATATCTTCTTGCCGATCCATGCGTTGCAGAGCAGGTACGAATCGTCGTAATCGTTCGTGAAACCGATATACTGCGTGTAAGCCACGCTGCCCGTAAAGGTGAAGCCCAGCGGGAAGACGAACTTCATGTTGCCCTGCGCCCGGTGGTTGAAGTAGCGGTTTTTGGAACCTGACTCGCCCAGCGAGTTGGTCGCTTCGTTGTAGGTGCCGTTCCACGAGAGCGTGAAGTCCACGTTTTCGGAAATATTGCTGCCCAGCACCGTGTTGAAGTCGTAGCCGATATTGCTCGTGTCGTTGCGCTTGCCGCCCGTGATGAATCCGTCGGCGTCCACCTCTCCGCCCAGCATGCTCGGCGTAAGCGAGTAGCTGACGCCCGCCATCACGTTGAAGTTGCTCTTCAGGAAGCCGATCGGAAAACCGTAGCTCAGGTGCGTCCGCAGGCTCCAGTAGCCGTCGAGATTGACGGGCGTGGAGTAGTAGTTGGGCTTGTACTGCACGCCGCCCAACGTGATCGTGCCGGGATTCGACACCACGTGCGTCGCATTGTAGTCGGAGGTGTTCTGCATCGAGAACATCCACATGAAGGTCCGGCCCTTCTCGACGTTGGAATTGATGTAGTGGAAATTGACGCGGTGGCTGTAGGTCGGATTCAGATCGGGATTACCCTTGGTGATATTCTGGGCGTCCGATACGTCGGCCACGTTCTGCAGGTCGGTGATCGAGGGGTTGTCGGTATAGGACGATACGTAGAGCCGCAGCGAATTCTCGCGGTTGATGTTCAACTGTCCCATCATGAAATAGGTCACGTTGTTGTACGAATGCCTGATCTTGTCGGCGTCGTCCCGCACGATCTGCCCGTCGAGCGACGAACGCTGATAAAAGACATTGGCGATGAACGTATTGCGCTCCTTCGAATAGCGGAAGCCGGGACCTGCGCTCTGCGTCAGGTAGTTGCTCCGGTAGGAGTTCGAAAGCGCTCCGTCGGGCTTCAGTCCCGCGATCGAATAATCCGCGCCGGTGATATACGACTTCTTGTCGCGCTCCTGATAATCGTACGAAATGCGGTACTGAAGGCTTACCTGCGCATATTTGGCGACGGGTTCCGTGTAGGAGAACTGTCCGCGCAGGCGGTAGCTGCTCGACGGCGCGAGGTCGCGCAGGTAGCGCAGGCGCGTGTAGCCCGTCGTGTCCCATCCCCACGGCGCGTCGACGCCGTCGGGCCGGAGGTCCGAAAGCGGCAGCACGTTCGAGAAGGAGTTCGAGTTGTTGGTGTTGTCCGAGTAGTTCACGTCGCCGTCGACGGTGATCGTACGGCCGTCCTTGCCCAGTTTGGCGCGATAAACGGCGTTCGTCCGCACGTTGTAACCGTGGCGCAGGGCGTCGCTGCGGTTCTCGGTGCGGCTGTAACCGCTTTCGCCGAACTGCCAGCCCTGCGTCGTGCTCAGCGGGTCGTTCGACTGGTAGCTGAAGCTCGGACGGACCATCAGATTCTGGTTGTCGGAGATTTTCCACTCCAGACGGGCGTTGAAGCGGTGGTTATACGACTCGGTATCCGAGTAGCCGCGCGTCGAGAGCGTATCCACGGGCATCGGCGACTCGTACCATTTGTCGATCGTCGAACGGTTTCTCGTGTCGGTATTGTTGAAGAAATAGCTGCCCTGAAACGACACCTGATCGCGCTTGCCCCACGTATCGGAGTAGTTTACGCCGATGGCGTTCACCGACGCCACGCCGCTTTGGGGGCGCACCATATACTGGCCCACGCCGCCGCGGCGTCCGCGCCCCGAACCGCCCGAAACGCCCAGAATATCCTCGAACGAGAAGTTCTGCTGGTTGATGTTGTTGAACAGGCCGATGACCGACACGCGGCTGCTGCCGCTGAAGATATTGGCGTTGCCGCCCACGACGTATTTGTTCTTGGCTTCGGTCTTGGTGTCGGCGTCGTAACCGTAACCGGCATAGAGCTTGCCGAACTGCCCCTGACGCATGTTGGCGTGCGTAACAATGTTGAGGGCCTTGTAGCCCTCGCCGTCGTCCATGCCCGAAAATTCGGCCGCGTCGCTCAGCTTGTTATAGACCTCCACACGGTCCACGGCCTGCGCCGGAAGCGACTTGATGGCCGTCGTCACGTCCTCGCCAAAGAACTCCTTGCCGTCGACGAAAACCTTCTTGATCTGCTCGCCCTGCGCCTCGACCGTACCGTCCGACACGGTGATGCCGGGCATCTTCTTCAGCAACCCCTCGACGTCGGCGTCGTTGGTGACCTTGAAGGCTCCGGCGTTGTAACTTACCGTATCGCCCTTCTGCGAGGTGCGCAGCGCCTTGGCCTCCTTGACGACCGTTTCGATCTGCACGCCGGGCTTGAGTTCGATCCTGCCGATGTTCTGTTTGCCGGCCGCCACCCGGAAGGTGGTTTCGTAATTGTTGTAACCGAGGAAGGAGACGGTGAGTCTGTATTCGTCGTAGGGCAGCGAAGGAATCGCCACGGCGCCTTTATAGCCGGAAGTGAAATACTGTTTCTGATCCGGAGTCTTGACCGGAGCGACCTCCAGCACGGCTCCGGCAACGCTTTCGCCGGTATCGGCGTCAAGCACCGTTCCGCTGACCGCACCCTTTTGGGCGAATGCGGCCACGGCGAAAAACAGGAATAGGGTTGAGAGTAGTAGCCGTTTCATCTTAATGTTCTGTGTACTTTCTGATTTTGCGCATGCGAAAATAACTTTTTTCCCGCATACGGCCCTCCGACAAGGGGTGAATCGACAAAAAAAGGGCGTCAGCCGACAACCGACGCCCCGACTGCAACAAACCGGTCGATTTTCCTAACCTCACTTTTTCTCCTTTCCGGAGCGCGGTCCGTCGCATTTCCTGTCCCCCGCGCAGGGGGCGCACTTGCGGCCTTCACGCACGGCGGCCTTGTCGCCCCGGCCGTCCTTCATCCGGGGACCGCGGTTCATGCCGTGACGCGGGCCCTGCATCTGCTTCCACTGCTCGAACTGTTCGGGCGTGAGGATGCCTTTCATCTTCTCGGCCTGCGCCTTACGGTATGCGCGCATCTGCTCGGCCTGCGCCTGCATCTCCTTTATATCCTGCAGGTTGACCTCATAGAGCTGCTTCGACTGCTTTTCGCTGAGGTTCAGCTTCTCGGTCATGCGTTCGGTCCTGCGCTGGGCCATCTGCTCGGCCGTCGGCCGCTCCTTCATCATCGGAGCCTTCTTCGAATCCTGCGCAAAAGCGCCCGTTCCGGCCAGCAGGCACAAAGCCGCGGCGACTGCAAAAATTCTCTTTTTCATAATCTCAAATATCAATGGTTAATTCAATCCGTCAATCGGACCCGTTTCGGTCCCCTTACGATGCAAAGGTAAGGCCAAACCGGAAAAACGGAACGGCAATGCGGGTCAAACGCCCGAAGCTCAGGGTCAAACGCCTATTCGGCGGGTTGAACGGACGTGAGCCACGCCTTGAATTCGGGGACGCGGGCCTTGGAAATGACGATGCGCTCAGGAGTTTCGAGCACGAGACTCAACGAAAGACGGCTGCCGAACCACACGGCGATCTCCTTCACGGCGCGGCGCGCCACGATGAACTGGCGGTTGGCGCGGAAGAAATCGGCTTCGGGCAGGACGGCCTGCAGCGCTTCGAGCGTCTTGTCGAGCGGATAGGACGCCCCGGCGAAGGTATAGGCCGTCACCTTCTCGTTGCAGGTATAGCAGAATGCGATATCCTCGCGTTTGAGCGGAATAATCTTGTCGCGGACATGCACCAGAAAGGTCTGCTCGCGGCGCGCCGCGGCCAGCGTGCGCACGCGCGAACCGTAATCGCTGCGCTCGCCCTTGGACAGCCGCATGAGCTTGCCGAGCGCCCGCTGCACGTCGGCCGCATTGAGCGGCTTGAGCAGGTAGTCGATGCTGTTCACCTTGAAGGCCTCCAGCGCATAGCGGTCGTAGGCCGTCGTGAAGATCACCGGCGCCGTGACCTCCACGGCGTCGAATATGCGGAACGAATCGCCGTCGGCCAGATGGATGTCCATGAACAGCAGGTCGGGCTGGGGGTTGGCGCGCAGCCAATCGACGCTCTCCTCGACGCTTTCGAGCGTATCGACGACACGGATGTCGGGAGCCGCCTGTTTCAGAATGGCTTTCAGGTTCAGTGCGGCGGCGGTTTCGTCCTCTATGATCAGTGCTTTCATCCTGCAAGGGGGGTATGCAGCGGCATCCGCACGACGAACTCCTTGTCGGTGTCGATGATTTCGATGTCGCGGCCGGTTATCAGGTGCCAGCGGTTGCGCAGGTTCTCCAGTCCGATGCCGGTCGAAGGTTCGGGTTCGAGCTTCGGCACCTTGGGATTGGAGACCACCAGCCAGCCGTTCTCGGTGCGGATCGAAATATGGAACGGCTTGCTGCGGGTTATGGTATTGTGCTTGACGGCATTGCCGATCAGCGGCTGCAGCGAGAGCGCCGGAAGCGTCCACGTGCGGTACTTCTCCTCGATGTCGATGTCGAAGAAGAGCTTGTCGGCATAGCGTATCTTGAAGAGATAGCTGTACGCCTCGACGAATTTCAGCTCCTCGTCGAGCGTCATCAGCGTACTCTGTCCGTTCTGGATGATGTAGCGGAACGTATAGGAGAGCTGGTCGATGTAGGTCAGCGCCTTCTCGTCGTGCTTCTCGCGCACGAGCATCGCCAGCGAATTGAGCGAATTGAAGAAGAAGTGGGGGTTGATCTGTCCCACGAGCATGTTGTAGCGGGTCGTGAGGTTCTCGTTCTTGAGCCGCTCGTTCTCCATGACGACGGCCTGCTGCTTCGAATTGAGCACGTAGACCCAGCCGTAGAGCATCGACACCGCCACGGCGAACGAACACTTCAGCAGCAGCATGTAGTCGAAAATATGGTCGCCCATGCAGTTCAGCATGATGCGTCCCGAACGCCACTCCGTGACCGGCGCGACCATATACAGCGCGGCGGCGGCCAGCACGCACCATATGCAGTGGCGCACGAAGCGGCCCGGCGTGTACCTGCGGCGGACGGAGGTGAGGATCGAAAGCATGATGAACGAAACGACCAGATAATAGAAGAGCTGCAGCGCGAGTTCCGTCGTTTTCGAAGGCCGGTTGAAAAGCGTGCTGTAATCGAACTCCTCGCCGTTGCGCATGCGCAGTTCGGTCATCACCGGATGCGCCCCGTGACGGCGCGGCGCGGCCAGATTCGCCACCAGACGGTCGCCGTCCTTCAGGTTCATCCGGTAGATGCGCTGCATCATCACATAGACGCTGTCGCCGTTCTCGTAGACGATGTAGCCGTGGCCGTCGGGACTTACCCGCAGCGTTCCTTCCTCGCCGCGCGCAATGACGCTCGCCTTGGCCGGACGCGGCTGTCCGTCGCTCTTCTGATCGACGATCAGCAGCAGCACGTAGGAGAAATTGACGACCAGACTGACGGCCAGCGCCACCAGCAGATTGAGAATCAGGTCGGAATATTTCGGTTGCAACCCCATCCGCCGTTTACTCCTCCTCTTTGAACCACGACGCATAGAGCATGTAGTCGCGGGCCGTGCGGCGGATGATCTCCTCGCGCTGCTGGGGCGTCACCTCCTTGACCTTCTTGGCCGGCACGCCCGCATACACCGAATTGGGTTCCAGCTGGGCGTTGGAGAGCACCAATGCGTTGGCCGCGATGATGCAGCCCGACGGAACCACGGCGTTGTCCAGCAGGGTAGCGCCCATGCCGATCAGGCAGTTGTCGCCGATGCGCGCACCGTGAATGACAGCGTTGTGGCCCACCGACACGTCGCTGCCGATAATGGTCTGCGACGGATGCGGCGAACCGTCGTAAAGCGTGTGCAGGACCACGCCGTCCTGAATATTCGTGCGGTCGCCGATGACGATTTTGTTCACGTCGCCGCGCAATACGGCGTTGTACCAGATCGAACAGTCGCGGCCGATGGTCACATCGCCCAGAATGACGGCCGTCTCGGCCAGAAACGTATTTTCACCGATTGCGGGCGTATGTCCCCGCACCTTTTTAATCAAAGCCATAAGTTTATATGCTATTAAATGTCACTTCGCTTTTGTATCGTCTCCGCGTGTCCGAGGGCGGACATTCACGGCAAAGCCGTGTTTTCAGGTCTGACCCTCCCCTAAATCCCCTCCTCGGAGGGGACTTGGCATTAGTGCGGACACATGCTGTTAAATGTCTCTTCGTGTTTGGCCTCCTGCCAGTACTCCTCCATCTTTTCGAGCGGAAGCTCGTGGAGCGTATGTCCTTCGGCGGCAGCCTTTTCCTCCATGTAATTGAAGCGGCGGATGAACTTCTTGTTCGTACGTTCCAGCGCCGATTCGGGGTCGATGCCGTAGAGCCGCGACGCATTGACCAGCGCGAAGAACAGGTCGCCGAATTCGCCTTCGAGCTTCTCCCGGCTGCCGGGGGCTTCCGAACGCATCTCGGCTTCGACCTCCGCGATCTCCTCCTTCACCTTGTCCCACACATCCTCGCGCCGCTGCCAGTCGAAACCCGTCGCGGCGGCTTTCTCGCCCACGCGGAAAGCCTTGACCATGGCCGGAAGCGAGCGGGGTACGCCGCCCAGCGTGCCGCTCTTGCGGTTTTTCTTGCGGAGTTTCAGGGCTTCCCAGTTCTCCTTGACCGCGTCGGGCGTATTGGCGTGAATATCGCCGTAGACATGCGGATGACGGTATATCAGCTTGTCGCACAGGGCATCGGCGACCTCGCCGAAATCGAAGGCTCCCGCCTCCTCGCCCAGCTTGGAGTAGAACACCACATGCAGCAGCAGGTCGCCCAGCTCCTCCTTGATTCCCTCCATATTGTGCGCCGTGATGGCATCGGCCAGTTCGTAGGTCTCCTCGATCGTGTTGCCGCGCAGCGTCTCGAAGGTCTGCTTGCGGTCCCACGGGCACTTTGCGCGCAATTCGTCCATGATCTTCAACAGTCGCAGCGTTGCCGCGGCACGTTTGTCCTGTTCCATTGGCAATAATCGTTTTCGAATGCAAAGGTAGGGTTTTTCACCGGAAAACAGGACAGTCAAGGGCTTTTTATCGATTCGGCGTTCCTGTACGCTTTGGGAGACATGCGTTTCGCCTTTTTGAACATGCGGTTGAAATGCGGAACGTCGTTGAACCCGACCAGGTAGCAGATCTCCGACACTTGCTTCTGCGAATGTTTCAGCAGTTCGCAAGCCGTGTTCAAACGGTATTGCGTGACGAACTGCGAAAAGGTCATTCCCTTGCACCGTTTGAAATACGAACAGAACGCCGAACGGTTCATTCCCACTTCCGCAGCGATCTCCTTCAAGGAGATGGCGTGGACATAGTGCGCCATGACGTATGCCGCGATCTGCTGCATCCGCCTCACGTCCCGCTCGATGCGCATCGGCCGACCGGCGAACGTGTGATCCGGCGACGTGAAAACGGTCGGCAGCAGGCGGAGCATCGCGCTCAGGCGCTCCAATTCATCCATGCCGGTCATCTCGGATAGCAGTTTGCGGATGATGCAGGAGCTTTCCGGCCCGAATTTCAACGCATCGGTCGGGAAAGGGATGCCGGCCAACCGGTTCCGTACTTCGGGAAACGTTTCCATACACCGCTTCACCAGCGAGTGGTCGAACGCAGCCATCAGATAGCGGATACGCCCGTCGGTATCCGCCGACTCGGGCGCATACTCCCACCGGTGAAGCATGGACGGAGGTATCAACGCTACGTCGCCGGCCGTAAAGGGCTGGCATGTGTCGCCCGCCGTCCGGCTGCCGTATCCGTGAACGACGTAATACAACTCCCATGCATCGTGTCGGTGCAATTTTGCTTCGGTACGGGTTTCGACTCACTGGTCTATGAAGAAGAACGAGTGGTTTTCCGCTTCGGGTAATTCGTAGGGAATGGCCGTGTCTTCCATGAAAACTCTGATTTGCCTGATTGCAAATATATGACAAATATATGAAACGAATGCACAAATCGACAACAATAGACGGGCGTAACTTTGTATCCGTAAACAAAAGTCGGAACTTAAAAATATTTGTTGTCATGGAATTTTATGAGGTATTGGAGAGAAGAAGGACCATTCGTGACTTTTCCGATAAAATCGTCACGGACGAAGTGCTGGAAAAAATTCTGTCGGCGGCTTTCAAGGCTCCGACCAACGACCATTTGCGGCAGTTCGAGTTCATTGTCGTGCGCGGGAGGGAGAACATCGCACGGCTCGTAGCGCCGGTAACGGAAAATACCCGAAATATCCAGCAAGCAGGGTTGAAGGCGGCCGAAGCGATGGATGAGGACGAACGCGCCATGTTCGTCGATGCTTTGCCCAAACAGCGGCGGATGCTCATCGAGAGCGACTGCCTCGTACTGCCGTTTTTCCGGCAGAAGGATTGCCCGCTGTGCAGGCCGACGGATCAAAGTTCGCTCAACTATTTCGCCTCGGCGTGGGCGGCGGTCGAAAATATCCTGCTGGCGGCGACGGCTGAGGGGCTGTCGTGCGCGTTCCGGATTCCCATCGGCAACGAGCCGGAGCACGTGAAACGGCTCGTAGACGCTCCCGAGGAATACGAATTCACCTGCTTCCTCGCTGTCGGTTATGCCGCTGAAAATGCACACGTGTGCAGGCAGAAAGAGATCAGGACGGCAGATAGGATTCACCGGAACGTCTGGTAATCCCCCTGACCGGATGCCGCGGCCGCCCTTCCCGCTGTGGCCGGCCCGTCTGTCGGAATACCGGGTGAAAGCATGGGGCGATTTTGCATTTTTTCCCGGGAAAAGGTTATCTTTGTCAACCGAAAGATGCGAACGATGCCTTACGACAACTCCGCCCGGGGAGCGCATGAGGGCGCTGGAACTGCTGTTGGAGAAGTACTCCCCTGCCCATAAGACGACGGGGCTGCGGTATGCCGAAGCGTCGTTCGCACGTACCGAGATCGTCCGGCTCGACGTCGTGGCGTGGAGCGGAAAAACGAAACGAGTTCACTAATCCTTGACAGAATGAAATTACGACCACTCTTTATCCTGCTTGCGGCGTTGACGCTGAGCGCGACCGTCCGTTCGGCGCCCGGGACGTTGATTCCGCGGCCGCAGGAGGCGACCCGTCTCGACGGGCAATTCGTGTTTACGACGGGTATTCCCGTCGTCTATGCTTCGGGTCTGGAACCGCTGGCGGAGTACATCGCCGACTACATTCCCTTGCAGCGGCTCGACGACCGCACCTGGACGGCGGGGGCTGCGCTGCGGCTCTCGCTCGACGGGACGATGGACGACGAATCCTATCGGCTGACCGTGACGCCCCAAGGGGTGCAGGTCGTCGGGGCCGACTACGGAGGCGTTTTCAACGGCCTCCAAACCCTGCTGCAACTCTTGCCGCCGGAGGTTTATACGGGGCAGGCCACCCTGCCGCTGGCCGTCGACGCCTGTCGCATCGAGGATGCGCCGCGCTTCCATTACCGCGGCATGATGCTCGACGTGGTTCGCACGTGGATGGACGCCGATCGCGTGAAGCGCCATATCGACCTGCTCTCTCACTTGAAAATCAACAAGCTGCATTTGCTCTTGTCGAACGACGAGGGGTGGCGGTTGGAGATCAAGTCGCATCCCGAACTCACCGAGATCGGGGCCTGGCGCGGCGGCGATTCGCCCGTGATGCCCGTCTACGGCAAATGGGACGAGAAATACGGCGGGTTCTATACGCAGGACGAGATGCGCGACCTGATCCGTTATGCCGCCGTGCGCAACGTGGAGATCATCCCCGAGCTCGACCTGCCGGGGCACAGCCGCAACTTCGCGCGCGTGCATCCCGAGATTCTCTGCGACTATACCCCCGACCTGCGTCCGACGGCCGGTTACGACTACCGCTCGGTGTGGTGCGCTTCGCGCGAGGAGAACTATCGGCTGCTGGCCGATATTCTGGGCGAGCTGGCGGCGCTCTTCCCGTCGGAGTACCTCCATATCGGCGGCGACGAGGTCGACATGAGCCAATGGGAGAAGTGTCCGAACTGTCGGGCACTCATGGCGCGCGAGGGAATGGCCGACGGACATGCGCTGGAACAGTACTTTCTGGGAAGGTTGACCCGCATTCTCGAAGCCAACGGCAAGCGTCCCGCCGTGTGGAACGAGGCGATCGAGGGCGGGGAGCTGGCCCGCAGCACCCGTGTCCACGGCTGGGAGAGCGTCAAGGCTTGCCTCGATGCCACGGCGGCGGGCTACCGTACGGTGGTGATGCCCGGCCAGTATTTCTATTTCGACATGCGCCAGTCGCCCCATGAGGACGGGCACGACTGGGCGGCGATTTTCGACGTGCGCAAGACCTATTCGTTCGATTTCGCCCGCTGCGGATTCACGCCGGCGCAGGAGGCCAACGTACTGGGTGTCGAAGGGGCCTTTTTCAGCGAACTGTACGTTTCGCACAATCCCGAAACACCCGATTATCTCGACTACATGACCTTTCCGCGCGCCTGCGCGTTGGCCGAACTGGGTTGGAGCGAAGGGGTGCGCGAGTGGACGGAGTTTTACCGCCGTCTGCGGTCGCACTACGATCGCATGGGGGCGCAGGGCATTCGCTTCCGCTTGATGCCGCCCCGTGTGAGCTACAAGGACGGCGTGTTGACCGCTGCTGTCAACGACGATTCGCAACTGACCTTCACCGTCGACGGCGCGCAGCCGCAGCCTTACACCGGTCCGATTCGGACGGAGCGTCCCGAACTTTACCTTTTCCGCAGCAGCTACCGCAGCGGCCGCAGTCCGGAGGTGGGCGCACCGGCCTATTACCGCACGCTGAAACCTGCTGTGAAGATCACCACGTCGATGGGCGAGAGCAAGCAGTTCCCCTACGCACGTGCCGAGGAGTACCGCGGTATCGCCCGCACGGCGCGCACTTGTCGGAAGGGCGACTGGATCCGTTACGATTTCGCCGAGCCGCTCGCGTGCCGCGAACTGGCGGTGCGTACGGGCAACCTGCAACTGCCCCGTTTCATCTTCACGACGGGATACGTCGAATCGAGTGCCGACGGCGAGACGTTCGAGCGCGTCGGCGAGTTGGAGAAAGGCGGGCTGACGATCCGCCGGCCGTCGAAGCCGATCCGTGCGATCCGCGTCGTCTCGACCTGCGAAGGCAACGGCTGCCCCTTCGTGACGGTGCAGTCGCCCGTCGTCAAGTGAACGAAGAGGCGCGTCGTCGTTTCGGCGGGAATCCGTTGCA
>OGDU01002449.1_pt1 | contig 11917 bp, 6 predicted proteins | sample 1570371 | NCBI WGS metagenome assembly OGDU01 (sample SAMEA2581977, study PRJEB24529) | metagenome | biome: Human gut stool | place: China | collected 2011
TCCTGCCGCATTTTGCCTTCGGCAAAACAGGCAGGACAGGCGCTCCGCAGAGCGCCGCGTAAAAAATCTCCGTAAAAGTCCAGCTTTGCCGGACTTTTACTCCACTGCCTCGGGACTCGTGTCCCGAGCCGCCCCTGCTGTGCAGGGGCGAGGGGGTTATCTCCAAAAGTTTCTTCGGAACTTTTGGAGAATCTAAGGGGGACAGCGTCCCCCTTAGAAGAGCGAGGTTACTCGCTCAAAAGCATTCTGTCGTTCTCAATATTGAACTTCTCGAGCAGATCGCGCACGGTGAGGTGCTTTTTCTCCTCGCCCCTGATGTCGACGACGACGCGGCCCGAATCCATCATGATCAGACGGTTGCCGTACTGGATGGCGTGCTTCATGTTATGCGTGACCATCATGGTGGTGAGGTTATCGCGCGCAACGATCTCCTCGGTGATCTGAAGCACCTTGTCTGCGGTCTTCGGGTCGAGCGCCGCCGTGTGCTCGTCGAGCAGCAGCAGATCCGGCTTGCGCAGCGTCGCCATCAGCAGCGTCAGCGCCTGACGCTGACCGCCGGAGAGCAGGCCGACCTTGCTCGTCATGCGGTCCTCCAGACCCAGACCGAGCGTCGCGAGCTTCTCACGGTAGAGCTTGCGCTCCTCGTTCGTGATCCCGGCATGCAGACCGCGCCGCTGACCGCGGCGGTACGCGAGCGCGAGATTCTCCTCGATGCCCATGGTCGCGGCCGTACCCATCATCGGGTCCTGGAACACACGGCCGAGATATTTCGCGCGCTTGTGCTCGGGCAGATGCGTCAGGTTGAAGCCGTTGAGGTTGATCGTGCCGGCATCCACCGGGAAAACGCCTGCGATCAGGTTGAGCGTGGTGGACTTGCCGGCGCCGTTGCCGCCGATGATCGTGACAAAATCGCCGTTTTCCAGCGTCAGATTGAGGTTGTCAATCGCACGCTTCTCATTGACCGTTCCGGCGTTGAACGTCTTGTAAATACCCTTGAGTTCGAGCATATCAGCGGCCCTCCTTCTTGGTCTTGACTGTCGCGTGGAAATACTTGCCCTTCCAGTACGGGATAGCAAGGAAGATCGCAACGACAAGTGCGGTAATCAGTTTGAGATCGTTGGTATTAAGACCTGCGGTGAGGACAAACTGAATAACGATGTAATAGATGACCGCGCCGAGCGCAACGCTCAGCAGCTTGAGCGCGAAATTGCGGAAAATGCGGCTGAACACGACCTCGCCGATGATGACCGCCGCCAGGCCGATAACGATCGCGCCGCGGCCGGCGTTGACGTCTGCGAAGCCCTGATACTGGCAATACAGCGCGCTCGCGAGCGCGACCAGACCGTTCGAGATCATCAGACCGAGCACCTTGTTGAAATCGACGTTGATGCCCTGTGCACGGCTCATGTTGGCGTTCGCGCCGGTCGCGCGGATGGAGCTGCCGAGCTCAGTGCCGAAGAACCAGTACAGCAGCGCGATAACCACCACGGTAAATACCGCAACGACAAGGATCGGGTTCTGCGGAATGATTTTCTTGACATTTCGCAGCGAAACGAGCAGCGTGTAGTTATCCGGATTGATCGCGACGTTCGCCTTGCTGCCCATGATGCGCAGGTTGACGGAGAACAGCGCGAGCTGCGTCAGGATACCGGCGAGAATGGCCGGAATACCCATAAAGGTATGCAGGATGCCGGTGACGAGACCCGCGAGCATACCGGCGAGGAACGCGCACAGCAGCGCGACCCAGAGATTGACGCCGTGCGTCATCAGCACGAGGCAGACTGCGCCGCCCGTTGCCATGGTGCCGTCAACGGTCAGATCGGCAAGATCAAGCACCTTGAAGGTGATGTACACGCCGATTGCCATGAGGCCCCAGATGAGTCCCTGTGCCACCGCGCCCGGAAGCGAGGCGAGCAGGTTAGAGAAGAATTCCACTTTAATTCCCCCAAAATTAAATTTTTACCGTCCTTTTACTCTTGTATCTGATAAAGCGTAAAAGCACTTTATATTATTATAGCAAAGAAAAGCCGCCCTGCATAGAACTATTTTCATGGATATTTATCGAGAAACGCGCATAACCATTCACTCTGCCGCCGCGCCGCGAAAAAAATCGGTTTTTCCGCTGTCTCGGGTGCAAAAACCTTGCCATAACGGCAAAAACATGCTACAATATAACACATCTGAGAATGCTCAATTAGAGAGGCGTTGAAAATATGGAAATGATACATGAAGCGGGTCAGTATGTTGACACCGTAAAGCGCGTCTGCGACGCAGTCGGCGGCGAGGTCACCTTCCGCGGCACGGTACACCGTGTCCGCGATATGTCGGACTTCTCCTTCGTTGTCATGCGCGTAGAGCGCGGCCTGATCCAGTGCACCTTCCAGGGTGACGTGATCGGCGACATCAAGCGCTCCGACGTGCGCGATGCCATGGTCCTCGAGGTGACCGGCGCAGTCCGCGAGGAGCCGCGCGCTGAGCACGGCGTAGAGGTCGTTCTGAGCGCGGTCAAGGTCCTCGGCAAGCCGTATGACCAGCTGCCGGTGCCGATCGGCAAGAAGTATATGGGTCTGTCGCTCGACGTCGACCTCCCGCTCCGCCCGATCACGCTGCGTCATCCGCGCAAGCAGGCGATCTTCCGCGTACAGGGCGCGATCGCTGACGGCTTCGCACAGTATATGCAGAGCCAGGGCTTTACCCACATCCACACCCCGAAGATCGTCGTTGCAGGCGCTGAGGGCGGCGCGAACCTGTTCAAGCTGGACTACTTCGGTCATCCGGCCTACCTTGCACAGTCTCCGCAGTTCCACAAGCAGTACCTCGCCGGCGCATTCGGCCGCGTATATGAGATCGGCTCGGTCTACCGCGCCGAGCGTCACAATACCTCCCGTCATCTGAACGAGTACATGGGTCTGGACTTCGAGATGGCCTACATCGACTCGATGTACGACGTCATGGCTATGGAAACCGGCATGCTCAAGAGCGTCATGAACTACGTCAAGGAGCACTGCCCCGAGGAGCTCGCCCTGCTCAAGGCTGACATCCCGGAGATCAAGGAGATCCCGACCATCCGCTTCCACGAGGCGAAGAAGATCATGGAGGAGAAGTACGGCCACAAGTCCAAGAACCGTTACGACCTCAACCCGGACGAGGAGGTTCTGCTGTGCCAGTGGGCGAAGGAGGAGTACGGCTCTGAATTCGTATTCGTAACCCACTTCCCGTCCGCAAAGCGTCCGTTCTACGCGATGGACGACAAGGACGACCCGAAGCTCGCGCTGTCCTTCGACCTGCTGTTCCGCGGTCTGGAGATCACCACCGGCGGCCAGCGTATCCACGATTATCAGGAGCAGATGGACAAGCTTGCAGCACGCAAGATGAACGCCGAGCTGTTCGAGTCCTTCACCATGCTGCACAAGTACGGCATGCCGCCGCACGGCGGTCTGGGCATCGGCCTCGAGCGTCTGACCATGCAGCTGCTCGGCCTGAACAACATCCGCGAGGCATCCATGTTCCCGCGCGATATGAACCGTCTGGAGCCGTAAAAGAGCTGTCGCGAAACTTCGTTTCGCCGACAATCTGTGTTCTGACTTCGCAGAACACGAGTCGTCCGAAAGTTCCCATTCGGAAACTTTCTCCCTCTAAGAGTAAAAAAACCGAGGCGCATGTCCTCGGTTTTTTTGCGTTTGCAAAGCAAACGCTTTTGAATGCGCGCTGCCGCGCGAGTGCTGTTTTAGGTTAAAGTCAACTTTATCGACAGACTAATCCCCACGCTATCAGCGTGGGGATACTGTGTTTTCAGCCGTCCTGACGGATCTTTTCGAGGATCTTCCGGTCGCGCCTGTCCTGCGGCTCGAATTTCACGAACAGGTCGGGGCGGTCCTTTTTCGTGCGGCGCAGGCTCATTTCGCGCCGCCACGCCTCGATATTGGCATGATGGCCGGAGAGCAGCACCTCGGGAACCTCGCGGCCGCGCCAGTTTTCCGGGCGGGTGTACTGCGGGTGCTCCAGCAGTCCGTCCCAGTGGCTTTCCGCCGTGAAAGCCTCCTCGTCGGGCAGCACGCCCGGCACCATGCGGCAGACCGCATCCGCGACCGCCATGGCCGGGATCTCGCCGCCGGTCAGCACGAAATCACCGATGGAGATCTCCTCATCCACGCATTCGTCGATAAACCGCTGGTCGATTCCCTCATAATGACCGCAGACCAGAATAAAATGCTCCTTCGCGAGCAGCTCACGCGCCTTTCCCTGATTGAACGGCGCGCCCTGTGCGGAGAGAAACACCGTATGAACATGTTCGCCGCCGCTCAGCGCCTCATGGCACAGGTAAAGCGGCTCCGCGAGCATGACCTGACCGCGGCCGCCGCCGTAGGGCGCATCGTCCGCCTTATGGTGCTTGTCGAGCGCATAATCGCGGATATTCGTCGCCTTGACCTCGACAAGACCCTTGTCCTGTGCGCGCCCGATGATGCTTTCGCGCATGACTGCGTTGATCATCTCGGGAAACAGCGTCATAATGTCGATTTTCATTCGATCAGGCCCTCGATGCTTTCCACATAGACGATGCCGGCGTCCATGTCGATCTCCTTGAGGAAGGGCTTGATGGCCGGGATATAGATGAGGCGGCCGTCCTCGCCGGCGATCTCGTACATATCGTGCGCCGGATTGGAGGTCAGAACGTCGCGGATATGGCCGATCACGCGGTCAACGCGCAGATCGTATACCTTGAACGTGAGAATATCCTGAATAAACACGAGGTCCTCGGGCAGATCGACATCATCGCGGTCGAGATGCAGGATCTTTCCGCGCAGCTTTTCCGCCGCCTCTACCGTATCAACGCCCTTGAGGTGCATCAGAACGACGTTTTTGTGCACCTGTGCGCTCTTGACCTCGACCGGGGTCTTTTCGTCCAGATACAGTGTATCAAAATCGCACAGAACCTCCGGCGTGTCGCACCAGCTCTGCACCTTCAAATCGCCGCGAATGCCGTGCGTGCCGACGATCTTACCGGCCTCCAGAAACTTTTTAGGCATGTTTTTCTCTCCTTGCAAGTGATCGGGCGCCTCGCCGCGCCGCTTATATTCCTTATTATATCATCTTTCCGTGCGCTTGAAAATTCATTTTTTTGCAGACGCAAAAAACGGCTGCGGCGCGCGAATATTGCCGTGCCCTCTCCTGCGCCGGGAGGTTTTTTCTGTCATTTTTTGATATTTTTGTGCATATGATACAAAAGTTTCATGTGAATTTTGTGTGATGCTCGAGAAAATAATATAAAACTTTTCCTTACATCTATGGTATAATTAGGGTGCAGCAGGATTTACTGTTGCGCGGGCGAACCCACAAACTTCCATGTGCCCGGAACGACCGGTTCGCTCAGCTCAGACAACTTGATCTGTGCATTATGCGCCGAGGGCGTGTCTGTACAGAAAAAGGCACAGCCGGCGAAAGCCGGTGCCGCAAAGCCACAGGGTCTAAACGGACTTTTCCGCACGACAGCCGGTTGCCGAACAGCAGAAAATCACCTCCTTTGCGTCTGTATGCACGCAGAGGAGGTTTTTGCATGAAAAGGAGAAATAACCGTTTCCTCGCCGGCACTCTCGCCGGTCTGATGATGCTCACTATGCTGCCCGTGACCGCGCTCGCGGCCGAAGAAGGCGCAGCAGACGAAACCACGACGCTGACAACTACGGACGGTACACCCGTTCCCGGAGCGTCGGATAACGGCATTGAAAATGTAGTAAATGATACCGGAGACAGCCAGGATACCGTGGATACCGGCGCAAATGCAGCCGCTAACGACACGGGTGACGCAAACCCAATCGCCGGTAATGACGGTGACAAAACCGGCACATCTGTCGGCGGCAATGATGTACAGACCGGCGCTTCTGGCAATGAAGGCGAAGGCAGCTCGGCGGAAACCGGCGGCGAACAGGGCGGTGCAGGCAATTCCGAGAACGGCAACACGCCTGCCCCGGCTCCGGCAGAAACGTTTACCGCGAAAATCGGCGATACGAAGTATGAGACGCTGGATGCAGCAATCAACGCTGCACAGGACGGCGATACGATTGAGATTGGTGAGAATTGCACGCTGACCGTTGGCACGATTAAAAAAGCTGTTGTTATCAATGGTAACAGCAACACCATTACCATTCCCGAGCAGGGTACTGAAAATCATGCGCTCAATATCAATGCTTCGCTGACGTTTAATAAGGCAAACGTAGTCTTTACCAACGATATTGATAATGTCAACCAGTGGTCTGTTACCATGAACAGCGACGGCGTGCTGACTTTAGACGAAGGCAGCACCTGCACCATCGAAACCCACGGTATTTATGCCTCTCCTAATGCTGTCATCAATGTATATGGCGGCTCTAAGCTGACCATTCGGAACACAACCTATACGGCAATGATGGCTGAAAATTACGCACTTCTGAACATCGAAAACGACTCTCATCTTTTGATTGAAAATTCTGCAATCAACGGCATGACTCGTTTTATTACGACCGTCACTGGTTCGACTCTCCGTGTTCTGAACTGCGCCAATCAGGGTCTGGTTAGATGCCCGTTGACGCTTGATGATTCTACGGCAGAAATCAGCGGCAACGATATGGGTATTACTGGTTATGCGGATACTGATGTACTTACCATGAAAAATGGTGCTACCCTGCTGATAAAGGATAACGCTCACAGCGGTATCTTCATGTACGGTGGTAATGTCGACGTACAGGACGGTACAGCGCTGACAATTACCGGCACCAGCAATTCTGTATCCGATGAAGTCGTAGAGGGCTACTATGTCGGTGCTCTGGCTATAAGAACCGCTGAGCCGGCTAACGCAAATGTCAAGTTTGCAGATAATGCAACCGTAAATTTGATTGACAATGCAGTTTCTGCAATCAGAAACTGCGGTACGATTGAAATCGGTGCCGACACGGTTATCAAGAACAATGGCAGCAAAACCAAGTATGGCGGAGGCATCCGCAACTACGGCGAAATTACTGTTTCTGCTGGTGCACAGCTGTATAACAACCATGCGCTGAATGCTGGCGATGATATTTACAACGGTACCTATAAGTATAAAACTTACACTTGCGATGGCCGCATCACTTTTGCCCCTGTCGGCGAAAACTGGGTACTGGACGGCTGCAACGACCCGATCGTAGGCTGGTATCAGGACGGCGAACGTCAGCGCTGGAACGGTGACGCTGCGGACGAAAATTACTACGCAGACGAATATACGGTCGGTAAAGAGGCCGTTTCCGATGCGCTCGCGCTCAAGGCTGCGCACGGCAAATTCTGCAATGTCACCTATGAAGTAACGGGCGATATTCCGTCCGACGCAGGTGCTGCTCCGGCTTCTGCCAAGGTCAAAATGGGCGGCAGCTACACGGTCGCGCCCGCGCAGACCACCTCGCAGAGCCGCTACACCTTCAGCGGCTGGCGCATTGACGGCACCGGCGATATTGTGACCTCGATTGAGAACCTCCGGCAGGACGTCAAGCTCGTCGGCGTATGGTCCTACCGCTCCGGCGGCGGCAGCTCCGGCGGTGGCGGCGGCCGCAAGCCGACTGTCGACATCCCGGATGACGTACCGACCGGTCTGAACGGCGACGATCACTTTGCGTATATCGTCGGCTACCCGGACGGCAACGTAAAGCCGGGCAGCAGCATCACCCGCGCCGAGGTCGCGACCATCTTCTTCCGTCTGCTGACCGAGGATGTCCGCACCGCAAACTCCACCCAGTCCAACAGCCTGTCCGACGTTTCGCGCGGTCAGTGGTTCAACCACGCAATCTCCACGCTCTCGTCGATGGGCATCGTAAAGGGCAACCCTGACGGCACCTTCGACCCGGATGCACCGATCACCCGTGCGGAATTCGCAGCTATTGCAGCTCGTTTCGACGACAAAAATACGAACACCACCTCGAATTTCTCGGATATCGCTTCTCACTGGGCGAAGGACGAGATCGGCGTTGCCGCAAACAAGGGCTGGATCAACGGCTATCCTGACAGCACCTTCCGTCCCGACCAGTATATCACCCGCGCCGAGGCGATGACGCTCGTCAACCGCGTACTCAACCGTCTGCCCGAAAAGAGCGAGGATCTGCTCGATGCCATGATCAAGTGGCCGGATAATGCGGATGCGTCCGTCTGGTACTATCTCGCCGTGCAGGAGGCTACCAACAGCCACGATTACTCGGACAAGAGCGACGCCGACAAGTACGAAAAGTGGACCAAGATCCGCGACGCACGCGACTGGACGCTGCTCGAAAAGTAAATTTAACAACAGGCATTCGGTAAATCGCGAACCATATCTTTCATTCTGCAAGTATCGTTTTACCGGGCACAGCAGGGGCAGGAAGTACTTCCTGTCCCTGCACTTTTTACCATTTCTATTGACAAACCGACGGTCTGCCACTACTATAAAATTATATGAGTAGAATCAAGGATGTGTACTTATGACGATATTAGTGACCGGCGGCGCAGGCTATGTCGGCTCGCACACAGTGCGAGCAATGCTCGAGGCCGGCTATCAGGTGGTCGTGGCCGACAACCTCAGCACCGGCTTCCGCGCAGCCGTACCGGCGGCCTGCCGATTTTATGAGGGCGACATTCGCGATGCAGCCTTTCTCGCCCGCCTGTTCGAACAGGAGAACATCGACGGCGTAATTCATTTTGCAGCGTTCTCGCAGGTCGGCGAGAGCGGCAAACTGCCGCTGCGCTACTATGATAACAACGTCAGCGGCACGCGCGTACTGCTCGAGCAGATGACCGCGCATGACGTCGGAACGATCGTTTTTTCCTCCTCCGCAGCAGTCTACGGCGAACCCGAACAGATTCCCATTGAGGAAACTGCCGCTCTCGATCCGACTAACTGCTACGGCGAGACCAAGCGCGTCATGGAGCGCATGATGTGCTGGACGGCGGCCGCGACCGGCCTGCGGTACGCCGCGCTGCGGTATTTCAATGCCTGCGGCGCGCATCCGGACGGTTCGCTCGGCGAAGCGCATTTCCCCGAAACCCACCTCATTCCGCTGGTCCTGCAGGTCGCAAACGGACAGCGCAGCGAGATCTCGGTGTTCGGCTCGGACTACCCAACGCCCGACGGCACCTGTATCCGCGACTACGTCCATGTGTGCGATCTGGCGCAGGCGCATATTCTTGCGCTCGAATACCTGCTGCGCGGCGGCGAAAGCACCGCCTTCAACCTCGGCAGCGGACAGGGGTTTTCCGTACGCGAGGTGATCGAGGAGGCGCGCCGCGTTACCGGTCATACAATCCCTGCCGTGGAAAAGGCGCGCCGCAGCGGCGACCCGGCTCGGCTCGTTGCGTCCTCGGAGAAGGCGCAGAGCACACTCGGCTGGCGGCCGCGCTACAGCGCACTCAGCACCATCCTGCAAACCGCATGGAACTGGCACCGCAGCCATCCGACGGGATTTTAAAGCTGTCGAAAAAACTTCATTTCTGTGCGCGCTGAAGCGTAAAAAGGTCATCCTTTTTCAAGGATGACCTTTCTTTTTTACTGTTTGTTCCACGTTACATGGGAGACCGTCGTGCCGGCCCTGACATGCAGCGCGATCGTTACCGGCTCATCACTGTCGCCGAGGCGGTCCGCCTCGATGACAGCCTTGCCGGAAACATCCAGCGTCACTGCCGCGCCGTCTACGTCTGCCTCCGCAACGCCGCCAAGGTCGCTGCTCTCGACAGCGAGCTCATAGCTGCCTTCGTTCTTGAGCACGGTCGAGAACACGACTGTGCTGTCCGAGTCCGCAGTGAATGCACCGCCGTTCCACGTTACGCTGCCTTCCTGCACCTCCGCGCAGTCCGGCACGCCGTTTCCGTCCGCATCCGGCAGATAAGCCGTATCCAGACCGAGCGAGGAGAAAATGGTGAGCGCGTCGACGAAATCATACGGGTCGAGCGCGTCTGCCGCAAGCAGCTTGTTAAGGAACGCATTGTTCTCCGCCGTCAACAGCACATCATCAAGCTGGTCCGCGTTGACCTGGCACAGCGTCTCGTAGCCCTTGACCATGCGGTTCAGATAGGTATCATCCTGGAGCCACTGCGCCGCGCCGATGCTGCCGCCGACCGGATCGATCATCTGCTCGTACAGGCTGAACATCTTCTGCCATACCTCAGCGTTTGCACGCGTGTATTTCGCGCCGCGGTCGAGCGCATCGAGCGCCTTGGTGTAGTCGCCCACACCGGCGTAATACTGCGCAAGCGGAATGGCGATGGCGTTGGAGTCCACGCGGGACAGATCGGCCGCATAGCGGTCGGCTACGCCCTCCTCATTGCCGCCCGAGATCAGATACGACAGCTTGTAGTCGTTAGTCTCGAACAGGTCGATGGACGCGCACTGCTTGAGATCATCGAGCGTCAGCTCGTCGCTCGAGAACTTGCTCTGCGCGATCAGATTGAGGCCGATGAGCACGATAAAGACAGCGGAAACCGCCGCGATCGGCCAGCGGACCGCGCCGCCCTTGCTCTTGTTCGGCACATTCAGCCGCAGGCTGTCGCCGCAGTGCAGCGTCACAAGTGCGAGCACCGCGAAGAACGTCGGTACGCAGCAGCCGACCGACCATGTAACGTCGCTGATAGCCTGACCGAACATCTGAAGCACGCACGCGCCGAGCAGCATGACGATAAGCGGCTTCTCCTTGCGGCTCTTGACGAGCGCCCAGATCGAGGTGCCGAGCATCGCAAGGAAGGCCGCCAGGCCGAGAATACCGAGGTCGCACAGCGACTCAACATAGTGGTTATGGGCGTATTTAGTCTCGTAATAGTAATCCTGCACCGAAACGACACCGTTTTCAAAGCCGCCGAGACCGCGGCCGATGACCGGCGAGGTCTTCCAGAGCTTGATAGCGTCCTGACGGTAAACGCCGCGCTGTACGACGTTGCCGTTTGCGGTGAGGTCCTGAATACGGTCCGCGATGAAAGCGGGCAGCAGCTTGTAGCCGAGCTTTACGCTGCCGTCCTTCGCGCCGGTGTAAGCCGCCTCGTTCAGCGTCGCGCCCTGTTCGCCGCCGAAGTAGAAGAACACGAGCTTGCTGTCCTCCGGCACGGTGAAGGTCACCGGAGCATCTGCCGAGCCGCTGGCAAGGTCGGTTTCGTTGTTCTGAACCAGATTGTTGGTGTTTTTATAGGTGACGCGCACCGAGGTCGAGCCGTCCGCCTGCATGGAGAGCGAATAGTCGCCTGCCGGCAGGGAAATCGCACGGCGGAACTCACCCTCCGTGCCAAAGGTGTACGAGCCGGTGACATTCAGCGCCGCAACCAGGTAGACAACAGCGATCACAGCAACCGCCGCGACCAGACCGATGAGCAGTTTTCCCTTGTCGGCAAGGCGCGCGACAAGCTTCTCGCGCACAAAAATCTCCAGCACGCACGCTGCGGCGCAGCCGACGATCAGCATGATCATCGGCAGGAACGAGCCGGTCACATCATCACCGAAGCCCTTGACCGAAACAGCGCCGACGATCAGCGCAACGACTGCCGTCTGAACGAGCAGCAGGAACAGATCCATGCGCTTTTCTGCCGGACTCAGTACCAGCATCGCAAGGCACGCCACGACAAACACGCCGAGCGAACCCATCGAGAACGCGAGCAGATAGGAGACTGCGTTGACCATCAGCAGGATGGTGCACAGGATCTTCTGGCTGCGGCTCGCCGCCGTGATGACGAGCCAGATAGACAACAGGCACGCGATCGACATCAAGCCGGCGTAGGTATTCGGGTTGCCGAAAATGGTGTTCAGGCGGGAGTAAAAGTAGCCGCCGGTGTTGCCGTAGCCTGCGCCGATCGCCTCCATGATGACGCGCACCGGGCGCATCAGCAGATTGCAGGAGGCTGCGTCGATGGACAGCAGACCGACCGGAGCCGCCGCGGCAGCGATCGTGGCCGCGGCTCGGCGGAAGGC
>OGDU01002450.1_pt1 | contig 11917 bp, 3 predicted proteins | sample 1570371 | NCBI WGS metagenome assembly OGDU01 (sample SAMEA2581977, study PRJEB24529) | metagenome | biome: Human gut stool | place: China | collected 2011
ATATCCAGACTCTCGCTGTTACCTGTTGCCAGATAGTGTTCAGCCAGCCCATAGATGGCGTAGGTCATGGCATACGTATATTTGGAAGCATTCAGCACCTCACCGTCAGGATTGACCAGCCAATATACCCCACCATGTTCCTTGTCTATAAATGTATCAATGAAGTAGCGTTGCGATTTATCCGCAAGCTTCAGATAAGCCTCATCCTTAAACGTACGGTATGCGGCAGAAAAACTCCACAGAATCCGGGCATTCAGAACCCCTCCTCTCGGAGCATCCACTACCGGAGTACCATTCCGCAATACAGTTCCATAAAAACCGCTGTCGGGAGCCACTGCATAATCCATCCAAAACGGCAACACGCTGTCCCTGACATTCGTGACAATCTCTGTACGCATGCGTGTCTGCATATCTGTCTCCCCTGAATGCGACCGGCAGCCTGCCAGACAAGACGCAACCAGCAGTGCTATCCAATAAAACATCTTCCTTTCCATAATTATTCTCTAAAACCATCAAACTTTTCCTTGTTTAATTCCCCGTTTATCAGAGACTGGTGTTCGTCGTCTCAAGTACTGGTGTTTGTCATGTCAGACACCGGCTTTCATCACGACAGACGCTGACGTCTATCACAACAACTACTGGTGCCTGACATTTCACTCACAAATATTTTATTATTAAGTGTTTATTTATAATTTATCAATATCCCGGATTCTGGTCAGCCTGATTGATGAGCGGGTTGGTCAGAATCTCATTCGTCGGAATCGGGAAGATTTCCTGATAAGCCTCGTGCTCAAAGAAACGGAATGAGTCACCAGTCTGCAGACAAGCCTCTTGTGAAGAGTTGGCTGCTGTCTTCGGATATTCGGCGGCAAACCATTCTTTGCACATACCCATACGGCACAAATCATGGTAAAGCGAGAACTCGGCATTGAATTCATGGCGACGCTCTATAATCAGCGCCACCTTCCATACCGGAGAAGTATAGCCTTTGGCTGCTTTATAGCTTGTATAATAGGTCTCTGCATCCGGCACTTCCACCGTCTGGGTATTCAACATGTCGGCGGGTAGGTCAATCATCGTCGCTCCCATCTCCAAATTACCCCAAGCACGGTTACGTATCTGACGTATCATGTTCCATCCGGTAGCGTTGTCACCTGTCTCGAAACAACATTCTGCATAGTCGAGCATGATGCCTGCATAACGCTTCAAAGTCAACGAAATAGGATTGAATACTTTGTTGTTCTCACCTGGCTTGCATCTCCAGTATTTCAAGGAATAAACAGTAGGCATATTTTCGGAACCTTGGAAAAGACCGTCAAAACCACTTGTCACCCCTACAGTCTGCCCGGTAATGGGATGCGTATCCCCTTTGGCAACAGCAGAGTATTGGCGGCGTTTGTCACCCGGTTCAAAGGAACGTACAAACTCCCAAGAAAGACAGAGAGACCCCCAGCCTCCCCATTCGGGTGCCGCACACATATATCCGTACCACATCATGGCATCTGAAGACGAATCGGCTCCCCAGCCCATATATCCTTGTTCATGATACATCACCTCAAATACAGATTCTTTGGTCCAATGTGTATCCCAGGCATGCAGGTTACCGAAGCAGGGCTCCAATGAATAGGTTCCACTGTCCACTATATCCTTTAGTTCCGTCTTGGCTTTCGTAAAGTCTTTCTTCAACATATACAGCTCGGCCAAATAAGCTTTGCAGAACCCCTTGGTTATACGTCCGTATTCACCATTCATGGGTAACCAGTCCAGATGGTCGCGTCCAAAAGACAAATCTTCCTCGATAGCCGCATAAGTCTCATCCACGGATTCCGGACGTGCCTTTCCTACCGAAGTAGTATAGGTTTCACCGGTAAGCAACATCGGTACCCTTCCGAAAAGTTTCGTCAGGTAAAGGTAGTTATAACCGCGGATGGCACGTGCTTGCGCTTCATAAACGGTCTTGGAATTGCTGTCCGCAAATATAGAGGCATCCGCCGTCTCCAGGCCAGCCAGGAAACGGTTTGCACGGTCCACTGCACGATAACTCATCCGCCATGCAGTCTCCAGGGAACCCTTATCGGGTTTCCAGGCATGACGCTGCCATTCCGCATCCCAACCGGAAGCCTGACAGTCCATCGTAGAATGGTTGGCAGCAAATACCTGAGGCTTGAATCCCCATGTTTCGTCATCACCGGAACCGTGCTGGTCCGTATAAAAGGTATCATAAAGTCCGTTCAATCCGGAAAGGACATTCTCCTCCGTTTTAAACATGAAATCTGCCGGAAGAATATCGTAATGATCCACTTCCAAATAATCGTCACAAGACGTTACGGTGCTTAAGGCCAGCACACCGATCAACAGTTTATATAAGTTTTTCATAATCATATTTTTTATCCGTTAGTATTAGAACTGTACACTCAGACCGAAAGTAACCGACATCGGGAACGGATAACGTCCTCCGTCAAATCCCGAATACAATACATTGGAGTCACCAACTTCCGGATCGCCGAACTTATTGTACGAAGAGATGGTACATACATTGTCGACACTGGCAAATACGCGTGCATTTTCCATTTTCACCGGTTTCAGCACATTCTTCGGGAATGTATATCCTATCTGAATATTTGAAATCTTCAGATAATCCCCCTTCTGGATGTAGGCGTCGGACACACGCATGTTCTTATTATAGTCTGTCTTGGTGATACGCGGATATTTGGCGCCGGTATTCGAAGATGACCATGCATTATTGATATATTCCTTCAGTACATTCTGATAACCGCCGTCGGGTGCATAGACTGAGGTCAAGCGGGCCGAAGAATAAGAAAGGATATCCATACCGGCTACACCGTACAAGTTCATCGAGAAATCAAAGTTTTTCCAGGAAGCGGTAAGGTTCATTCCGTAAGTGAACTTGGGATATCCATTGCCTATAACAGTACGGTCGGCATCGGTAATCTGCCCGTCACCATTCAAATCAACAAACTTATAGTCGCCGGGCTGGGTAGTCTTGTCCTGATATACACCACTTTCAACTCCCTTTTCAACCGCCAGCCTATTCATTTCATCAATTTCGGCCTGGGTTCTGAAAATGCCTTCTACCTTCCAGCCATAGTAGGAACCTACAGGATAGCCGTTCTGTGTAATGGAGTGGTTGTCCCAGTTGTCGCCATCTTGTGCTGAACCTGACTTGCTGAATATCGGATCGCCGACTTCAATAGCCTCGTTCTTCAGGGTAGACCCATTCAGTCTTATGCCGATATTCCAATCGCTGAAGCTCTTGTTCCACGCAGCAGTAAACTCGAAACCTGAGTTACGGATATGTCCCGCATTAGTATAGACATTGGAGAAACCGGTGGAAGGACGAATCTGGCGATACAGAAGCAGATCCTTTGCGTCACGGATAAAGTAATCGGCAGAGAAAGAAAGCTCATTGTTCATAAAGGCAAAGTCAATACCGATATTTGTCTGCTCATTGGTTTCCCATTTCAGGTTGGTATCAATTTCTTTCTGCTGGGCAATACCGGCACCGTTAATCACACTCGAACCATTAAAGAACCAGTACATTGCATTTGCCGAAGACAACTGTGCTATGGACAAGTTGGTACCATTGCCCGCATTACCGGTCTGTCCCCATCCGGCACGCAACTTCAAGTTACTGAACAGTTCTAAATCCTTAATGAACTTTTCCTCGGAAAGACGCCAAGCTACAGAAGCGGAAGGGAATGTACCATAACGATTGCCGGCACCAAAGTTCGAAGAACCGTCGCGGCGTACCGTTGCAGTCACAATATAGCGGTCGTTCAAAGTATAAGTCAGACGGCCGAAGTAAGAAAGGAATCTTGTCTTCAAATCCAGCCCACCATCCGTTTGCTTAGACGATGGGTCATTGGTCAATGAAATTTTGCGGATGTTGTCTGCCGGGAAATCGTTGGCACTGGAATTCAGCCAGGCACCGTTCGTATCGCTGGTAGAGAAACCGGCCATTGCACTTACGCGGTGATGCTCATTGGACCAGTCATAGTTCAAGAACGCTTCCAGACCGAGTGAAGTGGACTGGCTCTGGTTCAGCGAGAACGAGTCCTTACGGTCTTGAGTTCCAAAGGTTCTATCATTATAGGCTGTATAGCCATTATAACCTTTTGTATAATAATTATAACTGGCAATAGTCTTGAAAGTCAACCCTTTGTACAAATCGAGTTGTAGGAAAGCACTAGCAAGCATACGGTCCCATTTATTAATACTGTCGGCAGTCTTGGCAGCAGCAACCAGATTGTCAGCTCCCTTTTTCCCGTCTGATTTGCTTTCTTTCTTGTAATGTCCCCAAGTACCGTCGGGCAACACAATAGGCATGGAATAGAAAACACCGTCCTCTACATAATCCATGGTTGGAATGGCTTGTGCATAGTTTCTCAGGTTGCCTCCTCCCATCTTTTCCGAATGTGCATAGTTCAAGTTCAAGCCTACATGCAGAAAGTCTTTCACTTTGTGAGTGATATTAGCGCGTGCCGTCAAGCGTTTAAAATTCGACTCAATCACGATACCCTGGTTGTTCAAATAACCCAGAGATAAGTTGGCTTGGGTATTTTCGCTGCCTCCCGAAGCAGAAAGGTTATAGTTCTGCTGTAATGCCGTGCGTGACATTTCATCCTGCCAGTCAATGCTGTTCAGTCTGCCTATGTAATCCTCGCCATATGCCAGATTGGTCATGGCAATACCGTCATTCTTGACGGCGGAACGTACAGCACTTGCAAACAAGCCCGCATCAGCCACATCAATCTTATTCGAATTGAACTGGAGGGCATAGTTGGCCGAAAAGTTCACCTTTGCCTTCCCCTTACCACCGTTCTTGGTAGTAATCATAATGACGCCATTGGCACCGCGAGTACCATAGATTGCCGTAGCCGAAGCATCCTTCAGAATTTCGATGGACTCTACATCATTAGGATTCAAGAAATCGATGGAAGTTCCTACCTGCACACCGTCCACTACATAGAGTGGGTCGGCAGAACCATTCACGGTTGCCACACCGCGGATACGGATGGAGAAACCTCCTTCCGGGTCACCGGAAGAACGGATGACAGATACACCTGCCGCAGCTCCCTGCAAACCTTGTCCCAAGTTCACCGGATTCCGCTTCATCATTTCCTCCGCATTCACGGAAGCCACAGAACCGGTGAGGTCGGATTTCTTCATCGTACCGTAGCCCACAACAACTACCTCATCCAAGGTTTCGGTATCCTCCTTTAAAGTAATTTTCAGAGCATTCATATTCCCGGTTACTTTGACCGTTCGCGCCAGATAACCGATGTAACTGGTCTTCAGCGTAGAACCTACGGGACACTGCAAGGAGAAGTTACCGTCCAAATCGGTAATCATACCGTTTGTCGTACCTTCCACAATGACATTGGCACCGATGATGGGCTCGCCTTTCTCATCCACCACTTGGCCCTTCACAGTAACTACACTCTGCTGTACGACAGTGACACCTGCAAACGGCTGTACGCTTGTTGCAAAGAGAGGTCCGGCACATGCCAGCGATACTGACATGATACCCAAATACTTCATCACATTTCTCATAAATACTAAATACTTAGGTTTAACAAATACCCCGGTCATAAGCACATCGGGAAAAAGATATGCGACACAATTTTGTGCCACTATAGAGGCACTGCCGTGCCATTGGGAAGGCACATCTGTGCCACCATAGTGGCACAGATTTCGGTAACTATATCCCTTTCTCTTCCATACCGACAGGGGTGAATTCAATATAGATTTTCAAAGATTAAGTTCAGAAACTCAGGGAAGTGCCTTCAATCTGGTTCAACAGTTGCGGTTTGGCCTTTCCACAATCCACTTTCACAACCTGAATACGGTTGTCGGCAGGTAGACAAACCAATCCTTCTGCCTGCTTCTTGTCAGCACTGTATACCTTCAGGCTCATTTTGCTCCAATCCATCTCAGCAGTGGACTGCGCCAACTTCAGATGAGGAAGTACCGAACCGTCACGTACCAGCATGATTATCGGCAGACTGCCTGCTTCAATCCGGTGCCATCCGCCTTCGTAGACTTTCTCTGTCTGGTAGTCTATCCATTTTCCTTCGGGAAGGTAAACTGTGCGGCCCGTCATACCGGATTCAAGCAAGGGGGCAACCAGAATCTGCGAACCGAAGAGATACTCGTCATCCACTTTCCATGCTCCCGGATCATCGGGGAATTCTACAAACAAGGCTCTTAGCATCGGTAAGCCCTTTTCTGTACATTCCTTAGCCTGAGCATACACATAAGGCATCAGACGGTACTTCATCTCCGCACTCTTGCGGAAGACATCCTGCACACGCTTGCTGTCGTACAACCACGGCTCTGTCGGAGGTGCCCCATGCGCGCGGGTATGGGAAGTAAGAAAACCGAACGGTATCCAGCGGCAATACAAGTCCTCCGGAGTGGATTTTACAAAGCCGCCCATATCATGGCTCCGAAGGACAAGCCTGCACGAAGCGTACCCAGCAGACCCGTGTTCGTAGTTGCAGCATCACCGCCCCAATGCAATGGATAACGCTGGGAACCAGCCCATGCGGCACGTGCCCACATTATATTCTCGTTGTGCAACTTCTTGGTTATCTCGGACACTGCCATATCATAACGCACCGGATAGAGGTTATGCTCATACCATCCGCTCTTGCCGGAAGCGTAAATACCATTCAGTGGAGCAGCCTCGCCAAAGTCTACTTTAATGGCACTGACACCGATATTCAGCAATCCCGCCAGTTTGTCCTGATACCACTTTACTGTTTCTGGATTGGAAAAATCAAGCACCACATCTTCGTAGGGAAGTTCACCATTTCCATTTTTCACATACATGTCTTTCTCTATCAGTTCAGAGAAATAACGGTTTTTAGGAGTGAAATAAGGCAACTGCCACAAACATACATGGAAACCTTGAGACCTCAAATCCTTCAACATCTGCTGTGGATTCTGGAAACGGTTCTCGGAGAATTTATAGTCACACTGCCAGTCCACATCAAACCAGCCGGTATCGAAATGGATAACATCGCACGGATACTTGTTCTTACGGATATTGGCCGCTACATCATAACCTTCCTTTTCACTGAAATAGGTAATACGGCTCATCCACGTACCGAAAGACCACAAGGGGGGCATGCCCGGCTTTCCTACCAAAACGGTGTACTCGTCCAGAATATCTTTCGGCTCGCCGAAGAAAACGAACAAATCCAGGTTCTCGTCACCCATGAACATTTTGTTCAGCCCAATATAGGTAGCACCAAAATCACAAGTCACGGGAGCGGATGTATGCATAAACATACCATATCCCCGGTTACTCATAAAGAAAGGAATCGGTTTGTACATCTGGTCCGTCTCAGGCCCTTGTGGGTCTGTAACGAACAAGTTCACCTTCTGTCCGGCCTTGTTCAGCCCAGTGGCAGACTCTCCGCAACCAAAAATCATTTCATCTGCAGTCAAGGTAAATACCGGATTGATGCGGCGAGCATTGTCGCTTCCCCGCTTCACAAAACAGAACGGCGTATATTTTACCTGCGTAGAGTCCGCGTCGCTCAAAGCGGCAGTCTGGCTCAAGATACGTCCGGCTTTATCCTTCAAGACGATTCTCCAAGGATTCTTGTTAATCTGAATGGTTCCATAGTCGCTGGAATAGATAATCTTGTCATTCGTCTCGGTAACTTTCCAGCTTCCATCCCTGCCCGGTTCCTTTGCCAACATGATGGAAGCGGCAGGTTTGGGTTCCACCGGGGTCGTTAGCATACGGATACGTACCGTACGCGGAGTTACAAAGTCAATCTTGAATTTGAGGTTAGGGTCATTTTCATAGGCAGTGAAGGGGAAATCGAGCATTCTCATTTTACGGGGCTGTGCACCGTTGGTATTGAAGGCTTGGCGGGGCATCAGATGCCCGCGTTTCCAATTCACCAGCCCTTCACCCGACTTGGCATCGAATGACTCCAGGTGATCTGCAAAAAACAAGGTATTACTCAAGTCACGGAAATCGGTACTCATGTCCAGAGGTTGGTTCATCAAATACGAAGTACCGTCATTGACATGTGGCTGTGCCAACAGATTGCCACCGGCAAACAACAGCATTGCCACTGCTAAAAGTTCTTTCTTCATACTATTAGGATTTAAATGATCTCGCCTGCAAATGTATTTTTCTTAAAGGAAACACAGATGCCTTAAAAATGTCTTTTAATATCCGGTTTTGTTTCATAGAACCCATATAGGGCCATTGGAAACAAAATGCATACTATTTTTCACCAAACGGAGGATATCATCCCACACGAATACGCAAATCTTTCCTTGCTCGTTCGAAGGATTATATTTAAGTTTGCAGTTACAATATTGTTAATCCTTCTAATAAAGAAAATACATGAAACAACTGCTCCTATTCCTTATATGCAACCTGGCCTTCCTCCTTACTGTTCAAGGTAACTCAGCGGAAATCCCGCCGGCTGTCATGTTCAAGCAGCTCTCTACAACAGAAGGACTCTCCAACAACAGTGTCCGAAGCATCTACAGAGACAATAGGGGATTCCTCTGGGTGGGGACAGAATCAGGACTCAACAAATACGACGGCTACTCCTTCCAGCAGTATTACCAGAACAACTCCGACCTGCCGGACGATGCCATCAGCGAAATTTTCGAAGGACCGGACGACAATGTATGGATAAGGACTTCCAGCGGCTACAGTATCTATAATTATAAGACCGGTAAATTCGACAATGACTATAAACCCATACTCGATGGGCTGCAAATCCCCAGTAAAAACATTCTGAGGATGGGAAAAACATCCAAGAATGAGTTTTGGGCCTACGACTATTCCAAACTTTACATACGAAGCATGGACAACAGCTCCATCAAAGCCTATCCACTGGCAGTTGAAAAGATTTCAAACCTCTATATAGGTGTCCAGTTCATTTATATAATGTACTCCAACGGTACCCTATACAGTATCAGCAAGCAGACTTCCGAAGTCAAGGAAATAGCCATTCCCACCATCTATAGACCTTTGCTGGAGAATCATGAGCCACACATTTACATAGACCAAAACGAAAGCCTATGGGTATACACCTTCCAAAACAGCCTACTTTTGCACAAGAACAGTTTTACACAGCAATGGGAGGACATCAGCCTGAACAATAACACTCACATACAGTACAATCGCGTGCAACGCATCCTCGACCTGGGAGACGGCAACGTATGGATACTTACCAGCCATATGGGGCTGTTCGTTTACAACACCCTGACCAAATCGCTTACCAACTTGGTGCACAATCCATTGAAACCGCACACCATTGCCAGCAACAATCTGAATACCATTTACCGGGACAAAGACGGAACCATATACATAGGGAATTTCAAACACGGTATTTCCTATTATAGCCCCATGTCCCAAATCATACTATGCAACAAATCCCTGGAATATGATGATATCCTGACCTTCTGCGAAGACACCAGCCAGGAATACATTTACTACGGAACAGACGGTACGGGACTAATCCGACGTTCACTAGTGACCGATTCATACGAAAAGATAGCAACTCCCGCCAATATTGTAGTCGACTTATCCATCGACTCCAAAAACCGCCTATGGATAGGCACCTTCCAGAAAGGACTGCTATGCTACTCGAAAGGGCAAATCAAACAATACACAGTAAGTAACAGCCAGCTTCTCGAGAACAATGTGTATACAGTAAAGGTAGACAAACACGGATACATCTGGATAGGTACCATGAAAGGATACATACAGAGGTTAAATCCGGAAACCGGGCAGTTTGACACCATCTTGTACCGTCCGGGAGAATTCTTTGTCCGAGATATGTACTATGATAAAGACAGTACCCTTTACGTAGCGACCAAAGGAGGACTCATTATCATCGATACGGAAACCCAAGCCTATAATATCTACGCCGAAGCCGGCCGCTTCAAGGAGAACAATATGCTCACTGTCTATAAGGACAGCCGGGACCTTCTTTGGATAGGACATCCACACGGACTGAGTATATGGAACCAGAAGAACGACTCCATCTACTTCCTTGACCAGAAAAACGGACTTGCCGCCAACCTCGTCAGAGCCGTCACGGAAGACAACAACAACCAGATGTGGATTGGTACCGGCAACGGCATCTCACGAATCAAAATAACAAACGGTACATACGCCATCGTGAACTACTCCGTAAGCGACGGACTGATATGCAACGATACCAATGTCCACGCCATCCTCAAGCTACAGAACGGCAATATACTGATAGGCACGCCACAAGGTTACCAGACTATCATTCCACAAGACATCCTGACCACAAGTTATGATGCCAATATTTACCTTACCGGTATTGAGCTCAAATCCGGAATGACCCATCCGGACATCCTGAACGGCAGCTCACTTGAATGTGCACAACATCTTTCCTTCACTGAAAAGGAAAATTCATTCACTCTGTCCTTCTCTGCCCTCGACCTGGTGGAAACGGATAAGATAAAATATGCCTATAAGATTCATTCCAACTGGATTTATGCTGAAAACAACAAAGTAAACCTATCCATGCTGACTGCCGGAAACTATACTTTATCCGTCAAGGCATGCAACTCACAAGGCATATGGAGCCCCAACGTCAAGGAACTGAAAATAAAGATACTCCCTCCTTGGTGGCGCACTTGGTGGGCTTATACCATATATAGCGGTATCGTTTTGTGCATCCTTCTGTCCATTATCCGCAATCTGCGCTTACGCCAAAAGCAGAAACAAATCATGCAGGCCATCGAGGTGGAAAATGAAAGGCAGCAGAAAATCAACAATATGAAACTGCAGTTCTTTGCCAACATAAGTCACGAACTGCGGACCCCCTTGTCACTTATCATCAATCCGCTTGAAGAGTTTTTCGTAGACCATCCCGAATATCGTAAAGGCATTCTGGATATGGTCAAACAAAATGCCGACTATCTGCTGGAACTGATTAACCAACTGCTGGATTTCAGAAAGCTGGATGCCAAGGCTGAAACCCTGAAATGCAAACATGACAACATCCTTATCATTCTGAGTGAAATATTCCACTCTTTCGATCCGATAGCACAGAAACGGAACATCAGCTATAGCCTTACCGCTCCACAACATTCTGTATTCATGGATTTTGACTATGACAAGATACGCAAGATATGCACAAATATCCTGTCAAATGCATTCAAGTTCACTCCCAATAAAGGAAGCATCTCACTGGATATTGCCGTAAGAGGCACAAATCTGGAACTGACCTTTACCGACACCGGTTGCGGCATAGAGGATGAAGCCAAGGAGAAAATATTCCAAAGATTCTATCAGTCGGGCAAAAACCAGTCGAACAACGGAGGCAGCGGCATTGGACTGCACATTGTTTCCGAATACGTAAAGATGCATCAGGGTACTGTCTGTGTCAGGGATAACCAGCCTTGTGGTTCTGTATTCCTGATTGCCCTACCCCTACACCAGAACAGTAATGAAACCAAAAACGGAGAACCGGTCGAAGGACCGGAAATAAAAGAAGAATCCCATCCATTCACCATACTACTCGTAGATGACAACTACGACTTCTTGAAATTTCTCTCTGAAAGTCTTGCCAGGCAGTATCATGTATTAAAAGCCACAAACGGAAAACATGCACTGAATGTACTGGAAAAGGAAGATATTGATTTAGTGGTCAGTGACATCATGATGCCCGAGATGGATGGTCTGGAACTATGTTCAACCATCAAGAATGACATACGCTACTCCCATATCCCCATTATCCTCCTGACAGCTAAGGCAAGTGAAGAACACCAATTGGAAGGGCTTAGCGTTGGCGCAGACGACTATATCACCAAGCCTTTCAATATGGAAGTCCTCAAGCTGCGCATCAACAAGATTATCGAGATGAACGTCAAA
>OGDU01002454.1_pt1 | contig 11898 bp, 7 predicted proteins | sample 1570371 | NCBI WGS metagenome assembly OGDU01 (sample SAMEA2581977, study PRJEB24529) | metagenome | biome: Human gut stool | place: China | collected 2011
TTGGAGGAAGCAGCGAGCATCGGGCTTGGAAAAGAAGAAGTGATCCAGATGATCTAGGCGTTGCGTTTGACGATGTAACGGGCCGGATCGATCGTGACGCCGCCCGTATCGCGGGGTGCCGCATCGCCGGCGCCGATGCGTTTGAGGATCGCTTTCAGACGGCTGACCAGGATGTGCATCTTGATCGGTTTGCTGATGTAGTCGTCGGCTCCGGCGGCGAATCCCGTGAGCTGGTGCTCGTCTTCGCCCAGCGCCGTGAGGAAGACGATCATCGTGTCTTTCAGTTCGTCGTGCTCGCGCAGGCGGCGGCAGGTTTCGAGCCCGTCCATGCGGGGCATCATCCGGTCGAGCAGGATCAGATGCGGATGCACTTCGAGTGCGCGGGCGACCCCTTCGGCGCCGTCGCGGGCGGTGAACACTTCGTAACCTTCGCGTTGGAGGTTGTAGCGGACGAATTCGAGGATGTCGTCTTCGTCGTCGACCAAAAGAATGCGGTGACTCATAATCGGTAGCTGGTGTGAATGTGCCTCTTCGTTTCCCGCGTCCGGCTCGGCCCTCAGGCGGTCGCTGTCTTCGCTCGACGAAAACGGCCGTTAATTTCCCGCTAAGATAGTTAAAATCCCGAAAAAAATTGTGAAAATCTTCTGAAAATGGTATCTTTGCCAGATGTATATGCGCGAGTATATACCATGGTTAATCAAAACTTAGCGTAAGATGGCTACTAAAATCACCAACCCCTCTGTTCCGGAGGAACAAGTCAGCAATGCTGAAGATGTGCAGAAAACGTCCGCTTCCGAGGCTCCCGCAGCGGAGCTTGTAACCGTCGCCGTACCGGCCGAAGATCCCGCGGGGGAACCCGTGGCGGCCGCCGTCGGGGAGACTGCCGCCGAGCCGCCCGTGGAGGCTGCCGCTCCTGCGGAGGAGCCTGTCGGGGCCGCACCGGTGGAAGAGCCGGAGACGGCTGTTCCGGCCGTAGCGTTTGCCGGGGAAGCGGGCGCCGCACCGGCCGAGGGGATCGATTTCGCGGACGAGGAGGCTGCATTGGCCGCGCGGAGCGCGGGGCTCGACGAGGAGGAGCCGGCAGACGGTGAAGCGGTGGACGAAGGTGCGGCCGGAGCGTCGGATGCGCTTTTCGACGGCCGGAGCGAGGAGGAGATGGTCTCCCTGTTCGCCAAGATGCTCGACGAGGAGCCGGTGCAGTCGCTACGCCGGGTGGTGGAAGCCGTCAAGATAGCCTTCTACAAGGCGCACCGCGCCGAGGTCGAGGCGCAGCGCAGGGCTTTTGTCGAAGCCGGCGGCGACGAAGCGGAGTTCGTGCCTGCTGCCGATGCGCAGGAACTTCGGCTCAAAGACCTGTTCAAGGAGTACCGCCGCCGCCGCGACGAGTTCATCGCGTCGCTCGACGCCGAGAAGGAAGCCAACCTGAAAATCAAGTTGCAGATCATCGAGGAGTTGAAGGAACTGGTCAACTCGGACGAGACGCTCAACCATACGTTCACCAAGTTCCGCGAATTGCAGCAGCGCTGGAAGGAGACGGGGCTGGTTCCCCAGCAGAACGTCAAGGATCTGTGGGAGACCTACAACCTGCATGTCGAGAATTTCTACAACTTCATCAAGATCAACAAGGAGTTGCGCGACCTCGATCTGAAAAAGAACTACGAGCAGAAGCTCGCGCTGTGCGAAGCGGCCGAGGCGCTGGTTCTGGAACCGTCGATCGTGGAGGCATTTCACAAATTGCAGAAACTCCACGACGAGTGGCGTGAGACGGGCCCCGTCGCCAATGAGTTCAAAGAGACGCTTTGGGAGCGTTTCAAGGAGGCTTCGAGCCGTATAAACAAGCAGCATCAGGCCTTCTTCGAGAACATCAAGGCCGAGCAGACGAAAAATCTCGAACTGAAAGCGGGACTCTGCGAGCAGACCGAAGAGCTTGCCCAGCAGCTCTACACCACGCGCAAGGAGTGGAACCGGGCCAGCGACCGTCTGTTGGAGATCCAGAAGGTGTGGAAGACGATCGGCTTCGCGCCGAAGAAGGACAATACCCGTATCTACGAGCGGTTCCGTACGGCGTGCGACCGGTTTTTCGAGGCCAAGCGCCGCTTCTATGCCGATGTGAAGACCGAAATGGAGCACAACCTTCAATTGAAGAACGAGCTGTGCGAAGCGGCCGAAGCGTTGCAGATGAGCGAGGAGTGGAAGAAGACGACCGATGAACTGATCGCCTTGCAGGCTCGCTGGAAGGAGATCGGCGCCGTGTCGCGCCGTTACTCCGATCAGGTGTGGAAGCGTTTTCGTGCCGCGTGCGACAAGTTCTTCGAGCGCAAGGCGGCGCACTTCTCGGACGTGGACGGCCAGTACGAGCAGAACCTCGTCCGCAAGCAGGCGCTTCTGGACGAAATGGCCGCAGCCGACGTCAAGGAGGGCGGTTTCGAGATGATCAAGGAGTTCCAGCGCCGTTGGAGCGAGATCGGTTTCGTGCCCATCAAGCGTAAGGACGAGATACAGAAGCGCTACAAGGAGTGCGTCGATACGCTCTTCTCGGTGCTGCGCGGTTCGGAGCGCGACCGTTCGATGTCGCGGTTCCGCGAGAAGGTCTCGGCCTTCAAGGCGTCGGGCGACCGCCGGATCCGCACCGAACGCGACCGTCTCTACAATCGGGTGAAGCAGTTGGAGTCCGACATCGCCCTGTTGGAGAACAACATCGGTTTCTTCGCCCATTCGAAAGGCGCCGAGGCGCTGATCGCCGACGTGCGCGAGAAGATCGAGCGCGCCAAGCGCGAAATGGCCGACACGATCGAGAAGGTGAAGCTCATCGACCGCGAAGCGGCCCGGGAGTCGGAGGATCGCGAGGCATAGGCCGCCGTTGCGGCCGGCGGGGCCGACCGTGCCTGCGAGGGTGCGGCCGCGGACGAGTTATTAACAAAAAACTTTTCAGACCATATACGTTCAAAAGAGGATATGAAACTCAAAAAACCGAAGTACATCTTTGTTACCGGCGGCGTGGCTTCTTCGCTGGGCAAAGGCATCATCTCGGCATCGATCGCCCGCCTGTTGCAGGCGCGCGGCTATACGGTGACCATCCAGAAGCTCGACCCTTACATCAACATCGATCCCGGGACGCTCAACCCCTACGAGCACGGCGAGTGCTACGTCACCGAAGACGGTACGGAGACCGACCTCGATCTGGGGCACTACGAGCGCTTTACGTCGATCACCACCTCGAAGGCCAACAACGTCACCACGGGCAAAATCTATAAAAGCGTCATCGAAAAGGAGCGCCGCGGCGATTACTTGGGCAAGACCGTGCAGGTCATCCCCCATATCACCGACGAGATCAAGCGGCGCATTCAACTGTTGGCGCAGCAGAAGGTCTACGACATCATCATCACCGAACTGGGCGGCACGGTGGGCGACATCGAGTCGCTGCCCTTCATCGAGTCGGTGCGCCAGCTGCGCTATGCGCTCGGCTACCGCGATACGGCGCTCGTGCACCTGACGCTGATCCCCTACATGGCCGCTTCGGGCGAATTGAAGACCAAGCCTACGCAACATTCGGTCAAGGCATTGATGGAAAACGGTCTGCAACCCGACATCCTGGTGCTCCGCACCGAACGGGCGTTGTCGCAGGGGCTTCGCCGCAAGGTGGCGCTCTTCTGCAACGTCGACGCCAACGCCGTGATGGAATCGATCGACGTGCCTACGATCTACGAGGTGCCGTTGCGTATGCACGATCAGCATCTGGACGAGGTGGTGCTCTCGAAACTCGACCTTCCGGCCGACTGCGAACCCGATATGGAGCAGTGGAAGGCTTTCGTGGAGAAGGTCAAGAATCCGCACCACAAGATCGAGATCGCGCTGGTGGGAAAATATACCGAACTGCCCGATGCCTACAAGTCGATCAGCGAAGCCTTCATCCATGCCGGCGCGATGAACGACTGCAAGGTCAAGCTGCGTTACGTCAATTCGGAGAAGATCGACGATGCGAACGTCGACGAGATACTGGGCCGGATGGCCGGCATCCTCGTGGCGCCGGGCTTCGGCAACCGCGGCATCGAGGGGAAGATCGCGGCCGTGAAGTATGCCCGCGAGCACGGCGTGCCGTTCATGGGCATCTGTCTGGGTATGCAGTGCGCCGTGATCGAGTTCGCGCGCAACGTATTGAAGATGAAGGATGCCAATTCGACCGAAATGGAGCCTTCGACCAAGCATCCGGTCATCGACCTGATGGAGGAGCAGAAGGGTGTGACGGCCAAGGGCGGCACGATGCGTCTGGGCGGTTATCCCTGCCAGTTGCGGCCCGATTCGAAAGCCGCCGCCGCTTACGGTGCGACCGACATCGTCGAGCGGCACCGCCACCGTTACGAGTTCAACAACGATTATCTGGGCGATTTCGAGTCGCACGGCATGATCCCCGCAGGCGTCAATCCCGAAACGGGGCTGGTCGAGGTGGTCGAGCTGACCGGTCATCCGTGGTTCGTCGGCACGCAGTATCATCCCGAGTACAAGAGTACGGTGCAGCGTCCGCATCCCCTGTTCGTGGCCTTCGTGGCTGCGGCGTTGAAATACAGTGGTAACTAATCCCCTCGCGTCGAGAAATTTCGAATGGATAAAAAATCAATCATAGGCATCGTACTTATCGGGATTCTGTTTTTCGGTTTCACGATTTACAGTTCCCGGCAGCAACAGAAATATCAGGAGGAGCTGGCCGCTTATCAGGCGGCCCATCCCGAATTGACGCAGCCCGTCGTCCCCGATTCGTCGGCCGTGGCCGCAGCGCCGGTCGTGGAGTCGCTCGGTGCGGCGACGCCCGATTCGACTCGTCTGGCACGCGAAGTGGCCGTGCTGGGTGATTTCCTCGCCGCGGCCAAGAACGCTGCGCCGCAGGAGATCGTCGTAGAGAACGACGTGATGAAGGTGCGCTTTTCGACCGGAGGAGGCATCGTGCGCTCCGTGACGCTCAAAGACTATACCCGTTACGGCCGTCAGGGCGAACGCAACGAACCGATCGAGATGTTCGTCCCCGAAAGCGCGAAGTTCGATCTGTCGTTTTTCATCAAAAACGGCCTGAACAACGTGAAGGTCAATACGTCGGAATATACCTTCACGGCCGATCCGGTCATCCGTACCGACACGGCGCAGATCGTCCGTATGCGGCTGCCCGTCGCCGAGGGCGCGGCGTTGGAATACCGCTACGTGGTCTACGACGAGGCGACGCCCTCGCGCGACTATCTGGTCGACTACACGGTGCGTCTGGTCGGGATGGCCCCCTACATGGCCAACCAGAGCAGCATCGGCATCGCGTGGAGCAACACCTCCTACCAGAACGAGCGCGGTTTCAAGAACGAGAACATGTACACGACGGTCGCCTACCGCGTTCCGGGCGAAGGGTCGATCGACGACCTGTCGATGAGCGAGGGGGCCAAGGAGGAGAAGATCTCTTCGTCGGTGGAGTGGATCGCCTTCAAGCAGCAGTTCTTCTCGTCGGTGCTCATCGCCCGCGACGACTTCCTCTACGCCGACGTGGCGTACGATACCGCATCGCCCGATTCGGGGCTTATCAAGGCTTTTTCGGCCACGATGGCCGTACCCTATACGGCCCAGACCGAACAGTACGACTTCTCGTTCTACTTCGGTCCCAACAAGTACGCCGTGTTGAAGAAGATCGACGACGCACAGGGCCAATCGCTGCTGCTCGACCGGCTGATCCCCATGGGCTGGGGCATTATCGGGTGGGTGAGCCGCTGGCTGGTGATCCCCGTCTTCGATTTCCTGCGGCAGTATATTCCGAGCTTCGGCTGGATCATCCTCATCCTGGCGATCCTCATCAAGATCATCGTTTCGCCGCTGACTTACAAGAGCTATATCTCGCAGGCCAAGATGCGCATCATCAAACCCGAGATCGACGCCCTGAATGCCAAGTATCCCAAGCAGGACGACGCGATGAAGAAGCAGCAGGAGATGATGGCCCTCTACAAGAAGGCGGGCATCAATCCGCTGGGAGGGTGCATCCCGATGCTGATCCAGCTCCCGATCCTGATCGCCATGTTCCGTTTCTTCCCCTCGTCGATCGAGTTGCGGGGGCAGTCGCTCTGGTGGGCGCACGACCTGTCGTCGTACGACAGCATCCTGAATCTGCCCTTCTCGATCCCCTTCTACGGCGACCACGTGAGTCTGTTCGCGCTGCTCATGGCGCTCTCGACCTTCGGGTTCTCCTATATGAGCTATCAGCAGACGGCCTCCGCACAGCCGCAGATGGCGGGCATGAAGTTCATGATGGTCTACATGATGCCGATCTTCATGCTCTGCTGGTTCAACGACTATTCGAGCGGTCTGTGCTACTACTACCTGCTGTTCAACCTGCTGACCATCGCCCAGACCTTCCTGATCCGCCGCATGGTGGACGACGGGAAGATTCACGCCGTCATGGAGGCCAACGCCAACAAGGCGAAGAACAAGAAGAAGTCGAAGTTCCAGTTGCGCTACGAAGAGCTGATGCGCCAGCAGGAGGCGCAGAGCCGTTCCGGAAAGAAAGGCACGAAGCGCAAGTAGGCGGAACGCTTCCCGTTCGGGGGACCGCAAACGAAAAAGGATACGACGTGCGTCGTATCCTTTTTCGTTTGCAGGAAGCTGCGTTCTATTTTTTCAGGTCGTTTCGTGTCGGATTTCCGGGTGCGATCTTGACCAGCACCACCCCGTGGGGCGGGACTTGTGTCTCGAAGCCCTTGTCGGTGGTCGTGAGGTCTTTCTGTCTCCACAGGTCGCGCACGACCTGCGTACCCCTGATGCCGAGTTGTTTGAGCGTGAAACCGATCTTCGCGGGTTCGAGGGTTTTGTTGAACAACCCTACGGCCATCGCACCGTCTTCGAGGTGCTTGACGTAAATCACCCGTCCCTCCTTTTCCCAGATCGCCGCGGCGTGCACGCCCAGCGGATCCTGGTTGACGGCGATCACCTCGTCGTTGGTAAGCAGCGATTTCGTGAAAGGATCGAGCCGTGCCAGATCGCAGCCGATGAGCAGCGGCGAAGCGAGCATGGCCCAGAGCGACATGTGCGTATACTGTTCGTCGGCCGTGAGCTTCGTATAGTGGAGCTTGGGGCCCCATCCGACGAGTCCCACGACGAGCATGTCGGCGTCGGGCCAGTGTCCGGGGCCGCAGAAGGGCGCCCAGCGCTGCTGTTCGAAGCCGATGGATGAGATGCTTTTCCACGTGTCGCGAATATCGCCCGTGGTGCGCCAGCAGTCGGTATACTCCACCCATAGCGGAGCGTCGGCATAGGGTGCCGAGTTGGAGATGCTGTATACGATGTCGCGATCCGTTGCGCGAAGCGCGTCGTGCATCTCCTTTACGTGGTAGAGATCGTTGGGATTCCAATCGTATTTGAGGTAGTCGATCTGCCAGTCGGCCCACTGGCGTGCGTCGGCCTCGACGAAGGAGTAGGCGCCGTGGCGGTACATCTCCTTGCGGTCCTGCCAGTAGTTGCCGCCGGGTTTCTCGTAGCGGAAATTCTCGTTGTGGTTGCCATCCTTGATCCACTGGTTCTCGCCGTCGGGGTTGTCGGAGTACGATCCGATGTGCGCGGCGTAGGTTCCGATCCAGGGCGAGGAGTAGATGCCGAGTTTAAGTCCCATGGCGTGTACCTGCTCCGAGAGCTCCTTCATGTCGGGGAACTTGTCGTTGGTCTGGATGGCGTTGTAGCGGCCGCCGCGCCGGCCCTGCCAGCCGTCGTCGATGTTGATGTACGTCCAGCCGTGGTTCACGAGCCCCGACTCGACCATCGCACGAGCCGAGGAGAGGACTTGCTCCTGCGTGACGTCGCGCGCCCAGCAGTTCCACGAGTTCCAGCCCATGGGCGGCGTGAGGGCGATCCGCTCGCCGATGACGATGCGAAGTTCGCGGGTGGCTTCCCCGAGTGCGTTGCGTGCGGTGAGTTTGACGAGGTAGGTGCCCGGCTTCTTGACGCGGCCCGTGATGAAGCCGGTCGAGGGATCGAGGGAGAGGCCTTTGGGCAGACCTTCGGCGGCGAATGTCATGGGTCTGTCTCCGGATGCCGGTATGGCGAAGAGAAACTCCGAGCCGGGACGGGCCCCGAAGACCTTCGCCCCGTTGATGCGGGGAGTAGGCGGCGCGGGCGGGGTGAGAATGTACTGCGAAAGATCCGGCACCAGGGCGTCGGGGGCCGACTGGCTCCATGCGGGTGTCCACAGAAGCGCGGCCGCGAAGAAAAATGCGAGTAGTCGTTGCATGATTCGATTTGATTTAAGTTAGACATCTATATATTAATGTACCGATCAAAACATAGGATGTCTTCATACAAATATAGGATTTTTTCTTTGAAAATTCGAATACAAGTCCTTAAAAGTCAGTCGTAACGGTCGGATTCTTTCATTTTCTTTGAAAATCTTTCCGAAAATCGTGCGAAATCCGACTTCGTGCGGTTTGAGTTAAGGAAGTTCGTATTGGAAAATATTGGCGCGGCGTCGGTTGCCGTCCTTTTTCGATTGCGAGGCGAATCCCAGAAAGAGTTTCCCGTGCCGGATTTTCACCCCTTCGGACTCGATGTATCCGCTTTCGGTGATGCCCGCTTCGGTCAGCGCTTTCAGATCGGAGACGGCCCGAACTTTCGTGCGGGACTGTACGATGCGGCCTTCGAAATCGTAGACTGTCATGTAGGCTTCTCCCGTCGTACCGTCGTTGTTTCCGCTCGTTCCCTCCATGAGATACATGCGGCCGTCGTGTATCTCGTATCCCTGCCATGCGATGGCGGGCGTCGGAATGCTGAATCGCGCGAGAGGTTGCAGCCGCGAGAGATTGCGGACGCGCACCTCGGGCGTGACGTCTTTTCGGAGCGGATAGCTCTCCGTTTCGCCGCCGTAGGAGAGCGGTTGCAGCGTGACGGTCTCTTCGGGAAGGGCTTTCGCTTCGCTGAGCGAATAGACCACCCAGCAGTAACGGCCCGGAGTGTCGACACGGGTGTAGAGGATGGCCAGCTGGTCGTTCGCCGCGTCGACGGCGGGATTCATGTTGAGGCAGCCGGCTTCGATGAAATAATTTTCGTCGGAGTTCCACGGGTAGTGGGTCGAGCCGGGGTTGTAGCGGATGCGCGAGACGACCTGTTCGTGCCAGTAGTTGCCGTCGTCCACCCGATTGGCGTAATTGCCTACCCAGACGAAACGCTCGTCGCCCGCCTCTTCGACGGCCATGTTCGAGGAGTGGCCGTGGAAACAGAGGGTCATGTACTCCGTAGCCTGTCGGTCGGGCATACTGCGCGAAACCAGAATTTTGTATCGATCGGTCACCTGCGTGTAGAAAATTTCGCCGCGGGAGTCGACGTCGAAGCCCTGCATGACCGTATTGGCCGGCAACTGGACGAACCGGCTGAAAATGATTCCGTCGCTCAGCGGCGCATCGATCCACGTCGTGTTCGAGGAGCGGACCGTGATGCCGATCGCGCATCGGGCGTCGCCGGAGGCCGTTTCGGCCGTTTCGGCCGTTACGGTCGCCGTACCGACGTTGCGGCCCGTGACGATGCCCCGTGCATTGACCGAAACCGTCTGCGGCGAAGAAGAGCGGAATGTCACGCCCAGCGGGTTACCGTCCATGTCGTATGCGGTGTCGTTCGCATCGCCGTCGTGGCGGATGCGCAGCGTCGGGCGGTAGGTTTCGCCCACTTCGAGTGTTTTCGATGTGGTTTCGAACGAGAGGGCCGGCGGGGTGTCGGACGTTTTGTTTCCGTTCGAACAGTTCGTAGCGGCGAGGCAGAAGCCTGCTGCGGCGAAGATCAGGGAGCAGGTCATGACGAATGATTTCAACCGGCTACCGGCCCTGCCGTTTGCAGGCAGAACCGGTAGCCGGTAGTTGCTGTGATTCATGGGAGGGATCATTCGCCGGCGTCGATCAGTACGGGTTCGAATTCGCATACCGACACCAGTTTCCTGCCCGGACGGCCGGATTCGGTCATTTTCAGCCGCAGGTAGCGTCCCGCTCCGAACCATTGTTCGCTGCGGAAATCGCCGACGACCGTCTTGCTGCCCTCGAAGTCGAAGGATTGCAGGGGCATCCAGGTTTTGCCGTCGTCGGACATTTCGATCCAGCCCGCTTTGAGGTCGGTGACGTAGCTATCGTTGCGGCGCGTGAGTTTCATGCCGGCGTAGTAGCAGGTCTTGCCCAGATCCCAGTCGATCGTCACGGGGAGCGTTTCGATGTCGCCTTGGCCGATATCGTTGTAGCGGTTCTCGAATTTGGTCGATACGTCGCCGTCGATCGTCAGTTCGGGGCCGCGGCCGGTGTACCACGAGCTGCATGCCACGAGGATCCATTTGCTGCGGTCGGTGAAGAGGGGATTGAGCGCGATGTGGTAGAGCACGGTGTTGTCCGCTCCGATCTTGAATTCGGAGTTGCTTTTCAACTGTACGGCCAGCGTGTAGAAGCGGTCGGGCGTCAGCTTCGACTTGTCGATCTCGAAATGCGACACGGCCTCGCGCTTGCCCACTTCGAGCTGCGCCGGCGTGAAGGTGACGGCGTCGGTCGGGATCGGCAGGTAGTTCGTACCGTGCTCGGCGTTGTAGGCGTCGAGCACTTCGTCGCCGTAGACGTATTCGGTCGTGGTCTCCCACTTGTTGTCGAATTCGACGTAGGCGGTGAAGTCGAGCGTCTGGGAGGAGCCCAGATCGCACTCCACCACGCCGGCGTTTCGAACCAGCACCTGGGTCTCCGCCATCTCGGGATTGATCAGGATGCTGCCGAGCTCCTCGTTTACCTTCGAAGAGGAGGAGGTCAGGCGCAGCGGGATGACGTAGGACGTCAGATCGCCGAGCTGCTTGATCGCCGAGCAGTCGAGCTGCACGGTGAACGTCGTCGAGGGGTGGTCGGCATCGACCGATCCCGTACTGTTCACCAGCCGGTAGCAGGCGGGATCGAGCGCCGTATAGGCAGTGCCGTTGGCCTCGTTGTAGGCCGTGAGGACGTCGTCCGAAAGTTCGATCCCGAGCTCGGAGGGCGTGACGGTGTATCCGCTGCTGAATGCGCGGAAGGAGTAGTCGGTGGTCTCTTCGATATCGTAGAAGAGGGCTTTTTGCAGGTCGCTTTCGAGCAGATAGACGACCGAGTCCAGCAGGTTGTCGTTGCGGTGATCCGCTTCGCAGCCGCCGAGCAGCAACGCTCCGGCGACAGGTATGATGAACTGTTTGAGTTTCATGATTGTCTGAATTGAATTAGGGTTACCAACCGTAGTTCTGCGTGCAATTCGTACGGTCCATCTCCTCCTGCGAAATGGGGAAGAGGTAGCCGCGCGGCGAGAATTTGCGATGTCCGTCGCGGGCGCTGTCATGTGCGCAGAGCGTGCGTTTCCAGAAATCGCCGTTGGGCTTGTGGTCTTTGGCGTCGACGTTCATGCCGTAGACATCGCCGTGCTCCGTTTCGGCTGTCATCCATGTGCGGATGTCGAAGTAGCGCAGGTTCTCGTAGCACAGTTCGACGTGCCGCTCGCGTCGGATCAGTTCGCGCATCTGCGTCTGGTTGCCCACCGCTTCGGGGTAGACTTTGTCGATGTCGGGGACGCCCGCGCGCTTGCGCACCATGTTGAGATAGGTAAGGATGTCCGGATTGCCGGGATCGTATTCGTTGAGCGCCTCGACGTAGTTGAGCAGAATCTCGGCGTAACGGATGATCGGCCAGTCGAGGTAACCCCATGTAGCGATGTCGTATTTATCGCCGTTGGTGGCTGTATCTCGCGTGTAGTCGATGAACTTGTGGGCCAAGTATCCCGTCGCTGTGTAGTTCTGTTGCGTGGCTCCGTAGCCCGAATTTCCGCCGTTGTAGAACTGCATGTCGGTTTTCTTCACGTTGCCGCTGTGCCATGTCATGCCGCTCCAGAAGACGTTGATGTAGAAGCGCGGTTCGC
>OGDU01002463.1_pt1 | contig 11861 bp, 17 predicted proteins | sample 1570371 | NCBI WGS metagenome assembly OGDU01 (sample SAMEA2581977, study PRJEB24529) | metagenome | biome: Human gut stool | place: China | collected 2011
TGATTGCATTAATGAGCTGCTGTGTCTGAGAAGCCATTGCAGTTGTGAGAAGTGCAGACTGGCGATCCTGGGATGCGGCGCGTCTGAGGTCATTGTTTTCAGCCTGAAGAGAAGAAATCTTTTCATTGCAAAGATAATCAAGAATGGCTCTTGTCCCTGCATTCTGGCTGTCGATAATGTCTCTTGTGTTGCTGTTCATGGTGTTCTGCAATGCACAGGTGTTCTGTGCCATATTGTAATTTACGCCCTGGATAGCTTCCCTGGTTTCACAACAGCAGTTCGCAAGCTGTGCCTGGAGCGCATTTGTGTTCTGCATATTGGCTACAGTATCGGCATTGATTGCCTGCTGGATTCCAAAACCAGTCTGCATGATATTGGTGTTGATTCCGTTAAATCCGGTAAGCATACCGTTGTTCACTGCATAGAATCCATCACAGAGTCCGTTATTGATTCCGTCAAGCTTGCTGATCACAGCGGAATTGTCGAATCCTCTCTGAATATCCGCCTGAGTAGCTGCTGTGGCTACATATCCGCCGCCGTTTCCATTATTGCCCCAGCCATTGTTTCCCCATCCGAAGAAAGCAAAGATGAATAAAACAATAATCCACCAGCTACCATCTCCACCAAACATGCCGTCATTATTTCTACCGTTTCCAGTAGCAGCGGCAATATCTGCTAAGCTATAATTTCCATCCATAATATAATCTCCTTTTTGTGTATTTACATCAATCTGGCCAGATTGTAATGTACTATTTCATTCCTTTCAACATGTGCTGGAATTGCCCTGCCATTTGCTGAACCTGATTAAGTTGCTGTTGAGAAATCTTTCCAGACTGCAACATTTTCTCGACTTCTGCTTTCGGATCTCCCTTAAAATTCTGTTTAAACTGCATAAATTGTTGTATCATCTGCATTGGTCCGTTTCCCTGCGGCATCCCGCCGCCAAGTGCGTTAAATAATGGATTACTCATCTGCATTTCCTCCCTTGATTGCTGATTCCTGTACGGTATTAGCCCTAACAGGTTCAGAAAATGAATTTAATCGGTTTATAATAGCTTCGTATTTGCCTTTCAAATCATCGTATTCCTGTCGAGTAACATATTTACTGTCCATGTTCTGAACAGGCTGCTTAGGCGGCATCTGAGAACCTACCTCGTGGTATTCAAATGTCCGCAGTGGTTGTGGCATACCGGATACATCTGTGGATTTTATGTAGAACTTTTCACTTTCGCTGTCCATCAGCAAAACACTTGTCCCGGGTGCTACCAGATAGGATTTTGCGCCGACTTCGCCGGATACCCACAGGATACCGCTATTATTCTGCTGTGGTTGCTGTACTGGTTGAGCTGGAATCTGGACAGGCTGTTGCTGGAACTGGTTCATTTGCCCAGGAGCACCAAAACTATATTGATAAGGATTGTTATATAATGCCATCTTATACACCGCCTTTCTGATTATATTTTTACATAAAAAAAGAACCGGAAACAGGTCGTTTCTGGCTCTAATTAGTATCCAAAAAGTATCAGCACACTTTAATTATTTTATTGTTCACCCGGCGGCTTAACCGTTTTGCCGTAGATATACTCACGTTCATCTGCTCAGCGCAGTATTCGAGCGTATGTTCTTTACATCTCAGTCGGAACAATCTTTCTTCGTCCGGTGTGAAATTACACTCTATCAAGAATCTGTCTATATCTTTCTTCGTGAACACATATAATTTCATGAGCATACCCCTTACTAATGCTAACGCTGATTCTGCGCAAGATAATTTGTAAGCTTCTGTTTTGTTTTTTTTAATTCTTCTACATTATTCCCACTAATCTGACTATCCAGCATGGTTGATAGCACTTCCAAAATCAATGAATCACGTTCCGCAATCCTCTGAAGACTCTCGTAATCTCGCTTATCATGTTCTTCTAGTGTCTCAACTCGCTTGTTGAGCCGAAATGCCGGAGTAATCCACTTAAAAATAACAGCTGCTGCCCCTCCGACAATAGACACCCCTCCGCAGATAGAAAGAAAAATCTGTACAAATTCTGATATGCTCATTTAGCTACTCCTTTTCCCAGTAGTATATTGGGATCTCATTACCACTATCCCATGTATCGAAATATTTGCCCTCTTGTACCGTCACCACATGACCATCTACGCAGAGAATGTATGTGCCTGTCGGATGTTCTGCACAAAAATCATTGACTGTATAGATATATCGCTCTGATTGTTCAATCAGTTTGCGTCTGTACCCATGTTTGTAGAGGTACGCTCCCCAAACGTAATTAGCTGATGGCATATCTGACAGAGCATATGCCTGTATCATTAATCCGACAAATACCGTTTCCCAGTCGAAGTCAGTTGCTTTGCATATTGCTCGGACAACGCAATCTCCTGTTCTCTTATCCTTAACAGGATTTGGATTATAATATTCCCATCTGTCCATCAGTCAATCCCCTTTGCTGTCTTATATCGTTTTGCCGCTCCTCTGGCTTTTGCGGCATTCTGGCGGTTCCACTTCGCTATCATAAGTCGGTCTTGCAGCTCTCTTAGGTCATTCTGCTTGCAGTAGTCCTTGTATGTAGCATTTTGTTTCTGTAAAAGATAAGACTTCCGGTCAAGGTCTTGTTGGAGTACGAATTTTGCCTGTTCGTCCTTGCAGTTATCAACCGCTGCTTGCATTCCAAGGACTTCCCTCTTTGTCTTTCGGATTCTTCGCTCATAAGTACGTTGTCTCTGTTCCTTTTCATACTGTTTTCCCTTGTCGGCTTTGTCCCGTGCCGATAGTTCTGCATAAGGATTAAATTCCCCGTCACTTGCCCCAAAGCTATGCCGACAGTTGACCCCTGACAGTCCACTTGCCGTTCCGTATCCGGTCAATGAGAACGGCGGAAATTTCTCACTCTTGCCAGAACGAGAGTATATCTTTCCTTGCCACCATGCGTGATTTCCCGGATTCTCGCCGCCGTCACCTGTTCTGGCTCCCATGTGAGCACTGACCAGAACTAAATCCCAGCCCATTTCTTCCATGCGTTTGAGGGATATATCTCCAGTAGCCTGAGCCACGCCAGTTCTAACAGAACGTGCGACTGCTGTTTCGATCGTGTCTTTTCTGCCAGATGGATATGTGACCGTAACACCATCACTCACAACATTATTAACCGCCTCCTTGATGGCTTGCGTATAGCCAACTGTTCCAGTCATCACATGATTGTATGCAAGGTCGCATTGGTTGATATACAGCGTCTGAGCCGCATTTGCAGTTGTCCTTGTGAAGTTCCGCCATTCTCCCATTGTAGCAAGCATATTTCGCTCCATGAGCCTTATCATAGCTGGCGACTGTTCGAGCGGTACAGGGCTTAATCCTGCCGCCTTATATACCTTATCATCATAGTTCATTGCAGTGATTCCGGCATCCTCAAACGCTTCAAGAAGTTCCTGCTGTTCGCGTTTGGTGTATTTGGATAATTCTGCCAGAATGTCTTCTAGCAGTTCACCAGATTCCTGTAGCGTTCTGATTCTCCACGCATCTGCATTGGTTAGAATATAATCCTCACCTCTGCCGATTCTTGCCATCATTCTCGACACGATCTCAGAGATGATATATTGATGCAGTTCTTCGGCAATCTGCTCACTGCCCTCTGTTATTCTACGTAAATATTCTGGACTAAGCATAATATATCACCTCTTTCGATAAAAGTCGTGGTACATGTTTGGGCCCTTTTGATGGTTAATTAAAGCCCTCTTTAGTTAATTACTTTTTTATATAAATCAAGCAAATCACTATGTCTTACCGTGTAATAATCATTTATTGCACATCTTGGAGTCAAAACTTGTACCTTTCCGTTATCTATATATTTTTTGATATAGTCCATGATGATTTTCATATTTTCAATTGTAAAATTATCATTTACGGTTGACGGATATGCATGAGCATAAAAACATAAATATCCACATTCATTAATAGTTGAGTCTATTTCAGTTTTTGTTTGCTCTAATGTTTTTGATTGCAAAGACCATCTTTCGAGTTGGCGGATATCATTACCCCAAAATACATGATGATTAACAACTTGATTGGTATCTAAATGACCAAAACCATATTTGTAATATTTACACAAATTATCAAAATATTTATTGTTTAACCAAGTACTTGGTGTAACCCATCCAGTTATATTAAATCCATTGTTTATCAAGATTTCTTTTGACTTTTTCATTTTTGTTTCCACATCATCAATCGTTAAAGAATCATCTTGCATAGCTACTCCATCGGTACTATGGGATAGTATCTCATAACCTTTAGATTGATATGATAAGAAATTATCTTTGATATTTGGAAGATTTGAATTTGCTAATATAGCAAAGCCACATTTCCATCCATATGAATCAAATAATGAGACCAAATCTGATGTACTCGGTAATCCATCATCAAAAATAAATGAAATAGTTGGCTTTCGTATCGTTTGAACATCATTTACATTATCATTTACATTATCTATTACAATATCATTTTCAAGTTCGCTCATTTTTGTTGGGATGATAGGTTTGTTTTGAATTTGTTCATAATCTATCAAAACATCTTTTTTAAGCATCAGCTTATTTTTGTTTTCCCTATTAATTGCTAGATAATAAACTTGTGGTTTAATTGGTTGGTTATCATCACTGTCGTAATTAAAACATACTGATACTGTCTTTGATTTTTCAGGAACTTCAATTCCGTTGATTGGATTACCACTGCTAATACCAGTTCCTGAAATAAATGTGCCGCTTTCATCATAAAAAACAACACTCCTCGATGAGTGATAAACATTTGTACCCTTATGTGATGTATATGGATATAATTTTTTCCCTATATATTCAGACACATCAATATCTATATAAGAAAAAAATTGTGCCAATGTTCTCCCAGTTCCATTTGATGAGTCTATATACCAGTTTTCTTTTGGTTCTTTCCCATGTAACAAATCAGCGTATTCTTCATATAATATTTTATTGCCTAATTCAGTTAAATCTTCCTTTAGCGACTTAACTGCGTCACCAGTTGCTTTCGCATCAGCAAATCCACCGTCTACGGATAGGGTTTTATCTGATACGTATTCCGGCGTAATTCCTTCTCTTGCAAACGTTCTTTTTTTTCCATCTGCTGTGATTATTCCCTTGAATGTATCAGCCATTATTATTTCCCTCCGTTGCTTTCAAACTCACATACCCATCTGCGTCAATATCAAGCCCAACGCCCTTATCGGACAGGTATGTCTGGACTGCTTCTGCTATAGCTTCTTTACTGGTTCCGATTCCGTCTATACAGAGTTTATACAGATACTTCTCTTTTCGCGTGATCGGTTTTGGAATTTCACCTGTGTAATCACCTGTCAAGTACGCAAGATACTTTTCTTCCCTTGTTACTGGTTTATCTGCCATCTTTTTTTACTCCTCTCCGAATAGTGCTGGCTCGTCTGGCTGAGCTTCTTTGACCATTGCCTTTGCTTCAGATTCCGTCATTCCTTCAAACTTCACGAAGTACATCCATGCCGGAACCTTGCCAGTGGTCACATACTGCCACCATCTAGCACGGTCGTTTTCACGCACATACAGAATGTCTCCGAAATCATAATTGACTTCATAAGCCCCAACCGGTGCAAGCCCGTACAAATCAGCGTAAACGTTCAATGCGTAAATAACTTCGTTCAAACAGGATTCCAGTTTATCTCGAACGTCTTTGATAAACTGCACTGTCCTCTGCTGTTCTGCTTCCACTCCTGTAGCTGTCTGAATGCCGCTAGATTCGTTAAAAACGAAGTACCCGTTGGAGAATCCAATCTTGTACCCTAACTGGCTTAAAAGGGCATTTATGCCGCTTATACGGGTATCTGTGTTGAGAATTGGATTGATTTCTTGATAGAACTCTTTCTTATCCTGCCCGAATACGTTTTTCACATAATCTGGTAAGCTCATTTCTAAGCATCTATGTTCCATTGCCTGTGGTGTCATAGCGGAGACAGGTGAGCCACTCGGCATCAACAATCTGTCATCTGCCAGAACAGTTCGCTTAGAATCAAGAATTTCTTTTGCGTTCCTGCTATATGCAATGTCGAGGTCTTTTAACTCCTCAATGGCTTCGGCAAATATCGGAAGTCCCAGTGGCGTACTAATATCCACGTTATTTGCCTGCGGTGTCCGCAGTACTCCGTACAGAGGCCCGTCCAGCTTCTCACCGTTCGCCTTAAGAATCGGCGGAGTGTCTGCCATTAGGTCAGCCCACTTTGTCTGTTTAAGGTCAATCTTATCGCCAATGCTCTGAGGGGATTTTGACACATAGGCTCTATTAGAAACATAATACGGATAGGTTGTCACTCCGTCCACTGTTGTCTCAACAAACCTATGATATTCAAGCCGTGTATAATATTTCCGTCCAACCGTATAAGAATCCTTGAATATAATCCCTTTGATTTCCTGATTATCGTAATCTACAATCATCACATCAGCCGGTGTAAATACGTCAAGGCTCTCACCGTTTGGTTTAATAAATACTGTTCCGTAGGCACAGCCGTACTCTACCCAGTGCCGAATCTGGAAGTATACCTTGTCAATCTGTTCCTGCAACCATGTTGCCCTTGCAGAACCATCTATCTGAATGCCTATCGCCAGTGTTGCGAGCCGAGCTGTCTCTGAGCAGACAGATTTCGCGAAATTAATTGTCTTGATATTATTCTTATCATCTAACCAGTATGGAACGCTTCGATATATGTTTGCACATTTATTAATCAACGATTCCATTTCTGGAAATTCTGCTGCCTGGATATTAAAGTCCTCTTCGGCTTGTTTTTTGAAAATCATGTTAAACCACCTTTTTAGTGTTGTTGTAAGTCCCATTACGCACTCACGCCCCAGTATTTTATCTCACCCTGTCTACGTGCTTCTGCTGCTTCTTCAAGCGTGTCATGCCTGCCTAGATCAACTTTTTTATTATCTACATAGATTGTTGCTCTATATTTCCCTCTGTCCATGGAAACACCAGTAACACCAGTTGAATTTATTTTTTCCATTCTTTTGTTTCTTGCCTGCTGAGTCCATGTTGCCCATCTGCAATTTTCTGGCGAATAGTCCGAATTTGTGTCTATTCTGTCAATACTCAAATTATCAGCATATCCATTTTCTAATGCCCATAGAACAAACGCTTCTGAACTTTTATTCCATTCTTTGCAAACCTTTATTCCTCTTCCGCCATAGTCTTCATAATCTTTGTCATTGGGGTTATTGCATCTCTGACGAATTCCCTGCCAGATTTTATATATTCGTCTATATTTTAGGCTATATCCTCTTTTAAGCATTAGTCCCTCTTCTCCTCCATAATGATTCTGTTGCGTATCTACAAGCATCGACTAAATGGTTGTTCTCGTCAGGATATCCACTTATAACGTTTCCATCTTTGTCTCTTTCATATTCGTACTCTGAAAACTCTTTGTAAGCGTTAGGTGTTCTTTTGGGGTCAATAACAATAGTTCTTGTCTGAAGCCATTTCATAGAATACTCCACACTTCCAGGCCCTTTTATCGCACCCCTTGCTGGAAGTCCAAAGTCTCTATAATCATTGATTGATTTAGGCTCCGCAGAATCGCAAGTAATAGTATAATCATCGTATTTTCTTTTTAGAATCTCGTCTGCTGATTTCCTATTACTCCATTTATTTTCGTAAATTTCATCAATGAGATATATCTTTTCAGTGTTATGATTGTAATACAAACGAATAAAAGCATACGGATCAGGGAAAAATCCCCAGTCACACCCCTGAAATATTTTGTCCATGCGGCTAATCTCTTCATCTGTAATATCTCTAATCTCCAGATATTCAAATACGTTTCCGCCGTCACCATTCGGAACGCCCAAGTATTCATGCTCATAGGCTTCTGGATTGATTTCTTTCAGATGCGCTGCATCGTCAATAAACTTCTGTCCGAGCCACTCCGCCGGAGCTTCCAGATAACTCGAATGATGGATAACTCTTTTCGGGTTAGGCGTGAGCTTGATCCTGTTTACCCAGTTTGATTTTGATTTTGGTGGGTTATATGATGAAAAATCATAGGATTCATCGCCACCACGAAGCACTGACTGATTAACAGAACGTTCCTGAGCATCTCCCTTCATTTGATCCTTTTCCTCTTTCCAGAGGATTCCGATATGTCCAAACTCCGGCTTAATAGATTTTAGCTTGGTTTCATCATCCAGACCACGGAAGTATATTGTCTGTCCCGTCTTAATATACTTGATCTCAAGTGGCGACACTTTGCATTCAAATTCTTCCATCAATCCCAGTTCGTTGATAGCCCATTTCATGTTAGCGTATACAGAATCTTTCAGAGTACCGGCCACCTGTCTTGTAATGCAGGCGTGCATCTGAGGATTATTCTTGATAAGTTCAACAATCTTAAAAGCCACAAATGAAGATTTCAGACCACCTCGACCGCCCTCGAATACATATTCAATATTGGGCTTAATCTGTCGGTTAATATCCACGAATGCCTTGCCAAGTACTCTGGCAGGAAGTTCATATTTTTCATCATCGTCTTTTGAAGCTGCTGTTAGCTGCTCCCATTTTTCGATAGCCTGTATATTTCCATCTGCCGCTTTTTTATACAGAGAAGTTGCTACGACTGCCATGTTATTTGCGTCTTCGTCAGCAATCCCCATTTTTGCAAGTTTCTTTTTTGCAGTACTTGATGCAGGACTTTCGGCTATAATTTTTACATAATCAGAAAGGGCTTTTTTTTGTCGCCTAGAATATCCAGATGCAATACCGCCTTTTTGTCCGTTTCTCACGGCTTCCTCACGGCTTTGATTGCTTGTAAATGGTTTTAAATTTTCCTCGTTTGCCATCCTATCAACATCCAATCATATCCTTTCTGAATTAAAACACCCTAGCATAGTTATAGTTATATATACTATAATACCATACTAGGGTGTACGTAGCTCTCTACCACTTTTATAAATTTTTAAGTTTTTTAAAGTCTGCCAATCAATTTTGCCAAATGATAATATTCCGCCATGACCTTGCGTTTGTATCCATAGAAGTCATTTTCAGATACTGGCATATCTCTGAATCGTTCCATTGTCCGGTATCCTATGCAGTTCACTATGCTGTCATATATCTGCGTTTCTATACCTGGTGCATATTTGATTGATACTTGCAGAAGATTATATTTGTCATTCTCGTCAAGGTGTCTGAAATGACTTTGAAGTGCCGGTATATCATCCGGCGGCACTCCATAGTCGGTTAGTGTAGCTTTTCTAAGATTCATTTATTTCACTCCTCCCAATCTAATTTCTGTCCGCACTTGTTGCAATAAAAATCCGATATATAAAGTTCTTCTATATTACAAACCGGACAGTTACCTTTTGTTATATAATATCTGCCAGAAAAATCGGAAATAGTTTTCATGTTATTTGGCTTCATTGGGGTCTGCTTTTCTAACGCTTTAACTGCTAATTCTAATGCTTCACGGTACTCAATAATTTCTGGTACATTCGACCAGACCCTTTTAGTTAAGCCGATACGTTCCTGTAAGATTTTAATTGCTTCTTCTGGTTTCATGTTAATCCTCCCATTCTTCGCAATAATCGTCTAATGCAACCGTTTTTCCGTTTTCTTTCGATTTACTATTCCTGCAAAAGAAATCTCTGAAATCCACATTGAATCTGCAATATTTGCATGTGTTACATGTTTTCACTGGCATTTTCTTTTTAAAACGGTTAAATATTTTAAACATTTCGCATCTCCTCCAACTTCTTCTCAGCTTCTTCAAGAGTAAGGAATAAAAATTTGCCAAATTCATTGTCAAAATATCTGCAACAACATCCCCTTTTTCCAACTGGCTCTGCAAAGTAACATATATTTCCAAATATGCTTGGACAGATTTCTATTTTTTTAATTTGACATTTTGTATAATGACTGTCTCCTGGAAAAAAGCAAAAAACTTCTGTTCCAACCTTACACGGCAATCTCACAAGCAAGCCCTGTTCTTCTAAGTCTTTATAAGACTTTAACTCTTCCAACAGTTCTGCAACATCTTTCAACCAATACAATTCTCCATCTTCAAAACAACATCCATAAGTATTTTGATAATACGGGCATCCAACCGCTTCCTTCCCGCTAATATAATCTCTTAAATCCTCGCCAGTTTCACATAAAATGCGTTTATGCTTTTCGTCCTCTATATGCATAAAGTTTTCGTGATCCGCGTAGCAATCACCCTCAGCATCTTGGCTGGCAACGCATTTAAGGGCTTTTATCATATCGTCAATTATTATCTTTTCCATCATTCCACCTCTTTCAGCTTCTCCACCGCTAGCTTCAAAGACTCAACAAATTCATCATTTAATGCTGCGCGGTCTGGATTCTCGATAAATTTTTCAAAAATGTCAATTGCTTTACTCCGGGATTGAATGCCTGTTTTCACAATTTCAAGAAGTTTATCTATATTATTTCCCCAATTACGGGTATCGCACAAATAATTGTTACACTTATTATTTCTTTTATTCAACACACATCCTATACATTCACGTTCGCAACAATTGCTTACATCTGCAATCCGTTCAGCAAATTCTCTTGCTGTCATTTCTTTTGTTCCGAGGAGTTCTGACGCTTCGTAGAAAGTTGAGTCTGGGCCAATATGTGCTTCGCGGGCAACATCTTTGTCTTCATAAAATTTTAAAATGTCTGGAAAATATTGTGTTTGTAATGGCTCACAATGGTCTTTTCTATACCAATGAAATTCCTGTTTCTCAGCTTCTTTGAGAAGCATTTCATTTTCTTCTTTTGTTCTAACCAGAATACATGTATTTCTTAAATCAATCATCTGCTTCACCTCACAAAAATATATTCTTTTCTTCGCGCTTTTTCGCGCATTCTTCGCAAATAAAAATTGCTTTCGGATGTCTAAAACAGCTATCAGTAAGTATCAGATAATCCGGTTTATACACTGTGGTTTTCCATTTGCCACAAACATTACACTTTTTCACAGTTTCGTTTATATTTATTGCCATCCATCATTCTCCCCCTGTAATCTCATCAATACACTGGTTCCAACCCTCTACAAATCCTGCATCAAATGTATTAGCTGGATAATCTCCATTGTCTTTCTCTGGCAAGTCCATAAGTGGACACCAATCAGGGATTGATTCTACTTCTCCGTCTAACGTTGACTTTCCTGCAATCGGGCAAAAAACACAGGTTTCTATAATGCTGCTATAATTCTGTCCGATTTCGCAATCTATACATCGTTCTGGTGTATCTATCACTAATACTGATTTACTCATCTGACTCCTCCTGCAATAATTCTGGATTGTCGAAAATGTTTCCAACTACTTCATAATGTTCCAGATCGAATTTATCAAGATATTGTCTGTCTATACTATCAGTTTCGCACCCTACCCATCCGGCAACATTCCATTCAACAGTTTCATATGTCACATCTTCTGGGTAGGATTCGTCCAAGTGTGCCATCAAAATATCATTTTCCCAAATTTTCTTCCCGTTCTTGTCGCAAAGTCCTGTGAACTGGCAGAGGGTTCCTGAGCTAACTTCCGCATGATCAAATACTGTATGACCGTCTGCATAAAAGATTAAATGTTCTTCGTTTCCTAAAAAGTCATGTCTTTTCTGATAATACCCCTCAATCCATTCGCCGTCTTCAATCCGCTTTCCCTTGAAAAGAATCTCTTTCATTCAACTCCACCGCCTTTCACGATTTCATCAATTGTTGCATCTCCTTCTATGCAATATTTTTCAAACAAATAATTCTCTAATTGCTCCACAACCTCATCCACATCAAAAACTGTCGGCTGTTCGTCAATAACTGCACCTATTGCAAAATCCA
>OGDU01002468.1_pt1 | contig 11844 bp, 10 predicted proteins | sample 1570371 | NCBI WGS metagenome assembly OGDU01 (sample SAMEA2581977, study PRJEB24529) | metagenome | biome: Human gut stool | place: China | collected 2011
ATCAACCGTATCTTTTCCGATGTCCGCAAGCATTTCCATGGAAATCTTGGAAAGTCTTGCCTCGGTGTATCGCATCGCAGCAGCGCCGTCACCATCGACGGAACCAAAGTTTCCGTGTCCGTCGACAAGCGGATAACGGAATGACCAGTCCTGTGCCATATTGACGAGTGCTCCGTAGATCGAGCTGTCACCGTGCGGATGGTATTTACCCATCGTATCACCGACGATACGCGCACATTTACGATGCGGCTTATCCGGACCATTGTTCAGCTCTATCATTGAGTAAAGCACACGGCGCTGTACCGGTTTTAAACCATCCCTTACATCCGGGAGCGCACGCTGTGCGATAACACTCATGGCATAATCGATATAGGATGTTTCCATCGTTTTTTTCAAATCGACGTCATGAATCTGATCAAAAATTTTATCATCCATCTGATTTCTTCTCCATTTCTAACTCGTCTCTGTCATCCGAACTTCTGCAAACGGATCACATCTTCTAAAAATCCGGCTGCACCTATCTGTTAAATATCCAGATTCTGTACATACTTTGCATTTTCCTCGATAAACTCACGTCTCGGTTCTACCTTGTCACCCATCAAAGTCGTAAATGTCACATCAATCTCCGAAGAATTTTCCTCATCGATCATGACACGTTTTAAAATACGTTTTTCCGGATCCATAGTCGTCTCCCAGAGCTGCTCGGCATCCATCTCTCCAAGTCCTTTATATCGCTGGATCTTGTTATTGCCGTCACGTCCGATCTCAATCAGGATATTGTTTAATTCAGCGTCATCGTACGCATACCAGATATTTTTATTTTTCTCAATCTTGTAAAGCGGCGGTGTTGCAAGATATACATGCCCCTGCTTGATGAGTTCCGGCATAAAACGGTATAAAAATGTCAGCATCAGTGTCGCAATATGAGCACCATCGACATCGGCATCCGTCATAATAATGATCTTGTCATAACGCAGCTTGGAAATATCAAAGTCTTCATGAATTCCGGTACCAAATGCAGTGATCATTGCTTTGATCTCGGCATTGCCGTAAATTTTATCCAGTCTCGCTTTTTCCACATTCAGAATTTTACCACGCAAAGGAAGAATTGCCTGTGTTGCACGGCTTCTTGCTGTCTTTGCAGAACCACCCGCGGAATCTCCCTCGACGATAAAGATCTCACAGTTTTTCGGATCTTTGTCCGAACAGTCTGCAAGTTTTCCAGGTAAGGAAGTACCTTCCAAGGCTGTTTTTCTTCTGGTCAGGTCACGCGCTTTTCTCGCTGCCTCTCTCGCACGCTGCGCAAGCAGAGATTTTTCACAGATACTCTTTGCAACTGCAGGATTCTGCTCTAAGAAATATGTGAGCTGCTCACTTACCACGGAATCCACTGCTCCACGCGCCTCGCTGTTTCCGAGTTTCTGTTTTGTCTGTCCCTCAAACTGCGGCTCCTCAATCTTGATACTGATGATTGCAGTCAGACCTTCACGAATATCGTCACCTGTCAGTGCTGGTTCCGAATCTTTTAAAATCTTATTTGCTCTCGCGTAAGTATTAAATGTTTTCGTCAGCGCATTACGGAATCCGGCGAGGTGCGTACCACCTTCCGGCGTAATGATGTTATTTACAAAACTGTAGGTCGCATCGTTGTAGGAATCATTGTGCTGCATGGCAACTTCGACATACACACCATCCCTGGTTCCCTCACAGTAAATGACATCCGGGTACAATGCCTCCTTGCTGCGGTTTAAGTAAGTGACAAATTCCTTGATACCACCGGCATAATGGAACTCATGACAATGATGCGATTCTTCTCTGGTATCCGTAAGTACAATGCGAAGTCCTTTTGTTAAAAATGCTGTTTCACGAAGACGCTGTTTTAAAGTGTCGTAATCATAAACGGTCTCCTCGAAAATCTCAGGATCCGGATGGAATGTAACCTTCGTGCCGTGTTTTTCCGAATCACAGGTTCCGATTACTTTGACCGGTTCGTCCGGTTTTCCGATATGGTAACTTTGGAAATAAACCTGTCCCTCTTTGTATACTTCAACACAAAGTTTGGTGGAAAGCGCATTTACAACTGACGCACCTACTCCGTGCAGGCCACCGGATACTTTATATCCTCCACCGCCGAATTTTCCGCCTGCATGAAGAACCGTATATACAACCTCAAGTGCTGATTTTCCAGCTTTATGATTCATTCCAACCGGAATACCACGCCCGTCATCTTCAACTGTAATGGAATTGTCCGGGTTGATGGTAACCTCTATGTTTTTGCAATATCCGGCAAGTGCCTCATCCACGGCATTATCTACAATCTCATAGACCAAATGATGGAGTCCTCTCGCCGATGTACTGCCGATATACATACCTGGTCTTTTACGAACTGCTTCAAGTCCTTCCAGAATCTGGATCTGGTCAGCTCCGTATTCATTTGGATTTTCAATTTTTTCTGTTGCCATTCTGCTAACCTTGCCTTTCTATAACTTGACCTTTTTCAAATACCTGACCACTTATTACCTCAAAAACCTTATTGATTTCGAACCTGTTACGGATAAATTCATCCAAACCGGTACAGGTAATAATTGTCTGGGTATCACATATACTGTTTAACAAATAATTCTGACGATTGCTGTCCAACTCTGATAAAACATCATCCAGTAAAAGTACCGGAGTATCATGAATTGATTTTCTCACCAGCTCTATCTCGGATAACTTCAAAGAGAGTGCAGAGGTTCTCTGCTGCCCCTGTGAACCAAATTTACGGATATCAACACCTGCAATGGAAAAAAGCAGATCATCACGGTGTGGCCCTACGGATGTCTGGCACTGTTTCAGGTCTCGCAGTTTCACCCGTTCTAACTCCTGTTCCAACAGATCCGCAGAAACACTAGGCTCATACGAAAGAAAAAGTTCTTCTCTCCCGCCGGATATCCGATAGTGTATTTCATGAACAAGCTCATTCAGTTCTTTTACAAACTGTTCTCTCCGTCTGATAATTTTTTTCCCGGTATCAGCCAGCTGCATATCCCATACCGGGAGTGTATCCGATAATTCAGGCCGGTAAACCATATCTTTCAACAGTTTATTGCGCTGATTTAAGATTTTATTGTAATTTGACAGGTCAGATAAATAAATTTTATCTAGCTGACATAACTCTGCATCCAGAAAATGTCTGCGTTCGGACGGTCCGTTTTTGATAATATTCAAATCTTCCGGCGAAAAAAATACAATGTTTAAAATTCCAAAAAGCTCACTTGCTTTTTTCATCGGTATCTTATTTACGGCAATTCCCTTAGAACGGTTATGTTTTAAATGCATGTCGATCTGGTATTGTTTGCCGTTTTTTAAAACCATGGTACGAAGATGCGCTTCGTTTGTTCCAAAACGGATCATCTCTTTGTCTTTGCTTCCCTTGTGGGACTTTGTAGTTCCACTTAAGTAAGCAGCTTCTAGGATATTGGTCTTTCCCTGTGCATTATCGCCAAATAAAATATTGGTTCCCTCATCAAATGAAATCTGGAGATTTTCATAGTTGCGGAAATTGTTCAATTCAATGGACTGAATGATCATTTTGAGACTTTCACCGTTTCCCCGTTATAGGAAATCACATCACCATCATGGATTTTTTTTCCACGCTGAAGTTCTGTTTCACCATTGACTTTTACCAGACCATCCTGGATGACAAATTTTGCATCAACACCGGATTCCACAAGTCCGGCTTTTTTCAAAGCCTGTCCAAGTTTTATAAATTCATCTGTTTCTCTAATCTGAATCTCTATCATGGAATTCCTTTCTATCGCCCTTTGGGCAATATCAATCATAGATTTCAAATTCTATAAAAATAATTAGTTTGCAGCTGCATTAAAGTTAACCGGAAGAATCAGATAAATAAATGTACCTTCATCATCCTTGATAAAACATGGTGCTTTCGGATTGACCATGTAAAGTGTTACTTCTTCTTCATCGATTACTCGCAGCGCATCAATGAAAAACTTTGGATTAAAGCCAATTAAAATATCTTTTCCTTCTTTGGCGATATCGATATCTTCATTCATGGAACCAATAAAGGAATTGATTTTTAATTCCATCGTTCCATCTGTGATGTTCATGATGATCGGTTTCTTATCACCTTCTTTGACAAGAAGTGTTGCACGGTCAATACAGTCTAACAGCTCACGTTTGTTTATTTTTACTTTTGTTTCGTAATCAGAAGATAACATCTGTTCAATCTTGAAGTATTCACCTTCGATCAAACGGGAAACGACTGTCGTATTTTCAAACTCAAAAACGATGTGATTGTCTGTCAGGAAAATAGATACTTCATCTTCTGCACTACCCGGAAGGATTTTGCTGACTTCCTGAAGTGTTTTTCCGGGAACGACAACTTTTTTGTGAGAATAATTATTTTTTAATTCAATGTTGCGAATCGAAATACGGTGTCCGTCGAGGGAGACAACCTTAAGATCGTTTTCTTCGATCTCGAACAACTCACCTGTCATTAATTTGTTGTTGTCATTGTCAGCGATGGAGAAAATAGTCTGGCGAATGACTTCTTTTAAGGTGAACTGGGACATAGCGATTGGTTCGTTACGTTCAATGTACGGAATATAGGAAAAATCATCACCGGATTTACCGACAATGTTAAATTTTGCTTTTTCACATGTAATAGTTGTTTTAAAGGATGCGTCAGTTTCGATCGTAACATCACTGTCTGGAAGTTTACGGACAATCTCGGAAAAGATTTTTGCATCCAGTGCGATTACACCACGTTCTGCAATCTCGCCTTCGATCTTTGTTTCGATCCCAAGTTCCATATCATTTGCAGTAAGTTTAATTTCGTTTGCAGAAGCATCGATCAGAATACATTCTAAGATCGCCATGGTAGTTCTGGTAGGAACTGCTTTTGAAACAATATTAACACCATGTAACAGATTAGATTTAGAACAAATTAATTTCATGTTGTAGATAACTCCTTCCTGATGAAACGTAGTGGCTCGCCAAAACGTGTTCATAAAAAAATAAATAGAAATCCGCCGTAGTCGTCTTAGAGGCTGTTAATAAGTTGATAACCGCAGAAAGCCTTAATTTTCAAGGGGTTAAAAAAAATTTGAGGTGGTATAACCCTGTGAAAACCATGCGGAAATTATCTTGAAATGATGTGAATTGAGGATGAGGCTCATAAATGCCTTAAACAGGTTTTAAACATGAAAATGAGACTTGTCCATACGGAATTCACGTTAATTTAACAAGATATCAACAATTTTTTGTGTATAACTTCGAAAAACCTTGATAACTTTAGTTAGGATTGATTTTTTTCTTGATAGTTTCTATTAAATTGCGTGTATTTTCGTTTGATTCGTATTCATCGGCAATTTTTTTGATACCATGAATAATGGTGGAATGGTCTCTTCCCCCAAGTAACTGTCCGATCGAGTCAAGCGGTATATCTGTCATATTCTTACAGAGGTACATTGCAATCTGTCTTGGTCTGGCAATTTCGTTACTTCTGTTTTTTGAGATCATCTGATCCAGCGAAATATTGAAATGTTCGGTGACAACTTCAATTACAAGCTGTGGCGTGATCTCTCTTGGCTTGTCCGGTGTAATAATATTCTGAAGTTCTTTCATGGCAATTTCCATTGTGATATCTGTTTTTTCAAGATTGGAATATGCCAGAAGTTTGTTTAAAGCTCCTTCAAGTTCACGAATGTTGGATTTAATGTTAGTTGCAATATAATTAAGAATCTCATCGCTGAGTTTCATGTCGTCTGCTTCAACTTTTCTTCGCAGGATAGCCATTCGTGTTTCGTAGTCTGGAGTTCCGATATCAGCAATAAGACCCCATTCGAAACGTGAACGAATCCGGTCTTCTAAGGTTTCCATGTCTTTTGGCGGTTTATCGGATGTTAAAATAATCTGCTTGCCGGCAGAGTGGAGTGCATTAAATGTATGGAAAAATTCTTCCTGTGTACTTTCCTTACCGATGATAAACTGAACGTCATCGACCATTAATACATCAATCGTACGATACTTTTCACGAAGTTTGTTCATAGCGGAAGCATTACCACTTCGAATCGACTCGATTACTTCGTTGGTAAATTCTTCGGATGTAACATAAAGTACTTTTGCGTTCGGGTTTCTCTCTAATATAAAATGACCGATGGAATGCATAAGGTGAGTTTTTCCAAGTCCCGGTCCTCCATAAATATAGAGAGGATTGTATGCTTCACCCGGAGATTCAGCAACGGCAAGTGACGCCGACTGCGCAAAACGGTTATTGCTGCCGACGACGAACGTGTCGAATGTATAGTTCGGATTCAGATTTGATCTGTCCGCCTTTTCGGAAAGTGCATTTTTTTTCGGTACGCCGCTATTGCCGGTGCGGATATTTTTTGTCTGTTCCGGCAGGATGAACTTGATTTCGTATTCTGTCCCCGTAAGTTCTGCAATCGTTACCTTTAAAGGAAGATAATATTTTTTTGAAATATAGCTTAGGGTCATCTGTTCCGATGGAACCAGTATATATAAAGTGCTGCCCTCGACGCCGTAAACTTCGAGCGGGCGAATCCAGGTATCAAAAGAAATATCACTGATATCATGCTCATGTTTGACGGTTGAGAGAATCTCGTCCCATTTTTCTAAAATTTTATCCATTTTAATCCTCATTTTTGCGCTGTATTTTGCGCATAACAAATATGAGCTTACGCCCAAATTTGTACGCTCCTGATAAAAAATCCTACATAGTTCTATCCTACACTATTTTTTTGCTTTTATCAATGAAAAGTTTGTACAGGGTATTTTAAGTTAGGGTGAATGCAAAAAAACCCCAATTTGGGCAAAATAGAAAGCCTGAATAATAAAAATTTGCATGAAGGGAAAAAATATGTGTGAATAAGTCGAAAAAAGTTATAGACCGCAAAATATAAGGGATTATCCTGTTTATAAACAGATTATCCGTGGATTATCCATAAAATATCCACAAGTTATCCACAAATTGGGGATAACTTTGCGAAACCGCTAAAAATCGGCATTCTTCAACCCACATTTTTTAACATTTTCGGGGGATAACTGTGGAAAAGCAAATAACAAGATATAGGATGATAGAGTTTCTTCCTTATATATATAGTGGTAAAAAAACGAAAATCACAGAAAGGAAGGATATAAGCAATGAATAACCTTACAGAACAGGAAAAGAAATTTGCAGATGCGTTTGTATATCTGTTTTTTCATGCCCCGGCTCTTATGCCCGGAATGAAAGAAGATGCAGCAGTCTATGCGGGGTATGATGTACCAGTTGACAGAAATGCAGCAGATAACTTTGCAAGGGCATTATCTGAAAAGGCAAACATCAAACAGTACATTGATTCAGAAATTGAAAGATTCAGGGGAATCTTGTCTGACGATCAGAGCATGAATCTTTGGAAACATATTTCAGAGTTTAAGCCGGGAGAATTAACCAATGATTTACTGGGTGGCGGTTGTATTATCAGTCATTAAAAGAAAGAGGTGAAAAAACATGGCAGAAAAATTTTATGAAACTTGTGCCAAACAGGTGGTAACGATCATACATCAGCACAGAGAAGGAACAAAGGAAATTGCTGATGCAATTCAGAAATTAAATACAGATCGTAGATATTCAGAATACGGCAGAGAAGAACTGTTGAAGAAATTAAGAGAAGAACTGAATACGATCAATCAGGAAAAGACCAATGAACTGAAAGAGGTTGTGCAGCAGTTTGTGAATACCTATCAGATCAATATAACAGATGATGAAAAGGCAGACCCACAGGAAGTTGCCAATGTATTAAAGGTCATTGAAATGTGCGGTACTGGGTTGACTGCTGAAGTGTTGCGTACTGCATTAGAACCAATCAAGGGGTCACGTTCAACTTTGAAAATGATTGAAACCATGTTCAGAAGTAAAAATGACCGTGCCCTTGCATTAGAAGCATCATATAATCCTGAATGCATTGACCTGTTGGATGATTATATTGGTCGGACGGGTGCAATTATTGGCTATGAAGATACTTTTGCAGAAGTAAAAAGTGCGTTAAATGTTCCGCTACTTGTTAGTGCCGGACTGCATGGAGAGCCTGACTATAATGGTTCAGTTATCAACAGATTATCAGACACAACGCCATATATTACACTTTGCCTTAGTGACAGCATGATGAAGGTTGGAAAATTATATGAACAGGTGTCTTTGGAATATCCGGGATTTTTCAAATAATCAAAGACTTCAAGGGTGCGGTGTAATGCTGCACCCTTATTTGTCAGGAAGGTGGGAAAAAGGGAGTGACGAAAAAAGAAAAACACATGATTGCAAAGCAATATTTGCAACGTGGGCGTGATATACAAAGGCAGATCACACAGTTATATGAAAAACGGTCAGAATTTTTTGACCGGGCAACTTCAACAACTATGGCTATATCACCCGTTAAAGTTCAGACTTCACATTCCGGGCAAGGGTTGGAGAATGCAATCATTGGAATGGTTGACACAGAGGAAAAAATCAATAACAAGATTGCAGAATTGCAAATGCAACAATGGAATCTGCAAAGAGAAATTCAACAGGTGCGTGGTCTGCCATATAATCAAATGCTTTACAAGATATTTATTGAACGGAAGTCTTATGATGTGGCACGTAAAGAAGTCAATTTGAAACCGTTCAGAGGTCAGTATAACCGTAAGTTTTTGTTGCGGGATGCTATTGATGCATTTGCCGACTGCCACCCGGAAATATTTGATAATACAGACGATTCAGCACAGGACAACCAATAACTGCTATATGGCGGTTATATGAGGTCAGAAAGGGGCAAGAAATGATGAAAACAGTACGTCATAACAGGAAGGAACTGAAACATATTGAAAACAGTTTGAAAAGAAATTCAGTGAATAAACCCGTCAAGGTGAACAATTTCCTTTTCATGGATAATCAGGAACGATTTGAAAATGTTTGTCTTGGGTATTCAATTCAGGCTGAACGCCTGATGAACATTGTTCAGCAGAGTACAGCCGGGACAATTACAAAGGACTGGGTGACACCTGAAAGAAAAACAGCCATTGAACAAAGTTCAGTGCTTATGGAAATGATTCAGTTGCAGCTTTTGAAACTGAAAGAAGCAAATGGAAAGTATCAGAAGCACATCAAAAATTCTATTTACTGTCAGCAGTTGTTAAGATCATACATCAGCAAATTACAGAAGATCATTACAGAGGTTGATGCATTGGTTGGAACAGGGGGGACACAGTATGAACGGGAACATTGAAGTTGTGAATGAAAATCTTTGGTGTGTCAATCAGCATTATGTTCATGCCGGGTATATCAAAGAACTGACCCTGTTACCGGGGACATCATTGGATAAAGAAATTTATCTGACTAATCAGGGTATTTTGGTTTTGAATACCGCTGCCCCGGCTTATAAAGTCACAAGAAATATGCTGTTGCGTGTTATGGGGCATACAGATGAACAACTGGAATATGCACGGCAGAAGATGCAGAAGGTGGAAACCCCTGATGCATATGTAAAAATGTATCTTAATGTGTTGGAGTGGGAAATAAAAAGACGGTGTGTAAAGGCTGAATATATTGCAAGCCTTCCCAAGCCTACACTTTTAGATAAAGTCAAAAATAAAGCAAAGAAATTTTTAGAAAGAAGGTGAATGAATGTCATCCATTCAAACAGGTATTGAACTACAAGACAATTTTTCAGGTGTTATGTATGGAATTATCAATTCCGTGAATACTGCTGTTTCAAGTCTGTACGATTTAGAACAGTCAATGAATGCTGATGTTGATACAGGCAACCTTGAAGTAGCACGGAATGAAATTGAACAGATGGCTGATGCTGTTGATGAATTAAATGCAGCATGCAATCAGAACGCACCTGATATTGCACCGCCTGTTGTGGATGGGGGAAACGGTCAGGTTATAAACGTGGATGTGAACCCAATACTTCCTGACCCTTTGGTTGAAAATCCTGAACCAATCAGACCTGAAATTCAACCAAACGCACCCCCTGACCCTATCAACGTACCGATTCAGTGGGAATCTGACAACTTGGATGTGTTCACAGGAACAGGTGTTGAACGATTTCAGCAAGAAGTTCAGAGTGCAAACGATATGTTGAACACACTGAACACCACACAGGCAAGGATTTCACAGACCGCACAGGGAATGGATATACTGCCGGATGCAGCAGTTCAGGACATGAACACCATGCAACAGCGGTTATCTGCAATTCAGCAGCGGATTCAGCAGATTGAGAACAACCCGGTAAATGTTGGGGCAGACAATGCAAATGCAGAACTGGAACAGTTGCGTATGCAGTTGAATCAGGCTATTCAGGAACAAAATTCACTGAATCAGGCAATGCAGAACATGGATGTTTCTGCTGCCAATGATGCCTATTTGCGTTTGTCACAGACGGTTGGCAACACAGAAAGGTACATCCGTGACAATGTGGATGAACAGGGGCGTTTCAATCAAGAAATTGCAAGCGGTACACAACAGGCAAATGAACTGACCAACACCATCAAACGGGCAGTTGCAGCCTATGTCAGTATTCAGTCAGTTGGGAAAGCACTGAACATTTCAGACGAACTTGCAAGCACAACAGCAAGATTAAACCTGATGAATGATAAACTGCAATCAACGGAATAATTGACTAACATGGTTTATGCTGCTGCACAAAATTCAAGGGGGGCATTTTCTGATATGGCTGCAAATGTTGCCAAAATCGGAAATCTTGCGGGCGATGCTTTCAGCAGTTCAGAACAGATTGTTGTTTTTGCTGAACAGTTGAACAAGCAGATGAAACTTTCAGGAGCATCTACACAGGAAGCAAGTGCAGCAATGTTACAGTTGACGCAATCGTTAGCCAAAGGTTGCCTGAATGGTGATGAACTTACTTCTGTTATGGAAAACGGTTCAGCGGTAACAAAAACGATTGCTGAGTATATGGGAATTACCCAAGGAGAACTTAAAGACCTTGCAGCAGAGGGACAAGTTACATCTGATATAATTATTGCAGCAATGCTTGGTGCAGCAGATCAGACAAACGCAGCCTTTGAAACATTACCTATGACGTGGGCAGATGTTTGGCAGAGCATGAAAAACAGTGCTTTGGTTGCGTTCCGTCCAGTATTGCAAAGAATCAACGATTTGGCGAACAGTCAGGCGGTTCAGACTTTTGTAAATGGTGCGATTGAAGCAATGGCAGTACTTGCAAATATCGTATTGAACATTTTTGACCTGATTGGAACAGTTGGCGGTTTTATTGCTGATAACTGGTCAGTGATTAGTCCTATCATTTATGGTGTTATTGGTGCGTTGGCGGTATATGCAGCCTACCTTGGTATTGTAAAAGCTATTGAGATAGCATCCGCAGCAGCAAGCATGATTCATTCATTGGCAATGTCGGCAAAGATTGCTGTTATGGCAGCAGTTACCGGGCAGACAATGGCAGCAACCGCTGCACAGATGGGGTACAACGGTGCTTTATATGCGTGTCCTGTTGTTTGGATTATTATGTTGCTGATCGCACTTATTGCAATAATTTTTGCCGTATGTAATGCAATAGCCAAGATGACAGGTATTGCAAATTCAGGGTTCGGTGTGATTACTGGTGGTGTGAACGTGGTGATTCAGTTCTTCAAGAACTTGGGTCTTACCGTGGCAAACATTGCTTTGGGTATTGGTAACGCCATTGCAGCACTTGCATCCAATATGATGACGGCATTTCACAATGCTATCTGCAACGTACAGTCATGGTTTTACAATCTGTTATCAACCGCCTGTTCAGTAATTGAAAATATAGCAGCAGCCTTGAACAAGTTGCC
>OGDU01002472.1_pt1 | contig 11830 bp, 7 predicted proteins | sample 1570371 | NCBI WGS metagenome assembly OGDU01 (sample SAMEA2581977, study PRJEB24529) | metagenome | biome: Human gut stool | place: China | collected 2011
CTCGCCCGCATAGGCCGACAGATCGCGTTCGCGCTGGATTCCACGGCGTCGCGTGCCGAGCATTCGCTGACGCATGAGCGCCCGCGTTTCTCGTTCTTCCAGATGCTGTCGCCGCGCGGTGGAGGCAGGCGAGAGGCCCCGAAGTTCGAACAGGTCGCGCCCGGCGTGGCCAAGCACGAGCAGGAAATCGTGCTGGCTCCGGGCGTGGAACCGGAGCCGGACCGGTATCTGCCGTTGCGCGTGGCCGCGGCGGCTGCCGAGTTCGAGCTGCCGATCAGCCCGGTCACCTTGCAGAACCTGCGGCGCTGCCCGATCCGCGATTCCGTGTGGGATGATGAGTCGCGCCAACTGTTCGTGCGTCTGCTGGCCTCCGGGCCGGCGCTCATGCGCGTGTGGGAGGAACTGGATTTCGTGGATATACCCGGTCGATGGATGCCTGAATGGCTGGGCATACGCAATCGCCCGAGCGCGTCTGCAGCGCACCGGTATACCATCGACCGGCACAGTGTCGAGGTGACGTCACGGCTCGCGCGGGTTTCGGCGGCGCGAGGCGAGCGGTATGACGACCGTCACTACACGGCGCTGCTATTGGCCGGACTGCTGCATGATGTCGGCAAACGTCCGTTCGTGACCGATCATGCGGCAGAGGGCGCCCGTCACGCCGCGGTGATCATGAAGCGCATGGGATTCGACGCGGACATCGCGCGATGGGTGCGCATCCTGGTGCGGGAGCATCTGACGCTCTCTGAGTTCGCGACCGGCAAGAACCCGAACGATCCGGCCGTGGGGGAGTCGCTCGCCCGTTGCATGGACCGTGATCCGATGCTGCTGGACATGCTGTATGACCTGACCCGCGCCGACGGGTCGTCGCTCGGGGCTACGGCCGGTGAGGAGATATCCAAGCGATACGGGTGGAGCCATTGGCGCGAAAGTCTGGTGCGTGCCATGTACAGCGCCGCCCGTGAGAGTATCCGGGTACAGGTTGAAGGTGGCTATGCCGACGTTGACTTCGGCTGACACGGGATTGCCCGCCGCGTCGAGGGCGCGTACCACGACCAGGTCCTGCGGCATGTATTCCTGACCGCCGACCACATAGGTGTCGTTGCCCTCTCGCACCCAGCTTTCGAACCCGCGACCGGTCAGGCGCGCGCTGAACTGCCTAGCGGCCTTCTCCCGCACGTCGATCATGCTTTGCTTATCTGTGAGTATTCGGATGTCATCTGATTCGGGGCGGAATCTCCTTCCGCGTGGCGTCTCCCATCTTCGGGAGCCGATGCCATTATCATATGATGCTCAGCTGAGGCAAAGGCGATGTCAAGGTGGGTGTTCCGCAGCGCAGCGAGGGCTGTCGCGGGCCGGTCGTTAGAGGGCGGTCTGCCCGAGCCATGATTCGCTGCGTATGCGCAGGCCATTGAACAGGCCGCGGCCGCCCATGAGCACGATATTGAACATCGCCCATAGCAGCACGGTCGAGGCCAGGTCGCCGGGCAGCATGGGCGCGGCCGCATCCACGCAGATCGCGGTCAATGCGATATACACCGTCGCGGTCAGTGTGCAGGTAATCGCCAGGTAGCGGAAATCGCGGGCGCCGATCAGTATGCCGTCCAGCGCCATCATCCACCCCTGTAGTGGCAGGAACGCACCCATCGTCACCATGCCGGCGGCGACCAGCAACTGGACGTGCGGGTTGGGCGATAGCGGCCCCGGCCGCCAATCCGGCTCGTCCCGTGGCCCGGGTCAGTCGCAGTGTGCGTGCGCGGTCTCCTGCGCCCATCGCCGCGCCCACCAGGGTCTGACCGGCGATGCCTACCGAATCCAGCATATTCATCGCGAAATTCCAAGACGAGTTCACCGCCTGGAATCCCGCCAGCACTGTCGTTCCCAATCGGGCCGCCGAGGCGACCGTCATCACCATCGCGGCGCGAATGGCGAGTGTGCGGATGAATAGCGGCAGGCCATCCCCTCCGGCGGCGGCGATGCCCGACAGGCGTGGTCGCAGCGCAGCGCCGTCGGCCTTCGCCCATAGCACCGCCGGAACCGTCAGGAACAGTCCCATGAACCATTGTGCGATCATCGTCGCCGCGCCCGATCCGGCGATGCCCCAGCCGAATCCGAACACGAACAGCACATCCAGCATGGTGTTGAGCACGGCACCGCACACCGCGGCCACCAACGTGATGCGTACCTTCTGCAAACCGCGGAAAATGCCGTTCGCCGCGTACACGAGCAGCATGCCAGGGGCGCCGAGTACCACCGTCTGCGTATACGCCACCGCCTGGTCGAGCGTCTCGCCCGTGCCCCTGAGCCCCACGCACAGCGGCCGGGCCCCTGCGAACAGAGCCGCCGCCAGCACGATGCCGATGCCGAGAGCCAGCCATAGTCCGTCTATGCCGGCCTGCAGCCCCTCTCGGCGGCGGCCCGCACCAAGCAGGTGAGCCACCTGCGCGGTGGTGGAGTAGGCGAGGAAGATGCACAGTCCCACCGCGGTGAGGATGATGGTCGATCCGATTGACAGTCCGGCCAGGGCGGAGACGCCGATGTGCCCGACGATGGCCGTGTCGATGAGCACGAAGGTCGGCTCGGCGATGAGCTGGCCGAATGTGGGGAGGGCCAGCGCGAGTATGCGGCCGTATGCGGCTCGGTTACCGGTGCGGGCCGTGCCGGCGGTCGCGGGATCGGATGATTGTGGGTCAGGGGTGTGCACATGCACACTGTAGCTCATATGGGCGGGTGCGTATGCGGCATCGAAGAGCTGAAAGCGCGGCGGTGATCCGAATGGGGCGCCGCTTATATCGCATGACGACGTGTTTGGCAAATCGAGTGGGGGCGTTTATGGACTTATCCCCATGTTATGCACAGAGTTATCCCCCTGATGTGGATAACTGCATATGTTATCCCCAGAGTTATCCCCTAAATGTGGATAACTCAACTTTTTTGTCCACATGACGTCACCCGTGCGTGTCGCGCAGGTAAACGCCGGCTGAATATGACTTGCGAGCAAGCCGTGCGTGACGGTGACGAATGTCGCGTCCGCTTACCGCGACATGCCGTCCGAGAGATGGCCCTGTGCATTTTTCGCCAGATATCTTCCACCGGAAAAGCTCCGATATATACTCAAGTCTTATGGCAGCAGAAGAAACGAATTGGGGAGGGCCGCGCCCGCAATCAGGTGGCTCGTATGTGCAGGGCGACGCGGGGTCGCCGGGGCGCGACGCCGTGTTCGACCGCGTGCCTCCGCACGACGACGAGGCGGAGATGGCGGTGCTCGGCGGCATGCTCATGAGCAAAGACGCCATCGGCGAAGTCTCGCAGATGATTGACATCACCGACTTCTACCAGCCGCGCAACCAAACCGTGTACGAAGCCATCATCAACCTGTTCTCCGCATCGCAGCCCGTCGACGCGGTGCTGGTGGCCAACCAGCTGCTCAAAGACGGCGACCTCGAAAAAGTGGGGGGATCCGACTATCTGCACAGCCTCGTCGCATCCGTGCCGACCGCAGCCAACGCAACCTTCTATGCCGACATCATCCACCAGCGTGCCATCCTGCGCAATGTGATCGCAGCCGGCACCAAAATCGCACAGCTCGGCTACACTGCCGAAGGATCCCAAGCCGAAGACGTCGTCAACCTGGCACAGGCCGAAGTCTACGAAATGTCGACCGGCAAAGTGAGGCAGGATTACGCGCCGATCGGCACCGTCATCACCGACACCCTCGACCAAATCGACCGGCTGCAAAACGGCGAGGTTTCCAAAGGCGTGCCAACCGGATTCCGTGACATCGACGACGTGACGCAAGGCCTGCAGCCGGGCCAGATGATCGTCGTTGCAGGCCGACCGGCCATGGGTAAGTCCACGCTCGGCGTTGATTTCGCGCGGGCTGCGGCGCTGCACCACAATATGACGTCCGTGATCTTCAGCTTGGAAATGAGCAAAACCGAACTTGCGCAACGAATCATTTCGGCGGAAGCGAATATTCCGCTGTCAGCCATGCGCCGAGCGGAAGAAATCACGCAGGAACGTTGGAATATCCTCAATAATCTGCAGGATAAACTGCAGAACGCACCATTATTCATCGACGATAGTCCGAACATGAGTTTGATGGAGATCCGTGCGAAATGCCGCCGATTGAAGCAGACGAACGATCTGAAATTAGTGGTGATCGACTACCTGCAGCTCATGACTTCCGGCAAGGCCGTGGAAAGCCGCCAGCAGGAAGTGTCTGATTTCTCGCGTGCATTGAAGCTGCTTGCCAAGGAATTGGAAGTGCCGGTGGTGGCGCTGAGCCAGCTGAACCGTGGCCCCGAAATGCGTCAGGATAAAAAGCCGCAGCTTTCGGATTTGCGCGAATCCGGTTCTATCGAACAGGACGCCGACGTGGTGTTCCTCGTGCACAGGCCGGACGCCTACGACAAGGAAGATCGCCCGGGCGAGGCCGATATCATCATGGCGAAGCATCGTAACGGTCCGACGCAGACGTTCAATCTCGCGTTCCTTGGCGCATACTCCAAGTTCAAAGATATGCCGCAGGACTACCAGAGCCAACAGGAGGTATAGCATGGCGTGGAACTCATTCGCAACGCCGTTGATCGGCAAGGCCGTGCGTGCGGCCTCCCGCCTGGCACATGGCGGCGGCAGCGCGTTCCCCGGCAAAATCGTGGAACGGATCGACCCGCAATTCCTCGCACGCACCCTGCAGCAGCTACCGCTTGGCGTGGTGCTCGTGTCTGGCACGAACGGCAAAACCACCACCACGCGCATGGTGGCAAGCATGCTGGAATCGTTGGGATTGAAGGTATTCACCAATCCGACCGGATCGAATTTCACCCGCGGCGTGGTCTCGTCGCTGCTGGCCGAAGTCTCGCTCGGCGGCAAACTGGACGCCGACATCGCCGTACTGGAACTCGACGAAGCGTACGCGGTGCATTTCGTCAAACAAGTGCAACCCGACTACTGCCTGCTGCTCAACGTGATGCGCGACCAGCTCGACCGTTTCGGCGAAATCGACAATACCGCACGACTGCTGAGCAAAGCCGCCGAAGCGACCACCGGAACCGTAGTGCTCAATCGTGAGGATCCACGCATCGCACGACTTGCTGACGTCGCACATACTGAAGATGGTGTGGAAGTGCGCTATTTCGGTCTTGACGGGTCGTTGCGCAGCTTCTTCCCGTCCGACGACGACATGTGCACGACAGTCGATACTGCATCGTCCGCAAATATTGAGATTGACGATGCTGCAGTGATTGCGAAAACTGGGGAAAATGCAGAAAAATCGGGAGATGCGGCAATTTCGGAACAGCTACCAGCTGACGTGACCTTGCTTGCCGTGGGCGACCATCGTGCCAGTTTCGGCATCGACGGTGAAACGTACGAAACCGGTGTGAGACTGGAAGGCGTGTACAACCTGTACAACGCGGCGGCCGCGCTGGCCGTCGTGCGAGCGGTCGTAGCCGACGCGCAGGCAATGTTCCTGCCGTTCGAGCAGAACGTAACCGACGAACTATTGCGACAAGTGGGAATCTCACAGCGCATGATCGACTTCGCGCACTCCACCACGCAAGCCATGATCGACGCGGCAGCCGAAGTCACTCCGGCGTTCGGACGCGGCGAAGTCATCGACGTGAACGGCTCGCCGGTGGAGCTGCTGCTCGTCAAAAACCCCATGGGATTCCGCCTCTCGCTCGCATCCTTCACCCCTGAAGGCTGCGACACCATGATCGCCATCAACGACGAATACGCCGACGGGCGTGACATGAGCTGGTTGTGGGACGTGGACTTCTCCTCGCTGCGAGACACCGGTGTGGCCATGGTTTCAGGCGTGCGCGCATGGGATATGGCGTTGCGTCTCGAATACGATCAGGTGCCGGTGAATAGCGTCAACACGGAACTTGAAGAGGCCGTCTCAACGTTCGTGAACGCGAATCCGGGCGCCCCCAAGCACATTTACTGCACATACACGGCAATGCTCAAAACGCGAGCCGTGCTCGGCAAAATCGCCGAAGTCGCCGACGCTGGCGTGGGCAAATAACAGCGCGAATCCGCGCAACGCATGAAAACGCATGAAGAACGTATGAACCGCATGAGGGAGACGATATGAGCCAGGTAATCGACATCGTGTCGCTATATCCGAAAGACATGAACATCTACGGCGACTCCGGCAACGTGCTCACCATCCAGCGCCGTCTCGCCCTATACGGCTACGAGCCGCGCGTGCACGTCTACAATCAGGGCGACTCGTGGCCCGAACACGTCGATATGATTCTGGGCGGCGGCGGCCAAGACACCGGCCAGAAGAAAATCATCGACGACTTCTTCAAACGCGCCGACCTGCTGCGATCGCTGGCCGCCGGCGGCACCCCCATGCTCATGATTTGCGGCCTGTATCAGCTGTTCGGCGAATATTTCGAAACGGTGGATGGTTCCCGACTCGACGGCATCGGCGTGATTGGCGCGTACACGGTCGGGCAGGAAGCGCGCATGATCGGCAATCTGACCGAGCATTCCGCCGATTTCGGTGACATCATCGGCTACGAAAACCATTCCGGCCAAACCTTCCTGCGCGAAGGCGTGCAGCCGCTCGGCACCGTCGACGCGGATAGCACCGGCAATAATGGCGAAGATCATACGGAAGGCGCCCGCGTCAACAATGTGATCGGCACATACATGCACGGCTCGCTGCTGCCGAAAAACCCCGCGATCGCCGATTTTCTGATCCGCACCGCCGCAGAACGCCGGTATGGTTCGTTCGATCCGGCCGCTGCAGGGCAGACGGAATCGCAGCGTGCGGAACTTGATCGCATCAACACGATTGCCAGCAACGCGCGTCGCGTGGCCATGTCACGTCCGCGCTGATTGTTTTCGCGCTGTTTCGTAGTTTTCGCGTTTTCGTACGCTGTGAGCATACGGCAGCGAGTCTTCCGCAGAATTGTAACGATTGACTAGTTTCGTTGACGTTATTTGTGAAGAAAATGCGATAGAGTGGGTACCACCATCACCTAAGGAGGTAATCATGGCTGATTTTGATTTTGGTGACGGCCTGCGTAAGGTCTTCCTCGCCGGCGTTGGCGCTTTGGCGACCACGGTTGAGAAGAGCCAGGAAATCGTTGATGATCTCGTCAAGAAGGGCGAGTTGACCGTCGAACAGGGCAAGGCCCTCAACGCCGAACTCAAGCACAAGGTCGCGGAGGTCAAGGAATCCTCTGAAGCCAAGGCTGCAGAGGAAACCAAGGAAGCCGAACCTGAAGCCAAAGCCGAGTAACGTTCAATCGTTCACATCGCCGTCTGCTCGTCGCATCACGTTCAGACGGCGATTTGTTATGCGGAACTTGCGAAACATGCGAACGGCCGTGTGCGGAACGTAAGAAACGTGCGAAACATGCGAAACATGCGAATCGCATGAAATACGCGGGACGCAAGTCTCCTCATGAATCCCACTCATCGTAATCCGACCAACGTTTGCGAGCAGCGATATGTCTTTGAATTCTCCGATCGAGCCGGATGCGGCCCGCCCCGAAAGCGTGGAGCCGGTCACACTTTCCGACCGAGTCAACGCGGTGATCAATCCGACGGCGAACCCCTCGTCCGACGCGGCTGCGGCAACGGCAGCCAAATCCGCGGGAAAAACGGGAATCCCGCAATCGCAAGGCAAGCAGAACGACGCAACCTTTACGCAATCCGAAACCATCGGACTGTTCGGCCCGCGTAAAGACTCATTCTCGCAGCGCTACCACCTGACTCGTCGAGGCAAACTGAAGCGACTTGCGCAAATCGCGCAAATCGTCAACCAATTCGACATTGTGCACGGCCTGACCCCCGTCAAAATGCGGCTCATGTTCGAAGCGCTTGGCCCAACTTTCGTGAAAGTCGGACAGATCCTGTCCATGCGCTCCGAAATCCTGCCCCAATCGTTCTGCGACGAACTCGCCAAACTGCGCGCCGACGCCGACCCCATGCCGTACGGCACCGTCCTGCAAGTGCTGGAAGACGAATACGGACGCCCGGCAGGCGAAATCTTCGACCATATCGACGCCACACCGCTCGGATCGGCAAGCCTCGCGCAAGTGCATCGTGCGAAACTCACTACCGGAGAAGATGTGGCCGTCAAAGTGCAACGCCCGGGCGTGCGCGAAACCATGGCACAGGATGTGTCCATCATGCGCACCATCGCACGAATAGCCGCCAAAACCATGCCCAGCGCCCAAGTGGTCGATCTCTCCGGCGTGGTCGAAGAACTGTGGGACACCTTCGAAGCCGAAACCGACTTCATGATCGAAGCGCGAAATCTGGCGGAATTCAAACGATTCTGCGAGCACTACAAATACATGGACTGCCCGAAGCCATACTCCGACCTGTGCACCGAACACGTGGTGGTCATGGACTACGTCGAAGGCATTTCCGTCTCGCATCCTGATGAGCTCATCGAAGCGGGCTACGATCTGAAGGAAATCGGCACCAAACTGGTCGACAATTACGCCACGCAAGTGCTTGACGAAGGCTTCTTCCACGCGGATCCGCACCCGGGCAACATCATGGTGCGCGGCGGGCAGATCGTGCTGCTCGACCTAGGCATGACGGGCCGGCTTAATGCCAAAACCCGTTCCGTCTTGAAAGACATGATTTTCGCGGTCGCCAAACAGGATTCGCCCGCGCTTGCCGACGGTCTGCTGCGTTTCGCCGGTGCCGAGGCCGATCCGGAGGATTATCCGGCGTTATTGGCCGACTTGGACGTGATCGTCAAGGAATTCGGCACAGTGGATTTGGCCGAGCTGGATATCGCCGCCATGCTCACCGCATTGACGCAAATGGCGCAACGACACGGCATTGAAGTGCCGAGCACCGTCACCACGGTCGGGCGTGCGCTGGTCACTTTGGAAGGCCTGCTCGACGAGTTCATTCCAGACGTGAATATGATTCAGATCATCTCCGACCATATCGCCGCAAGCACGTCGAAGAAGGATTTCGCCAAGGATGAGGCGAAATCGCTGGTTATCGAAGGCCATCAGGCGCTGCACAGTCTGCTCGCTGCCGCCAATGAGCTGAAAGTGGCCTCCCGTATGCTTACGCGCGGCCAGTTGCGCGTGAATATGGAGATGGTCGGCTCGCAGGAACCGATCCATCTGCTTGCCAACATGGTGAACAGGCTTACGATGGCGCTGATCGTCGTCGGATTGTTCATCGGCTCGTCGATTGTGTACTATGCGGGCATCAAACCGGTGATTTTCGGTATTCCGATCGTTGGTTTCCTCGGCTATGTGATCGCGTTCGTTTTGTCCGTCTGGATCGTGTTCGACATTTACTTCAAGGGACGTTCCAACAAAAAGCGATGACGCTAGTCTAGGGGGAGAGTGGATTCGCGTTGGATGAGGCGGCAGGAGAGGTATTCCGTGCCGTGGTGGGGCTGGCCGTTGATGGCGTCCATCAGGTAGCGGGCAGCTTTGCGGCCGATGAGTTCCGTTTCATTGTCGATGCTGGTCAGCGGCGGGCGGGAGCTCTTGGTGAGCACGTCCCAATTATCGTGGCCGATCACCGCCACATCCTCAGGAATGCGTAGATGCTGCGACTTCAACGCGTCAATGCATCCTCGTGCCAGCTGATCGCTCTGACATACCACGGCGTCGAACTTCACGCCTTGGTCGAGCAGCAGTCTGGTGGCGGCACGCCCCCAATTCTCGTCCCAACGGCCATAGCGAATCGGGCCAGCCGGTTCCAAACCAACCTCGGCCAACGCTTCCAACGCGCCCTTGGTGCGGTCGGTGGAGGCCGTATATGTTTCATCGCCGCCAATAATGGCGATACGGTTGCGTCCGCACGAAATCAGATGATTCACGGCCATGCGCCCGGCGTCCACATTGTCACACGTCACCGAACAATCGTTGGTGTCGGTGGAAGGACCATACACATACACCAGCGGCACGCCCCAATCACGCCCCAGCGACGGGCGCGGATTCGTCTCGCACTGCACAATCAGCAGGCCGTCCACTTTCAGCGACAGCAGTTTCTCTACATGGCTGCGTTCCAGCGCATCGTCACCGCGAGCATTGGCGAGTAGTACCGATGTCGATTGTGCGCGCAGCTCGTTTTCGGCGCCAATAAGAATAGGCGTGGAGAAACGGCCTTGCAGATCGGAAGTGACCAAACCGATGGTTCCGCTTCTGCCGCTTGCCAACGATTGCGCCAGCTTGTTCGGGGAATAGTTGAGTTGCCGCGCTGCCTCCATCACGCGCTCGCGGGTGTCTTCGCTGACGCGCGGTTTGCCATGCAGCGCCTTTGAAGCCGTTGCCAAAGACACGTTGGCCAGCGCTGCTACATCTTCAAGCCTTGCTGTTGAGTGAGTATCTGCAGTTGCCATGATGTTCCCCTTTTTTACGGTGTGACGAAAACGTTGGCTGCGCGTCGATGCGCTTCGCCGCCCTTGTATTGCGTAATATTATACGACAAAACTGCGAAAGTTTTCGCATCGTGTCAAAAAGTGGACAAAACGGCTTTATATAGCCGATTGCTGACATTTTCACTTGCAAATTGCGAAACTTTCGCATTTGCGAAAATGAACACATTTTTCTTTCGCATTTTCTGCATCTCACGTCATTTTTTGCTGTCATAAACGATTCTTAAAATGCTAAGAATCGTTTATTTATAACGGTTTTATCGACATGAATACCTTTGCATTCTGATGTGCGAAAGCGATTTTGCAAAATCTGGAGAAAACCATATACTGAGAAAAGGCTTTCGCACTACGGTTCAATCGAAGGAGAACAACCGGAAATCGTGAAGGCAGACGGCGGAAGGCCCGCCGGATGGCTCAAAGCTGAGCGATACATAGAGAAAGAAGTAGACATGGTGTCTTTCAACAAGGTCACTCGCGTTATTGCCGGCATCGCGGCAACCGCGTTGCTTATTCCGATGGCTGCATGCGGCGGTGGTTCCAGCAGTGGTGGATCCGCGGCTCCGGCCGATATTCCGGCAGCCGGCACTGATGACGGCACTGAGATCACTCTGTGGACCCGTTCTCCGCTGGAGCGTCAGGCCAAGAACGCGGTGAAGGCCTACAACGCCTCCCACAAGAACCAGGTCAAGCTGGAAATCATTCCGAACGACGATATGGAAGGCAAGGTTGGTGGTGCTTCCCAGACTGATTCCCTTCCGGACATTCTCGCCGGTGACGTGGTGCGTATTCCGTACTGGGCTTCTGAAGGCATCTTCACCGATATCACCAAGCAGATCGACGGACTCGACAACAAGTCCGACCTGCAGCAGGGCCACATTGAAGCCGGTACCGTGGATGGCAAGGAATACACGCTGCCGTTCATCACCGACGTTTCCGTGATGGTATGGAACAAGAATCTGTACAAGGAAGCAGGTCTTGACCCGGAGAAGGGTCCGAGCAGCATCGACGAGTTCGTTGAGCAGGCCAAGGCGGTCGCGGCCCTCAACAAGGACGGCGTGGCAGGCTCCTACTTGGCCGGCCAGTCCGGTGGCGCTCTCGTGTTCGACCTGTTCCCGTCCGTGTGGGCTGACGGCGAATCCGTGATGAACGCAGATGGCACCGAAGCCACCCTCGACAACGATTCCATGAAGGCCGTGCTCGACGCCTACAAGGAACTCGCCAACACCACCAACGGCTTGGGCGCAGGTTCCAAGGAAGAAACCGGTGCCACCTGGACCGCTCCGTTCGCCAACGGCAACATCGGTGTGATGCCGTATCCGAACACCTCCTCCACCGCACTGTTCGAAGCTGAGAAGGACGGTGGCTTCGAAGTCGGTGTCACCCCGATCCCGGGCACCAAGGAAGGCAAGACCTCCACGTTCCTCGGCGGCGATGCCATGGGCA
>OGDU01002481.1_pt1 | contig 11771 bp, 12 predicted proteins | sample 1570371 | NCBI WGS metagenome assembly OGDU01 (sample SAMEA2581977, study PRJEB24529) | metagenome | biome: Human gut stool | place: China | collected 2011
GCCGAACTATGCCAAGACCGTGGCCGACCTCGTCAAGGAGCTCGGCGGCCGCCCCTTCCTGACCGACTGCAACACGCTCTACGTCGGCAGCCGCAAGCATGCGCTCGAGCATATCGATACCGCCTATACCAACGGCTTCTCCCCGTTCTCCACGGGCTGCCACGTCATCATCGCCGACGGCCTGAAGGGCACGGATGAGGTCGAGGTCCCGGTCGAGGGCGCGCAGTACTGTCCCACGGCCAAGATCGGCCGCGCCCTGATGGACGCCGCCACGACAGACGCCTGTCTGGACATTCTGGACGCCGCGCAGCTGCGGGAGCCGGTCATGGCCAGCCTGCTCACAGCGATCCAGCTGCATCTGGACCGCCGCGCGGCGGGGGCGTTCAAGGTCGGCGCGGTGCTGTTCTCAAACCGGAACGGCCCGCTGGGCCAGACAAAAACTGCCGATACACTGTTGAAATTGTGGAAGGAAGTCTGACATGGTACATTTTGTGGGGGCCGGTCCCGGCGCACCGGACCTGATTACCCGGCGCGGCGCGGCCCTGCTGCAAACAGCGGACTGCATCATCTACGCGGGCAGCCTGGTCAACCCGGCTCTGCTGGGGCTGGCGGGGCCGGACTGCACCATCTGTAACAGCGCCGAGATGACGCTGGAGCAGGTGCTTGCCGTCATGAAAGAAAACGAAGCAGCGCACAAAACCACGGTGCGCCTGCACACGGGCGACCCCTGCCTGTACGGCGCGATCCGGGAACAGATGGACGCGCTGGACGCCATGGGCATCGCCTACGACGATACGCCCGGCGTGTCGAGCTTCTGCGGTGCGGCGGCGGCGCTGAACGCCGAGTACACCCTGCCCGCCATCAGCCAGACCGTGATCATCACCCGCATGGAAGGCCGCACCCCGGTGCCCGAGCGGGAAAAGCTGGCCAGTCTTGCCGCCCACGGGGCCACTATGGTGATTTTTCTGTCCATCGGTCTGGTGGACAAGGTGCAGGATGCTCTGCTGCAGGGCGGTGCCTACACGCCGGACACCCCCGCCGCCGTGGTGTACAAGGCCAGCTGGCCGGAAGAAAAAATCGTGCGGTGCACAGTTGGTTCTTTGGCTGAGAGCACCCGTGCAGCGGGCATTACCAAGACGGCACTTATCGTAGTGGGAGATTTTCTCGGCACGCAGTACGAGCGCAGCAAGCTGTACGACCCCGCCTTTACCACCGAGTTCCGCAAAGGAGAACCGGTATGACCCGCGCTTACCTTGCCTTTACGGAAACTGGCCTTGCGCTAGCAAAGCGTCTGGCCGTCGCCTTGCCCGGCAGTGTTGCCCGGTGCGGGCGGGATGGTGTTTCTCTTGCAGAATGGGCAAGCGCACAGTTTGTGCATTCTGATGCGCTTATATTTGTAGGAGCTGCGGGTCTTGCAGTGCGGGCCATCGCGCCCCACTGCAAGAGCAAGACTACCGACCCGGCTGTGGTAGTGGTGGACGAATGCGGGCGGTTTGCCGTGCCCATTCTGTCCGGACATCTGGGCGGTGCAAACGATCTTGCGCGGGCCATTGCCGCTGTATGCGGAGCCGTGCCGGTGATCACCACCGCCACCGATGCCCACGGCATTTTTGCAGTAGACGAGTGGGCAAAACACCAAAACTGCATGGTGCTGGAGCCGGAACGCATCAAGCTGGTCAGTGGCAAATTACTGGCCGGGCAGCCGGTATATTACCGGGCTGATTTCCCGGTAATGGGCACCGTGCCCGCAGGGTTATTCCTCGCTGATACCCCGGAAAAAGCCGACTTTGCACTCACCCTTTGCCCCACCGGGCAGGCACTGCATCTTGTGCCGCGCATCGGAGTGCTGGGCATCGGCTGCAAGCGGGGCACAAGCGCTGAAACGCTGGAAGCTGCCTTTGCCGCCTTCTGCACCCGGTACGGCTTTGCTGCGCAGGCAGTTACCGCCGCCGCAAGCATCGACCTGAAGCAAAACGAGCCGGGCTTGCTGGCCTTTTGTCAGGCGCACGGCTGGCCGGTGCGGTTTTACTCTGCCGCACAGCTGCGCAGCGTGCCCGGACAGTTCACCCCCTCCCCTTTTGTACAGAGCGTGACCGGGGTAGACAATGTCTGCGAGCGAGCGGCTGTGCTGGACGCAGGCGGCAGCCTGTTTTACCCCAAATTTGCCTGCAACGGCGTGACCTTTGCGCTGGCGTACAGGCCCTTTGCCCCGGACTGGAGGTGGCAGAATGCTTGACGTGATGGAAATCGATATTGACCGTCCCGAGAAGATAGTCTATGTCGTGGGGCTTGGCCCCGGCGAGCCTTTTTATATGACCCAGCAGGCCGCGAATACGCTGGAAAGCGTTGACGCGATTTGTGGATATAAGGTCTATCTTGACCTCATCCGCGATGAATTCCCCTGCGAGGAATACTATGCCACCGGCATGACGCAGGAGCTTGACCGCTGCCGCTGGGCGCTGGAAAAAGCACGCACCGGCAAGCGGGTGGCTCTGGTCTGCTCCGGCGATGCCGGGGTGTATGGCATGGCAAGCCCCCTGCTGGAACTTGCCCCGGATTATCCGGACGTTGCCGTGGAGATCGTGCCCGGACTGACCGCTGCCCTCAGCGGCGGGGCAGTGCTGGGCGCACCGCTGGCGCACGATTTTTGCGTCATTTCCCTTTCCGACCGGCTGACCCCGTGGGAGGTCATCGAGAAGCGGCTGGCTTGCGCCGCTATGGGAGATTTCTGCGTTGCGTTGTACAATCCCTCCTCCAAGGGCAGGCCGGACTATCTGGCAAAGGCGGTGTGCATCCTGCTGGAAAACGGCAAAAGTGCCGATACCGTCTGCGGCATCGTGCGCAACATCGGCCGGGAGGGTCAGACCGCCCACATTCTGACCCTTGCCCAGCTGAAAAACACTGCGGTGGATATGTTTACCACCGTGTACATCGGCAACGCCGCCACAAAGCAGCTGGGCGGCAGAATGGTCACCCCACGGGGGTACCGCAGATGAAGGCAGTGGTTTTCAGCGGCACTACCGAGGGGCGGGTGTTCTCCCGGCAGCTGGCGGCGCTGGGAGCAGAGGTTCTGGTCAGTGTTGCCACCCTGCTGGGTGCAGAGGAACAGGGCAAAGCAGACGGCATCACCGTGCACTGCGGGCGGCTGACCCCCGAGGAAATGGCCGCTCTTTTACAGGGCGCTGCTCTGTGCGTGGACGCCACCCACCCCTACGCGGTGGATGCCACCAAAAACATCCGGGCTGCGTGTGCCGCTGCCGGAGTGGAGTACCACCGGCTGCTGCGGGAAGAAAGTCCCTTGCCTGCCGGGAGCATGGTATTTGCCACCGCCGCCCATGCCGCTGCATTTCTGGCCGGGTGCAGCGGCAATGTGCTGCTGGCTACCGGCGCAAAAGAGCTTGCCGCTTTTGCGGCGCTCGGGCCGGAGCGGCTGTTCCCCCGGGTGCTGCCCACGCGGGAGGGCATTGCCGCCTGCGAGGCCGCCGGTATCCCACATAAGAACATCATTGCCATGCAGGGGCCTTTCAGCTATGCGCTGAACTGCGCTCTGATGGAACAATTCTCCATCCGGTATCTGGTCACCAAGGACGGCGGTGCTGTGGGCGGCTTTGCCGAAAAAGCACAGGCCGCGCAGAACGCCGGTGCACAGCTGATCGTGGTGCGTCGCCCGGCTGAAAATGGACAAACTGCCGCACAAATTCTGGCACGCTGCAAGGAGGTTCTGGTATGATCTCTCTGATCGGAATGGGCTCCGGCTGCCTGGAAAGCCTGACCGCGCAAGGACTGGCTGCGCTGCAAGGCGCAGGGCTCATCCTTGGGGCAAAGCGCCTGTTGGAGCATTTACCGGCGGGGTGCACTGACAACTGCAAAGCCGTGTATAAGCCGGAGGATATCCTTGCGTGTCTTACTGCGCAGCCGGATACAGACACCGCTGTTTTGTACAGCGGCGACACCGGGTTTTACTCCGGTGCGGCAAAGCTGCTGCCCCTGCTGCGGGTCATGGGATACTCCGTCCGGGTGCTGCCCGGGCTTTCCAGCGTGCAGCTTTTAGCCGCAGCAGTGGGACGCCCTTGGCAGGACTGGAAACTGGTATCGGCCCATGGTCGTGCCTGCGACCCCATAGCCGAGATTTTAGCGCATCCACAGGTGTTTTTCCTCACCGGCGGCGGGGACACCCCTGCCACCCTTTGCGCCAAACTGACCGCCGCCGGGCTGGGCGCTGCTCACGCCCTTGTGGGCGAAAACCTTGGCACCCCTGCAGAAGCCATCCGCTTTGGCCTTGCCCGGGAACTGGCAGAGCAAAGCTTTGCACCGCTGAGCGTATTGCTCATCGAACGGGAGGCTTTGCCGTCCCGCCGCACCCCCGGCCTGCCGGACGATGCTTTTATCCGGGGCGCTGTGCCCATGACAAAGCAGGAGGTGCGCGCCGCCGCGCTGGCAAAGCTGGCAGTTACCCCCACGGATACCCTATGGGACGTGGGCGCGGGCACCGGTAGCGTGAGCGTGGAGCTGGCGCTTGCCGCCCCTGCCGGGCAGGTATACGCCGTGGAGTGTGACCCGGAGGCCTGTGCACTGATCCAGCAAAACCGGGAGAAATTTTCCGCTTACAATCTAACCCTGATCGAAGGCAAAGCGCCTGAAGCTTTGGACATGCTGCCCGCCCCGGATGCTGTATTTATCGGCGGCACAAAGGGCAATATGGACGCTGTTATAGACGCCGTGCTGCACAAAAATCCAGTTGCCCGGCTGTGCGTTGCCGCCATTGCGCTGGAAACGCTCAGTGCTGCCGTAGCTGCCCTGACCGCCCACGGCCTTGCCGCCGAGGTGACACAGATCGCCGTCAGCCGCACAAAAACGGCGGGCAGTCTGCATTTGCTGATGGCTAACAACCCGGTGTTTCTCATTATGGGGGCACGGACATGATGCAGTTTCTCATCGCCGCGCCGCGCTCCGGCAGCGGCAAGACCACCGTTACCTGTGCCGTGCTGACCGCCTTGCAGCGGCGCGGGACTGACCCTTGCGCCTTCAAATGCGGGCCGGACTACATCGACCCTATGTTTCACCGCAGCGCGCTTGGGGTTGAAAGCCACAATTTAGACCTCTACCTCTCTGCCCCGGATACGGTGCGCACGCTTTACGCCCGGTATGCCGCCGGGCACGGCGCTGCCGTATGCGAGGGTGCCATGGGCTTTTACGACGGGCAGGGACTGACAACCCGTGCAAGCGCTTGGGAGCTGGCCGATACGCTGGCGCTGCCGGTGCTGCTGGTAGTGCAGCCAAAAGGGGCAAGCATCACCCTTGCCGCCGAGCTGCGGGGGCTTTTGCAGTTCCGCACGCCCAGCCATATCGTGGGCATTCTGCTTAACGATTGCTCTGAAGCCTTGTACAAAACGCTGCGTCCAATGCTGGAAGCCGAGACCGGTCTGCCGGTGGTGGGGTATCTGCCCCATCTGCCGGGGTGCGTCATCGAAAGCCGCCACCTCGGGCTGAAAACCGCTGGAGAGATATCGGACTTACAGCAAAAGCTGGGCAAGCTTGCCGATGCCCTTGTGCTGGACTGGGCACAGCTGGCAGTGTTGACCGACCGTCCTGCCCCGGCTGCTGCGCCGCCGCTTGCCGCGCCGTGCACGCCCTCCGTTCGCATTGCCGTAGCGCGGGATGAAGCCTTCTGCTTTGCCTACGCTGAAACGTTGGACGCCTTGCGGGATGCGGGTGCAGAGCTTGCATTTTTCAGCCCGCTGCGGGATGCCGCCCTGCCGGAAAATATCGGTGGGCTGTACCTGCCCGGGGGCTACCCAGAGCTGTACGCCCGGCAGCTGAGTGAGAACATCGCCCTGCGTGCTGCTATCCGGGACGCAGGGCAAGAGGGGCTGCCCACCGCTGCCGAGTGCGGCGGCTTTCTGTACTTAGGGCAGACGCTGGAGGGCACAGACAGCAAGGTTTACCCCATGACGGGTGTGCTGCCGGGCAGCGGGCACAACACCGGGCGGCTGGTGCGCTTTGGCTATGCCGCCATGACGGCAAAGGCCGACAGTATGCTTTTCCACGCTGGAGAAACGCTGCCCGTCCATGAATTCCACCACTGGGATTCCTCCGAGAATGGCGCAGACTTTTCTGTGTGCAAAGCTAAAAAAAGGCAGTGGGAATGCGGCTTTGCAAGCGCAAATTTGTACGCCGGTTTCCCGCATCTTTACTGGGCAGGCACTGCCCTGCCCCGCCGCTTTGTGCAGGCGGCACAGCACTTTTTGAAACACAAAGGATGACGAAAATGACCGAAGCTGAACTGATGCAGCTGCTTGCTGCCATCACCCCGCCGGACGAAACCGCCCGCGCCGCCGCCCATACCCACTGGGCCAGCCTTGCTAAACCCTTGGGCGGGCTGGGCGCACTGGAGACCCTGCTGGAAGATGCCGCTGCGCTGACCGGCACGGCGCAGTTTGATTTTTCCCGCCGGGCGGTGGCGGTGCTCTGTGCGGACAACGGCGTGGTGGCGCAGGGCATAAGCCAGACCGACCAGAGCGTGACCCGCACCGTAGCTGAAAACCTTGCCGCACGGCGCACCAGCGTCTGCCGGATGGCGCAGGCGGCGCACTGCGATGTGCTGCCGGTGGATTTGGGCATTGCCGGTGCGCCCGTACCCGGCGTGCGGGACTGCCGCATTGCCGCCGGGACTGCGGACTTTACCAAAGGCCCTGCCATGACCCGCGCCGAGGCAGTGGAGGCCATTGGCCGGGGCATCGCCCTGACCCGGCAGCTTGCCGCCGAGGGCTACGGGCTGGTGGCTACCGGTGAGATGGGCATTGGCAACACCACCACCTCCAGCGCCGTTGCTGCCGTGCTGCTGGCACAGCCGGTGCAGACCATGACCGGGCGCGGTGCAGGGCTTTCCGACGCAGGGCTTGCTCGCAAGGTGGACACCATCCGGCGGGGCATTGCCTGCAATGTCCCCAACCCCGATGATGTATTGGACGTACTGAGCAAGCTGGGCGGCTTTGATATCGCCGGTCTGTGCGGGATGTTTCTGGGCGGGGCGCTGGCGGGTGTGCCCGTGCTGATGGATGGCTTCATCAGCGGAGTGGCGGCTTTGTGCGCCGTGCGGCTGTGCCCGGCAGCATCCAAGGCTGTGTTTGCCAGCCACTGCTCCACCGAGCCTGCCGCCCGGCTGGTGCTGGACGCGCTGGGCAAAACGCCCCTGCTTACCGCCGGGCTGCATCTGGGCGAGGGTACCGGCGCAGTGGCCAGTATCCCACTGTGGGACATGGCGCTGGCGGTATACGATGGGTGCTATTCCTTTGCGGAGGGCGGCATTGCGCCGTATATGCCCCAATGCTGACGCTGGTGCTGGGCGGCGCTGCCAGCGGCAAAAGTGAATACGCCGAAGCCCTTGTGCTGCGCTGCGGTTTGCCGCGGTACTATCTGGCCACCATGCAGGTGTGGGATGCCGAGTGCGCCGCCCGGGTAGAAAAGCACCGCAAAATGCGCGCTGCGAAGCAGTTTACCACCATCGAGTGCCCGCTGCATTTAGAGACGGTGCATTTGCCCCGCAGGGGCACGGCGCTGCTGGAAGACTTAGGCAATTTGACCGCTAACGAGCTGTACGACCCCGCCGGGGCGGGCGATGCCGCCGCCGAGCACATTTTGCAGGGGCTGGAGAGCCTTGCCGCGCAGTGCGAAAACTTGATCGTTGTCTCCAACGAGGTTTTCAGCGGCGGCGCGGACTATGCCGGAGACACGAACCGCTATCTGCTGGCGCTGGCACAGGTGAACAACGCCCTTGCCGCCCGGGCAGATGCCGTGGTGCGGGTGGTGTGCGGCGTCCCCGTCTATTATAAAGGAGTGGAAAAATGATCGTTTTGCAGACCATTGCGGTGGCCTTTGCCATGTTTTCGGCGGTGCCGGTGCCGCAGTTTGGGTGGAACGAAAAGAATATGCGGTATGCGCTGTGCGCCTTCCCGCTGGTAGGGCTTTTATGCGGGGCGCTGTGGTGCGTGTGCGGAGTGCTGCCGCTGCCCGCCCCGGCGCGGGCGGCAGGGTTCTGCCTTGTGCCGGTGTGGGTGACCGGCGGCATCCATCTGGACGGCTATGCCGACACCTGTGACGCCCTTGCCAGCTACGGCGACCGGGAAAAGAAGCTGGAAATTTTAAAGGACCCGCACTGCGGTGCCTTTGCGGTCATCCGGCTGTGCAGTTATTTTGCGGCTTATCTCTGCCTTGCCGCCTGCGTGCAGTTCACCCCTCGGGTGGGTGCGCTGTGGACGCTGGCGCTGGTGCTGGAACGGGCACTTTCCGGCCTTGCGGTGGCGGCCTTTCCCATGGCAAAAAACACCGGCCTTGCCCACACCTTTGCCACTGCCGCCGACCGCACCGCTGTGCGCAATGTACTGGCAGTGCTGGTGATCCTGCTTTGCGGGGCGCTGCTGGCTTTAGGCGGCGGGGCACTGGCAGCAGTTGCAATTTTGCTGTTTTTGTGGTATCACCATGTAGCTGTGCAGCAGCTGGGCGGCATTACCGGCGATCTGGCCGGGTGGTTTTTGCAAAAGACTGAGCTGTGGATGCTGGCGGCGCTGTGCGCCTGCCAATGGGGAGGGCTGTTATGATCCTGATCACCGGGCCGCTTTACAGCGGCAAGCGCACCTTTGCCCGCACCCTGTCCGGCCGCTGTATTGCAGACGTGCAGCAGCTTGCCGCCGGGTGCAAAGACAACGCTGAACTTGAGAAACTTGCGGACAAATTATCCGCTTATGATATCGTGCTGTCCACCGAGGTGGGCGGCGGTGTGGTGCCCGTAGACCCGGCAGAGCGTGCCGCGCGGGAAAACGCCGGGCGGCTTGCCTGTATGCTGGCGGCACGCGCTGCGTGTGTGGTGCAGATGTTCTGCGGCATCCCCACCGTTTTGAAAGGAGAATTGCCGGAATGCTGATCTATTTGTTGCGTCACGGCTTGACCGAATACAACGCCGAAAAGCGCTATCAGGGGCAGCGGGATATCCCGCTTTCTGCCGCCGGGCGCGCTATGCTGTGCCGGGCAGACATTTCCCCCAAGACCGTGTACATCACTCCCCTTTGCCGTACCCGGCAGACCGCTGAGGTGCTGTTCCCGGGCGCAAGGCTCGTAGAAACAGACGGGCTGAAGGAGATGTGCTTTGGCAGCTTTGAGGGGAGAAACTATATTGAGATGGAACACGACCCGGACTACCTTGCGTGGGTAGCTGCCAACTGCGAAAGCCCCTGCCCGGACGGCGAGACCAAGGCCGCGTTTTGTGACCGCATCTGCGCGGCATTTTCCGCACTGGTGGATAAAGCTCTTGCGGACGGCGAGGAGATGCTGGTCATCTTAGCCCACGGCGGCACCCAGATGGCTGCCATGGAGCGCTATGCCCTACCCCACAAGGATTATTATGAATGGTGCGCTCCCAACGCCGGCGGCTTTGTGCTGGACGCCAAGGACTGGGCGTCCAAGCGGGTGCTGTATCTGGTAAAGACCGTACAGTACACAAAGGAGGCGCAGGCATGATCGGCTACGCGGTACTAGGCGGCTTTGTGCTGGATGCGATTTTCGGCGACCCGGCGTGGCTGCCGCACCCGGTAGTGTATATGGGCAAAGCCATCTCTGCGCTGGAAAAGGGACTGCGTGCCCGCCTGCCCAAAACGCCGGAGGGCGAGCTTTGGGGCGGGCGTATCTTAGCCTTTTGTCTGCCGGTAGGCACCTTTGCGATCACAAGCCTTGTCTGCATGGGAGCCGCTGCCCTGCACCCACTGCTGGGACTGGCAGTGCAGATGTTCTGGTGCGGACAGGCACTGGCGGCAAAGGGGCTTGTGCAGGAGAGCACGAATGTTTACCGGGAACTGACAAAGCCCGACCTGCCCGCCGCCCGCATTGCGGTAAGCCGCATCGTGGGGCGGGACACGCAGGCGCTTACCGCCGAAGGCGTGACCAAGGCCGCTGTGGAGACCGTGGCGGAAAACGCCAGCGACGGCGTGATTGCGCCGCTGTTGTATATGCTGCTGGGCGGCGCTCCGCTGGCACTGACCTACAAGGCCATCAACACCATGGACAGCATGGTGGGCTACAAAAACGAGCGATATCTGCACTTTGGGCGTGCGGCGGCAAAACTGGATGATATTGCGAACTACCTGCCCAGCCGCATTGCCGCCCTGCTGTGGGTAGCCGCTGCTGCCCTGACCGGAAACGATGCCCGCAGTGCGTGGCGCATCTGGCGGCGGGACAGGCGCAACCATGCCAGCCCCAACAGTGCCCAGACCGAAAGCGCCTGCGCCGGTGCACTGAACGTGCAGCTAGCGGGGCCTGCCTACTATTTTGGTGAATACTACAAAAAGCCCACCATCGGCGATGCCGTGCGTCCCATTGAGCCGGAGGATATCCGCCGCGCTGACCGCATGATGTACGCCGAAAGCCTGCTGGCGCTGGCGCTTGGGCTGGTGATACGAGGTATTTTATGATGCAGCTTGTACATGGCGGCGACTGGGCCGGTTACCGGGCGCAGTACGGACAGGACGCGCTGGACTTTTCGGCCAATGTCAGCCCGCTGGGGCTGCCGGAGGGGGTGGCAAAGGCCATCACCGCCGCGCTTGCCACCGCAGACCGCTACCCTGACCCCCTCTGCCGCGCTTTGCGGGCAAAGCTGGCAGTGCACGAAACCGTGCCCGCAGCGCATATCCTGTGCGGCAACGGTGCAGCAGACCTTATCTTCCGGCTGGTGTGGGCGGCAAAGCCCCGCACCGCCCTGCTGCCCGCCCCTACCTTTGCGGAGTATGCCGCCGCGCTGGAAACGGCAGGCTGCACCATCCGGCGGCATTTTCTGCGGGAAAGCGAAGATTTTGCAGTGACGGAAGCGTTTATCTCCGCTGTGGACGAGGACACCGACATGGTATTCCTCTGTCAGCCCAATAACCCCACCGGGCAGCTGACGCCGCTAGCGCTGGTAGAGGCGCTGCTGCACCGGTGCGAACGCTGCGATGCGCTGCTGGTGGTGGACGAGTGCTTTCTGGACTTTCTGCCGCAAAGTGAGGTGCTGTCTGCCAAAAAGCTTCTGGCAAGCCCGAACCTCATCATCCTGAAAGCCTTTACAAAGCTGTACGGCATGGCCGGGGTGCGGCTGGGCTACTGCCTGGGCAGCAACATTGCCCTACTGGATAAGATGCAGTCTGCCGGGCAGCCGTGGGCAGTTTCCAGCCTTGCACAGGCGGCGGGGCTGGCGGCGCTGGACGAGACCGCCTATGTAGCCCGGGTGCAAGAATTGATTGCAGAGCAGCATCCTATTTTGCGGGATGGTTTGCGTGCACTGGGGCTGCGGGTGCTGGATGGCAGCGCAAATTATCTGCTGTTCCAAGCGCCGGAAACACTGGGCGATGCCCTGCGGCAGCGCGGCATCGTGCTGCGCAGCTGCGGCAACTATCCCGGACTGGACGGCAGCTGGTACCGCACCGCCGTGCGCACCGCGCCGGAAAACCAGCAGCTTTTAAAAGTCTTACAGGAGGTGCTTGCATGAGCCGGGCAAAATGTATCATGGTACAGGGCACGATGAGCGGTGCGGGCAAAAGCCTGCTGTGCACCGCGCTGTGCCGTATTTTTGCACAGGACGGCTACCGGGTAGCCCCCTTTAAAAGCCAGAACATGGCGCTGAACAGCTTTGTCACCCGGGATGGGCTGGAAATGGGCCGGGCACAGGTGGTGCAGGCGCAGGCCGCAGGCATCGAGCCGGATGTGCGGATGAACCCCATCCTGCTCAAGCCCAGCAGCGATGTGGGCAG
>OGDU01002487.1_pt1 | contig 11753 bp, 5 predicted proteins | sample 1570371 | NCBI WGS metagenome assembly OGDU01 (sample SAMEA2581977, study PRJEB24529) | metagenome | biome: Human gut stool | place: China | collected 2011
GCTTGCTGCTGTCATAAGTAGATGACTTTGACTTCGAGAATGCACTTCCGTTAAGAAGCGAGTCCTTTGACTTGATCTCATCCATTGCGCCAGTTTCAACCTTGAAGTAGATCTTTGGCACATGGAGATTTCGGTTGATGGATGCAATCGCCTTGTCAACAAGTTCATTGGTGTCAAAATCAACCACATATACTGATTTCGGGCTGATGCGTTTCCAAAGGGCCTTGAACTCCGGCATGGCGAGCTTATCAGGGTCAACTTGCAGCTCCACATTCTTGTCACGGGCGTTTTCCGGCTGCATGGCGCGGCTGTCATAGACGGAATCAAGAATATTGATCACAGAATCACGGCTATCTGCCACTTCCTCCGCAACCTGAATCGTACCGTTTGCTTTGTCAGCATAATATTTATCAGTCAGTACGCCCTTCTTGTCGATATAGCCGTTGACAATCAAATCAAAATAAATCGCCTGCGCCGTATCGCCGTCCACAACCTGTTCGTTGCCTCTGGCATCCACAATGACCTTACCCTTGAACAGATCAGCAGTAATCGCCACAGGACGTCCGGCAACTGCATCGGCAAGCTCAGTCTGCAAGCCCTTTGCGAAGCTGTCATAGCTTTCACTGGCGATAACGGTCAGAACATTGATGGACTGCACATCATTTCCAAGCACGTTGGCGTCCATACGTTCGCCGTCCTGATTGACACATAGGCGCAGACCGCGACCGACTTCCTGACGTTTGCGAACCTCGCTGCTGCTCTGTTTCAGCGTACAAATCTGGAACACGTTCGGGTTATCCCAACCTTCACGCAGCGCAGAATGAGAGAAAATGAAACGCACAGGAGACTTTTTCGGATCGCGATCCAGAAGCAGCTCCTTGTTCTTCATGATCAGGTCATAGGCGTCAATATCGTCAGACGTGCCTTCCTTCTTGTCGGAGAGCTTGCTGTCGGTCATCTTGCCCTTCTTATCAACCGAGAAGTAACCGGCGTGGGTATCATGGGCAGAAATTGCGTCCAGATATTGAATGTAGTCCTCGTCTCCGATTTCCCGCTGCATGGAGCTGAGAATGTCGTTGTACTCTTCCTCGAACATATCCGCATAGATGCCGTTGAACGGATGCCCAACCTCATCATACTGCTTGTACTTCGCAACTTCGTCGATGAAGAACAGGGACAGGACTTTGATGCCCTTATGGAAAAGCTGACGCTCCCGCTCCAAGTGAGAAAGAATCGTTTCGCGGATCTGAATGCGGCGAAGCTGGTCTTCACTGACCTTGCCGATCACGTCACCGGCAAAGATTTTGATACCATTTAGGAACTCCACAGAGTTATCGCGTCCATCGATAGCCTTGACCACAAAGCCAACTTTGTACTCGTCCAGATTGCCAGAATAGTCATAGAGGTTGTAACCGATACCGACCGTGGCGGTTTTCTTGCGAAGTCCCTTTGCCCCTATGCAGTCAAACTGAATGGTTGCTGTCGGGTCAGCTTTGGAAAGATTGATGCTTTCCAGATAGACAAATCCCTCGGTTGCCGTGCTGCCGGATTCCGTGATTCCCTTGACGGCGATTTTCTTGACCAGCCGCTTATTGTACGCTTCCATCGCGTCAAGGCGATAGACCATGTTATAAATGCTGTCCACCTTATGAGTGGCGGAGTAGCGCAGCGTCAGCAGCGGATTAAACTCTTTCAGGCGTTCCTTTGTCTGCTTGCCCTCGACTGACTGCGGCTCGTCAATGATCAAAATCGGGTTTGTCTTTGCGATAATGTCGATTGGGCGGCGGGAGCGGAACTCGTCCAGCTTCATGTAAATGCGTCGCGCATCCTTACCTCTGGCGTTGAATGCCTGAGAGTTGATGATCATGACATTGATGGCGCTGTCTGACGCAAAACGGTCAATTTCCGTGAGCTGGGCAGAGTTGTAGATGAAGAACCGGATCTTCTTGCCGTATTCCTCCGCAAAATGCTCCTGCGTCACCTGAAAAGATTTATAAACGCCCTCGCGGATGGCAATGCTCGGCACGACCACGATGAATTTGCTCCAACCATAGTGCTTGTTCAGCTCATACATGGTCTTGATGTAGGTATAAGTCTTACCGACGCCGGTTTCCATTTCAATCGTCAGGTTATAGCGACCTTCCAGCTTGTCCGACGGCTTGATCTGATTGGCGCGCTGTACCTTTTGCAGATGCTCCAAAATCAGCTTGTCGGAAAGCTCCGGCACGATGCGTTCATTCCGCCAGCCGGTAAAATCGTCCATCGTTGCGATTGCTTGCTGCTCACCATCTTCAAGACCACGATCCATCATATAGGTCGGCGTAAGATACGGCTGTCCGGCAAAGACGTCAACGACCGCTTTTGCCGCATCCGCCTGAAATTTTTGATGTTTGAATTGGAGTTTCATTGTCTTTCAAATCCCTCTATCTTTCGTCTGAAGGTCGCGGATAATCTGCAAGTAATCTTCTGATTTTCCGTTATATAGCGTATTAATCATCATATCAAAAGTTAACAGGATTCCACTAGTAACGCCATCTGCATCATACCCTTCCGGCACATCATTACCTGCAATTGGTATTTCAATTTCAACAATCCACCATCTTTCAATTTTTCGATACAGGCTCAACAAATCCCCTAATGCTTTCGCATGCTCCTCATAAAGTCCACTCCAGAGATATTTTGTCATCTTGTGAGCAAAGGAATTTCTAAGTTGCTTTAATTCAAGGAACAACCTGTAATCATCTTGTGTCAAAGCCCCATTTTCAACAAACCAGAGCATAGTAGATTTCAGTGTATTGTGATTCCCTTTATCATCGACCGAACGGTTCTTAATCTCCTCTACATACTCTTCACTTGGTTTATACCGAATCTTTCCGTTCTTATCAAGAAAAGCATCGTTACAAAAAAAAGACTCCACATGGCTTTCTACTGTATCAGCAAAACTTTCATACAATCCAATATATAGCGCTATAAAAGTCAAATTCTCTTGCAGCGCATTTTTATCGCAAACATTCTGAAATCCATGCAACACATCATTCATCAGATCACCCTCACGCGCTTGGTGATGTCGCCCGCATCCTCTGGCATATAGAGCTTGAAAATCTCGAACACATTGATCTTCTCCGGGCTGGACGCAAAACCAGAATCGCGGAAGACAGCACGGAGCGGTTTACGCTGTGCGATCTCCTTGACCACGCTTTCGGGAATATTCGCGTCAAAGCAGGCGATTAGGTCGCCGTCGTTGTAGGTGTGGACGGTGCAGCCGTCGATTTGCTCTGACTTGTACGGCAGGGACAGCGGCAGCCCCCAGTCAATCAGGCAGCCGAACAGCAGGTCGAGGTCGGTGCGGTCATCTTTGATATTGGATTCCAGCGCCGCGAGCATCCCCTGATCGTAGGCATCCGGCGCATAGTAGACATCCTTCATGTTGGTATCGTCCAGCTTGAGGACACGGAAACCGATGTCGAGTGCATTGGGATGAAAACGATAAAAATCATTGGGGTCTTCGGCGGAATAGGTTATACGCGAAATTTCCTTGGTATCTTTGTCCTTATATGTATAACCCTTTTCTGTAAGAACACCAGAACTTTTCAGCGAATCAAATCCTGTCATTACTTTTTGATCATTAGACTGCTGCGATTGTACCAACGCAGCGTAGTCATCTTTATGCACAACATCAATTTCGGACTTGATCTTGTCCCCGGCGCGACGAATGCGCTCTTTGCCGATTTCGCAGATGTTCTTGTAGCCTGCTTTATAGGCTTCGCTGGATTCATCGCACTTTTCAGGCAGCTGCACCATGATGAATTTGCGGTGCCCACCGTCCTCGGCGTTCAGCTGCATGACTGCGTGAGCGGTGGTGGCGGAGCCAGAGAAGAAGTCGAGAATAATATCCTCTTCCTTGGTAATCCAACCAACAATCCGATTCATTATATCAAGACTTTTTTCAGTATCGAATACTGTATACGTGCCTGTCATCATTATATCCATCCAATTATCACTCAATAGTTTACCTTCCTGTGGCGGCACGTAATATTGAATAGTCCCTTCATCATTTAGCCTAACGAAATCGGTTTTCGCCCCTGATGATGTAAGAACGCAACTATAGTAATCATCGATGGACATCTCTTTTGAGTAATTGCTTAAATATACTTCATAGTTTTTAATTGCTTGCTTTGTCCGTCCCTGTTCCCAGCGCCATTGTCCCTTTTCGGGGCATTTGCCAAACAACTCATAACGCATTGTGGGTCTGTCAGTCCCTCTCCAAAAAGTGTCCCATTTTCCTTTTTTCTTTTCGTCGAATACACTAAATAACTTAGGCAGTCGCGAGTCAGTCCTCTTTGAAAAAAGGAGAATATATTCATGCCCCTGCGATAAAGACGATAGTGTATCAAACTGAGCCTGAACGTTTTTTATGCCTCGACGTACTGCAATGCAGTTACGCAAATTACTTCTCCCAAAAACCTCGCTTGATATTTTGGTCATGTTTTCAAACTCATTTTCATCAACACTAATAAAAATAAACCCATCCTCCGTCAGTAGATTCCTTGCCAACAGCAACCGGGAATAAATCATGCTGCACCAGTCGGAATGAAAGCGTCCGTTGGTGTCGGTATTCTTGAACAGGCGGTTTTCGTCCTCGTCGTACATTCCCATCTGCTCGTTTTCTTCTTCCTGCGAGCGCATGAAATCATCGGCGTAGATAAAGTCGTTGCCGGTGTTGTACGGCGGATCAATGTAGATCATCTTGACCTTGCCGAGATAGCTCTCCTGCAAGAGCTTGAGGACTTCCAGATTATCGCCCTCGATGTAGAGGTTTTCGGTGGTGTCCCAGTCCTTGCTCTCCGCCATGCAGGGGCGCAGCGTCTTCCGGATCGGCTTGTTGGCTTCCACGATAGCCGCCTTCTTGCCGACCCATGTGAACTCGTATGCCTCGTCCCCGTCCACCACGTCCGGCGAGAGCATCTGTTTCAGTAGTTCAAAATTGACCGCCCGCTTGTACGCCTTTTTCTCCTGCGTGCTGTGTTCCTCATCCAGCATCTCCGTGATGCAGTTCGGAAACAGGGCGGCAATGCGGTCTATGTTCTGCGCCGTCATATCCGGCGATTCCATGCGTAGTTTATCCATTGGTTTTATCCTCCTTCATTGTAAGTTTGCCAAAGTGGCAAATCGGATATTTCAAAAATTCTTCTTGTGCTATGAGTGGAAGCTCGTCGAAGCACTTTTGTGCCTCTTCATCAGCATCCATGAGCAAGTACGCTCCACATCTTGTTGCTGGTGGGTAATCGCTTTCTGTGAGTTTGGCTAGTTCAATAATCTCGCTCGTAGAAAGTGTTCTGCGACGCTTAGTAATTTGGAGCTTATTAAGAAGTAAAACCTTCGGGTCAATCATGGACTCGATACTTTTTAACCAGTCACATATTTTTTCTGCCAAGTTAAGTAACTTCTCATCGTGCTTTGCCTGTTCATCGTATGCTCCTATCATATCAAGGACTAAAAAGTTAACTTTCGTGCAATATTCAGGGGAATGGGGTGTTTGAGTTATGCCTGAGTAAACCCTTTCATAGTCCATATTAGAGATATGAACCAATCCCTTTTTATCAAACAGTACAAACTGCGATGCCTGAACAGGTCTTTTAAAATCAACATCGTCTTCTGCGAAAAGTGTAATCTGATGCAATTTGAAGAAGCTATCTATGTTATACATACCGTCTGATTGCCTCTTTGCCCAAATCCAAATCACAAGATTTGCAATTTTGAATGCACCATAGAACTGATCTTGTTCTATGGTGGGGAACCCGATTTTCCGGTTGTATAGCACCGCTCCTGTGAAGTTCCTTAGATTCTTCTCATCATTTTCAGACAAATCGTTTAGAAGCAGTTCTTCGGTCACTCCTAAATAATCCAGCATCTTCTTTACATCCTTGCAGTATTCAAGAATTTTCTTTCTCTCTTGCAAATCTGACAACAATGCACCATTAAGCGGGATAGTCACTCCATTCAGTGTTAATTCTCCTTGCTCAACCAGTTCTATAAAGAAGTCCGCTTCAATGATAAAATCGGACAGGGTATCCGGTCTGTCTGTATGTACTGTAATACGGTTCTCCTCTGCTTTTAGGGCAACACTAATCCCTTTGCCAATGCGAATGATGGAATTTCCATTCTCGTACACCACTCGATAGGCAGGAAAGAAACACCGATCTCTTATCCGCACCTCTCCGTCCACAGGCTTTGATATAACCGCATTTGTGACCTTATCAATGGGGACATCCACATCCAAGCCTTTGACCTTTGCATACAGATAAAAGTCATGTGTAGACAGGAACTTGGGAATCTCATCCATAGTTAATCCAATACCCGATGCAGTAAAAGTTAAGGAAGTAATCTCTGCGCCGTTTGCTTCCAAGGATTCAAAAGTAGGAATGTCTTTTCCGATGAAGCCCATTTGCTTATGCACATTGTCTGTGAACTCCATAAAAATGCTAGAAATCTCATTAGCCTCAGCAGGAAGAAGATTCAAGTGAATTGTGCTGGTCTTTTGTTTTCCGGCACCCTTGATTATCTTGTCAAGGTCAACAACAAGCAAAGTCTTATAGAATATTCTTGAATTGCCCGAACTTAAATCGACGCTTATAAGAAAGAAAATACAGCCCCCATCTTTATAGTAATTATTCAAATCTGCGATACTACACGAAAAAGTTGCGGTATCAGACACAATAACCTTCTCTGTCCCTTTAATCTGGATTGGAACACGACCAGCAAGGTCTTCTTTTTTTGTCTTCTCAGATTTATATACGAATACTGTCCCATCCCACGAAGGCGTCTTATCATTTGAGTCGATGTATGACTCAAGTATGGGGCACCTTAGCAATGCAGCTTTCAGGGCTGTAGTTGCAGATTCTTCTATTCTCTTTGTATTTACGCTTGGCACACTACAACCTCCTTCATGTCATCTGCTTTAGTTCGATTCGGAGTTTTTTAAGCTTCGCGTTCATTTCCATCTGCCTATTTAGCTGCTTCTCTCGCTGCATTTTGCTTTTCAGTGTGGCAATCTGCTTTTCAAGCTGCTTCTTCTTTTCATCACGCTCGACAGATTCTTTCAGACTCTCACTGGAATCTGTTTGCAGCTTGTCCCCGGCAATCTGGCGGACAAGGCTTTCATAGACGGCATCCATATTCAAGCCGTCGATTCTGAGATGCAGTTCGTCTTCCGGCATCCAGTCGGTGTGATAATAGCGGCTCACCTTGAAGGCGTTGCTGCCGGATGCAGCAGCCTCCTTGTAGCCGATCCACGCCTGAGCCTTGCCATCACAGGTCAGAATAAAGAGAATGTGGTACGGGATCTCTTTGTCGATTTGCTTTAGCACTGCTTCGTCAAGCTGCGGATCATTCAGCCGCACCTCGAACACTTCAATCTCGGTCACTGCTTCGCCCGCAGCGATATTCAGCGTAGACGCTGCCAGCTTGTTTCGCCAGTACACCATACGAATCTGGTCAACAAACACACGGCGCAAAGTGGGAGAAACGTCAAGGTTCTCATAGAACTTCTGCTTCGGTATTCTTTTGCCAAACTCCGTAGATGCAGGAAATCCAAGCATCGCAAGCCCTCCTTATTTCACGACTAAGAAGCAAATCAGCTCAAAATCATCCAGTCCCGAAACTGCACTGAGCAGTGCGGATGTACCGCCGCTCTTAAACAGGCTGTCAATATCATTTTCTTCCTTCACATCAATAATGGAATTGATTGCTTCGCTCAGCAGCTCGGAGACCTCACCCATCTTACGTCCGTCATCCGTCTTGTCATTGAACCACTTACAAAACTCCGCACAAGGCTCGCTCTTGCCACGGCAGAGCAGACGCATTGTGTCGAGCAATCTCTTCGGATTGAGATAATCGCAGACGATTTCACCTTCTTCACTGATGTAGACCATGTAGAAGGGATGGATACGATTCCGGTTGTCAATGTTCACGCTGTCATTGATGTTCCTGAGAACAAAAATTACACCGGCAGGAGAATCCTCTGTCTGTCCAACAACGGTGTGCAGACCCTTTGGTGCAGTTTCGATATCCTCATGTTGCTTCATGTATTCGAGCAGATCAAGCCTGAACTCGTTGAGCCCCAAATCCATGATGGAAATACCGCTTGTCATGTCCTCAATGTCCACTACTTCTTCTTGCAGCCGCTTGAGCTGTGCGCGGCGGTATTCAAGATCGCCCTTTTCCTCGGCATTGATCAGATCATCGTCGCCGGTAGAGGTCATGACCGAAATCTTCATGCGGGTTTCCACACGGCTTTTCAGGTTGATATACTCGTCGAGGTCCATATCCGGCCAGAAGTTTACGAGCTGAATATGGTCGTTTCTGCTTCCGATACGGTCAATTCGTCCGAACCGCTGGATAATGCGCACAGGGTTCCAATGAATGTCATAGTTGATGAGGTAGTCGCAGTCCTGCAAGTTCTGACCTTCGGAAATACAGTCGGTTGCAATCAGAATATCAAGCTCATCGGTACTTCCGGGCAGGAGTACAGCTTTGCCCTTAGAAACCGGCGAGAAGCAGGTCAGCACCGTGTTGAGATCGGCTCGGAGCTTCGGAATGGTTGTTCTTCCGTCAACCGATCCGGTAATCTCTGCCGTTTCCAGTCCGAAGTTCTCTTTTGCGAATTTACTGACGTTTGCAAAGAGGTAATCGGCGGTATCAGAGAATGCAGTGAAGATAATGATCTTCTTATTACCGGGATTGATTGGCTGCTCAATTTTCTTGCGGATCAAGTCAAACAGCGTTTGCAGCTTTGTGTCATGCTCCGGCGTGATGTCGGCAATCATGAGGGACAGGAGTTCCAGATTCTCCGCATCCTTTTCCAGCTCGCGCATCCATGAAACATAGTCCATATCAGCGAGGTCAATTTTGACCTTCTTGCCGACGGAGAAGAAATCAGTGTTCTGATCGTCGTAATCAAAATCTTCTGCGCCGGAAATCTCCGTCAGATTCAGGACGCAGTCCCCAGACTGATAATTTTTGATCGTCCCAATCGTATCGTTGATCAGCTTTTTGATGCGGTCAATCGTCAAGCGGAAAGAAGCAACCGAGCTTTCCAGACGTTTGAGAAGGTTGATGCTCATAAGACGCCGAATGCCTGCTTCACGTCCTTGCTGGGTAAGGCTGTTTCCCTTGTGGTGCGTCATGTCGATGTACTTTGCCAACTTCGACGGCATGATATAATTCGACGGCGTATAGATCGTCAGGCTCAACGACATGAGCAAATTATAAATATCGTTATAGTTGATAGCGTCGCTCAGGTCTGTCAGGCAGGGACGCAGCGAAATCGGCGGCAGACGCTCCGGAAATTTACCGATGTCGGAAGTGTTGTAATATTTTTCGATGTGCTTTCTTGACCGCGCAATCGTTACACTGTCCAGCAGTTCAAAGAAATCAAAATCAAGTGTCCGTAAAAGCTCGTCCGTCGTTCGTTCGTCAGCAGGGAGCTTGCTCCATGTATTGAAAGCCTTTTGCGCCTGCCGGAAAATTTCATCAATCGGAGACGAAGTATTCAGCTTTTCATTGATTTTTCCGGCATCTCCCTCATAGGCAAGCGCAAGCTGGTTTTTCAAATCCACAAAGCGATTATTTACGGGTGTTGCCGAAAGCATCAGCACCTTGGTGCGCACCCCAGAACGAATCACGCGATTCATCAATTTTGTGTAGCGGTTTTCTTTCTCATCAGTAGAGGTATTACTGCCATTGCGGAAATTGTGGCTTTCATCAATCACAACAAGGTCAAAGTTCTCCCAGTTAAGTGCAGCAAGGTCAATACCGTTAGAGGTTCCGCCGGAACGGCTCAAATCTGTATGGTACAACACATCGTAACGGAAACGGTCTTCTACCAGCGGATTGTTGACATAGTTGCCTTTATAGACGTTCCAGTTTGCTGCCAACTTTTTGGGACAGAGTACCAAAACGGATTTGTTGCGATTTTCATAGTACTTGATTACAGCCAGTGCAGTGAACGTCTTGCCAAGGCCCACGCTGTCTGCAAGAATGCAGCCGTTATACTGTTCCAGCTTGTGGATAATGGCCAACGCTGCATCTCGCTGAAAATCATAGAGCATATTCCAGATTTTACTCTGCTTGAAGCCTGTAGCTTCATTTGGGAGATTATCTTCTGACACATCCTCCAAAAATTCACTGAAAATATTGTAGAGGGTGAAGAAATAGATAAAGTCCGGGCTGTTTTCTCGATACGCTGTGCTGATGCTTTGCAATACAATGTCTGTAACATCCTGAAGTCGGGAAGAATCATTCCAGATTTCATCGAACAGCGACAAAAAGTAACGGCCGTTTTCAAAGGCTTCGGTTCGCTGAACAGGGTAGTATGCGTTGTTTCCGCGTTCACAACCAAGGTCGACCGTTGTAAACCCACTGATTGGCATATAGGAACTTTCACCAACCGTCATGAAACCGGGCATTTGCTCTCCACTGACATTGGAACGAAATTTTACTTTCCGTCGCACCCAGTCGGCACATTCTTTCGCCAGTGCTTTTTGAGTGAGTTCATTCCGCAAGCGAACCTCAAATTCTGTGCCGTAAAGGCTCTTTTCGCGGGTCAATTTCGGAATATAGAACTCTCGCCGCTCTTTTGGCGTGTTTTCCTGCACAAAGGTTGGTGAAGTAAAAATAAAGCGAAGTTCCGCGATTTCTTCCAACTGTTTCTTTAATTCCTGATACGCATAAATGGAAAAACAGGCCGCAGCAATGGACACGCGGCTCCCTTTCTGCATAGTATCCTGTAAATCTTCCCGAACAGTATGGTTGATATTATCCAGAATTTTCATAGAAGAGTCCCCGCAATCGACTGACTAAAGCGAAAATTAACTTTCAACGACAAGACACAACAATTCATTTTAATGATACTCTAATCAGGTCGGAAAATCAATCGTTGCCCAGGCAGAAAAAGCTCAGCAGGTACTAAACAGATAAAAAGTTTTGAATTTGGCCTTCAAATAAGGTATAATGAATTTACAAACGCTAAAGATTAAGAAGCGAGCAGGTGATACCATGCCTTTTCCCCTCGACCATTACATTGAAGCCTCTCATGTTGATTACAAGGAACGCCTTGAAGAGAAAAAGCCGCGCAGCTGGCTGAAATCCGTGTCGGCATTTGCCAATACCGAGGGCGGACATCTGATTTTTGGCGTAAAGAATGAGCCGCGCGAGGTCGTAGGATTGGAAAATCCGCAGGCTGTGGTAAGCAGATTGACGGAACTTATCAAAGTCCGCATTGACCCTACACCACGCTATCGGGTGCGGGAGGTCGAAATAGAGGGCAAGTCCTGCGTTGATCTGGAAGTACAGGACGGTCCGGCGTATCCATATTATTATGCCTTTGACGGTTCCCATACGGCCTATGTGCGGCATGGCGACCAGTCCGAAGAAGCCACTTCACGGGAACTGAACGAGCTGATCCTACAAGGTATGAACCAGACCTTTGATGCCCTGCCCAGTTCTTATCGAGTGGGTGATGTCAGTTTCGACCTTGAAAAAGACTTGCCCTCCGCAGGATTGGTAACAGATGATGGACAAATCACGAATGGCGGCCTGCTGCTTTGCGATCAAGGCGTTCTGAAACAATCCCGTATTTTCTGCACTCGCTGGAAAGGCAACTACAAGGGCAGCATTGAAGAAGATGCTCTGGATGACAAGGAATTTCAGGGTGCAAGTCTGATCACGCTGCTGCAAAATGCCGAAGATTTTGT
>OGDU01002489.1_pt1 | contig 11746 bp, 9 predicted proteins | sample 1570371 | NCBI WGS metagenome assembly OGDU01 (sample SAMEA2581977, study PRJEB24529) | metagenome | biome: Human gut stool | place: China | collected 2011
ATCCCCAGTAAACACTGGGGATGGAGTTGTATTGTCATAGGGGTTGGATGCTTACTTATTTTATATATTTTGCACGCAAGCGTATGATAAAGGATACACAAGTGGCTCAATTTATTGCTACTGCGAAGCTTCATTTAAGTCTCCTTCCGGTCATCATTGATGACTCTTACTTACCTCAATATAAGACACTTAACCTGTTTAAGAAGGAGCGTTTGAGAGGTTATTTTTCCAGATGGGGGTTAACAGAGTTAACAGTTAACAGCCCAGAATGTATACTTCCCCCCACTCACATATAATAATAAGTATATATATTTATATATAATATAAGGTATGGGAGAGGGGGAGGATGCAAAAAACAGCTGTTAACTGTTAACCTGTTAACCCTTGCCCCTTTGTTAAAAATACTAACTCATAGTTTTCTCCTCCAGAACTCACCGTTTCTCGGTGCAGAAGTCATCGTTTTCTTTTTGGGAATACATCGCTTGCCGGATAGAAATCCTTGCCATTACTTGTTATTTTTTTCTGGCGAAATCAGCCATTTTTGTTTATTGCCAATAAATAAATCTGCGGTTTTTTATTTACTGGCAATAAACAAATCGAATATAAGTTCTATCATCAAAGCTCTTATTGCCCTCTACGATGCCCTTGGTGGCGATAAAGGAACGGATGTTCTGAGGGTCGTTGGCAATCTGCTCTGCCAATGCCGCCTCGCTCGCTGCCAAGGTTGGCTTCAGGAACGGATAGCCATCACTCGCCAATACAATCTCGGAGGAAGAGACAGAAATTGTACCTGATGCAGAAACAGAGTCAGAGCAAGGGAGAGAATCTGATGCTGGAACAGAATCCTGAACAGAACAAGAATCTGAAACAGAGACAACCTTCACTCCCTCCCGATAGATAGGAAATCCATCGATAACCGTATAGGTCTGGTTCTGCCCCGAAAGCATCGCCTTGATAAGCAATGGCTCTATCTGCTTTCTAGCCTCAGCAGGCGAAAGGTCCTGCTCTATCAGTTCTACCCTCTTTCTGGCAATCTCCTGCTCATAAGGCTTGCCGTTCTCATAAAGCTTGCCATCGATGATTGCCTGGCAATCGCCCACCATCCATACTTCATTCCTTGTTCGGCTATAAAGGATAGCCGAGGCGGTAAGCCGCTCTTCCGGATGCTCCTTCAACCGCTCTTCCACCCCAAGCTTTTCATACACCTTATTATATATATACGTCGTTACGCCCTGACAGAAATCATCTACCGAGGCATCCGCCTTCAGTTCCTCCCGGATATACTCCGAGATAAGCATCATGGCATATCTTCCGTTCTTCATATCAGGATTGAGATGCTTCGGCGTCTTGCTCGTACTGCCATCAATCACAGCGATGAAATCATCGGTAACTACCATTCCATCCTCACAAGCCTCCTGGCTCTTCTTTCCTATAATGCTGCTTTCTATAATCTTCATAAAATCTACTTATCTATCCGGTTATATATCTGAAAAAAGGCTACCCATCCAGGTAACCTTTTTACTCGTTTATTTATCTCTTAAGCCTTCACCTTCTTTAATCTGATAATCAGCTGTATGAAACTTGGAATCATGATGCAGAGAGAGAAGCCTACGGCATAATACATGGTTTTCTCATCGCCATGGAAGAGGTCGATGAGCTTGCCATCGCTCTGAGGCATGATATTGGACAGGACATACGCCATCGTATTGTTCACCCAATGGAGCAGGATGCCCGGAACAAGACTCTTGGTGCGATAATACATCCAACCCAGGAGTAAGCCCAGCAGGAGGGCATTGATAAACTGCGCTACGTTGGCGTGAGCCAGACCGAAGATGGCAGCCGAAATCATGATGGCTACCCAATGGTTCTTCTTACTCATAAGACCCAGCAGGGTGCGGAGAATGGCTCCACGGAACACAACCTCCTCAGCAAAAGGCGCCAGAACGCCGATAGCCACATAGCCCCAAGGTTCCTTCATGAGCGATGCGAATATCTGCTCGGTATTCTCGTCCATCTCGATGCCTATCTGCTCATATATAAACTCCAGAGGAATGATGGTTCCCAGGGCGAACAATGCCACCCAGAGAAGCGTTGCCCAAGGCTTGGAAAGCAGATAATCGCGGGTCAGCGGTGTCCACTTCGTCTTCAGGAAGATGACGAGGGTGATAACGTTGCTGAACGCTGAGGTAAGCGCCATCAGGATAGGATTGCTGCCCGAACTGACAGCCAGGAGCGTTGCCTGGTAACCTTCGCCCTTAATGCCCGCCCAGATTCCTGCGCCAGCATACATCACGATAATCTGTACTACTATAAATATAATCATGTAGAGGACGATATCCGTCAAACCTCTCTTTAAATTAATCTTTGCCATTGCTTTTACTGTTTATAATTAATCGTTTATAGTTAATAGCATTCTCGCTATCATTCCGCTTCTTTTTCAAAGAGATCCAGCACGGTCTGCTCATCCTCTTTCAGCTGCGCTGCCAACTCCTCGGGACTGTCAAACTTCTGTTCGCCCCTTATTCGCTTCACGAAGCTTACGAGCAAGAGCTGGTCATAAATATCCCCGTCGAAATTGAAGATGTGCGTCTCTAGCGTCAGTTGTCTGCCATTGAAGGTTGGGCGATTGCCCACATTCATCATTCCCCGTTTCCATACCACCGTATTCTCCAGTCTTACCCTTACGGCATAGACACCAGGGGCAGGAATCAGCTGTCCGAAGTGAGAGATGTCGAGATTGGCTGTAGGGAAGCCGAGTTTTCTGCCTTCATGGAATCCATTCACCACCTTTCCGATGAGGGTGTAAGGGAATCCGAGGCACCGGGCTGCCATCTCCACTTCTCCCTCTTTCAGGAAAGAGCGGATTACCGAAGAAGAGATGTTGATGCCATCTATCTGGAAGGCTTCGTTCCTGATTACCTCGATGCCCATCTCCTTGCCATAGCGCACGTAATCTTCGAAAGTCTCCTCGCGGTTATGACCGAAGCGATGGTCGTAGCCGATGAAGAGTTTCCTTACGTTGAGATGGTCGTGGAGCACCTGCTGCATAAACTCCCTTGCCGACATCGCAGCCATCGCCTTGTCGAAATGCAGCACCACAGCATTATCCACTTCCGTCTTCGAAAGCAGCAGCAGCTTGGAATCAAGCGTACTCAGCATCTCCGGCTGATAATCTGCCTGCAATACCTTGCGGGGATGCGCATCAAAGGTGATGACGGTGGATTGCAAGCCATCCTTTCGTGCCGTCTCTACGAGATGATGAATCAGGAACTGATGTCCCCGATGCACCCCGTCGAAGAAACCGATGGTTGCCACACAAGGCGGCAACTGCACGATATCGTTATAATGTATTGTATTCATAAGGACTATCTTTAACATTCATATCAGAAGAAGAACTCCGATGGATTATCTTCTCTTTGCTATCATTCTCTTAAAAGTTCTCCACAGCTCGCCCGCCCAAAGTACAACGGAGGTTGAGCCGATGATGAGCAGCCACTCGTGGAGCGACAATGGTGTGGTGCGGAACATTTCGCCACCAAAGGTTACGATAATCCACTGACCCACCAATACCAGTACAAGCACCAGAATCATTCCTTTATCCTTCAGGAAATGGCGGAAGGCGGTGTGATGACTCATCAGCGCCTTGGCATTAAAGAGGTTCCAGAACTGTATCATCACGAAGGTGGTGAAGAACATGGTCAGTTCATGCACATCTACTCCACCCTTGCCTCTGCGCTCGCAGTAAACCAGCAGGGCAAACATCACGAGGAAGAAGACGATGCCGCAGAACAGAATGCCGAAACCGATGCTCTTGTTGATGATGAAATCGGATGCCTTGCGTGGTTTATCCTTCATCACCTCGTGAGATGGAGGCAATGAGGCAAGTGCCAAGGCTGCGAAGGTATCCATGATAAGGTTCACCCAGAGAATCTGAGTAACCGTCAGAGGCATCTCAGTTCCGATAACTGAGCCGCCAAGCACCAGCAGGAGGGCTGCCACGTTTACTACCAACTGGAAGAAGAGGAAGCGCTGCAGGTTGCGATAGAGCGAGCGTCCCCACATCACGGCGTTGGCGATAGACTTGAAGGAATCATCGAGCAGGGTCATATCCGAAGCCTCCTTAGCTACGGAAGTTCCCGAACCCAGCGACAAACCCACGTGAGCATAGTGAAGCGCCGGAGCATCGTTGGTACCGTCGCCTGTTACTGCAACCACCTCGCCACGCTTCTGGAGCATGGCCACCAGTCGCTGCTTATCGGTAGGACGGGCACGGCTCATCACACGGATATCCTTTGCCCGTTCGTAAGCCTCTTCATCAGAAAGAGCCTCCCACTGTTCGCCCGTAATCATCTGCTGGTCGAGCGAAGTCAGAGAGCCATCTGCTCCGATATTCTCAGGTTCATCTTCGAAGACACCTATCTGCTTGCCTATCTCCAAGGCGGTGGCAGCCGTATCACCCGTAACCACCTTCACCTCGATACCCGCATGGCGGCACTCCTGCACGGCAGCAGGAACATCCGGACGGATAGGATCGGCAATGGCTGCAATGGCCTGCAACTGAAGGTCGTTGGCATCGAGAAGTGCTACCACTTCGGCAGTAGAGGTTCTGGAAGTTCTCATGATAGAAGCTTCTATCTTCTTATAGGCGAACGCCAGGGTTCTCATAGCCTTATGCTGCCACTCATCGAGTTCTTCGACTGACTGTCTCTGCATTCTATCTTCGATGATGCATTTCTTCATCACGATTTCAGGCGCACCCTTCACGAAGAGATAGGTCTCGCCATCAACTTCTGCCAAGGTTGCCATCATCTTTCTCTCGGTAGAAAAAGGCAACTGCTTGAGCACATTCACCTGCTTGCGGAGTTCTTCATAATCCTTGCCCTGGGCATCGAGCCAGAGCAGAAGAGCCGACTCGGTAGGGTTTCCGATAGGTTTGCCGTCATTCAACTCGGCTGTAGAGTTGAGGGCAATGGCAGTATCGAGCAGCGCCTCATCGCCCTGCTTGAGTTCCAGGGCACTCACCTGCATCTTGTTTTGGGTAAGCGTACCGGTTTTATCGGTACAGATCATGGTAACGGCACCCATGGTTTCACAGGCATGGAGCTTGCGCACCAGATTGTTCGACTTCAGCATTCTTCGCATGTTGAGTGCCAGAGAAAGGGTAATCGCCATCGGCAATCCCTCCGGCACCGCCATCACAATCAGGGTAACAGCCATCATGAAGTATTTCAGCACGATTTCTGCCATATAGAAATAATCCTTGCCGCCCCATGCCGGATTGGTGAGGATATCGTGAATCAGAAAAATAAAGAAGGCTGCCACAGATACTACAGAGCCTACCTTGGAAATCATCTTAGCCAACTTGTCGAGCTGCATGTGAAGCGGTGTCTCCACCGAAGTCTGCTCGGTAGATTTCTTCGCCACCTTACCAATCTCGGTAGCATCGCCCACGGCAGTAACCACGAACTCGCCCCTGCCATTCATCACCATGGTAGAACGGAGGATGATGTTGCGAGGATAGGCACCATCGCCACCGCCTTCCAGAGATTTCTCGGTAACGGGTTCGCCCGTAAGGGTAGATTCATTAATCTGCAGGTCGTTGCAGACGATGAGTTCTCCATCGGCAGGCACCTCGTCGCCCACTTCCACGAGCACAACATCTCCCACCACCACATCGTGGCGTGGAATCTCCATCACCTTACCATTGCGGCGCACCTTAACCGGCTGCTCTTCGCTGAGCGCCGTGAGCAGATTAAACTTCTTGGCTGCATCGCGCTCAAAGTAGAAGCCCACGGTAGTAGCAAGGAAAACTGCCACGAAGATACCGATGGTCTCCATGAAATTCTTTTCGATAAAAGCAAGGATGAGGGATACGAAAGCCGCCACAAGAAGTATCTGGATAATCGGGTCGCGATATTTATCCAAATACAGTTTCCATAATGAAGTACGTTGAGGAGGGGTGAGCACGTTCTTGCCATGCTGTTCCCTACTCTGTTTAACTTGTTCATCGGTAAGACCGATTCTTTTATTTTTGTCTATGTCCATTTCTGAATAGAAATACTTTTTCTTTTTTGTACGATTAATAAGTACATACGCACGTGTGCGCACATAAATTTGGTGCAAAGATACGGTATTTTCCTGATTCTAAGAAAATTTTTAAGATTTTATTTGGTTATTTGCCCAAAATCTAGTATCTTTGCACTCGAATTTGATAAAAATTCAACGGACTTGTAGCTCAGTTGGTTAGAGCAACAGACTCATAATCTGGAGGTCCTAGGTTCAAGCCCTAGCTGGTCCACAAGGTTAAGCATCTGAATATTAGATACTTAACCTATTTTTGTTTCTAGACCTTTCTGGATTAAGAAATACAACCACCAGAGCTTTTCCTCTTTATTTGCTACATTGTTGACTGATTGTTGACTAATTAAATTAAACGTAACATGCTGACAATCAAAGCAGAAATAAAAAAAGGAGAGCTTAAAGCAAATGGTACTTACAATGTAAAGATACGCTTTACGCTCAATCGTAAGGTGAAGAGACTATCATCTAGTCTTTTCGTTTCTCCAAAGGACTTAACTAAATCTGGAGATTTCAAGAAAACAACCAAGATTTACAAGGAGATTGAGAACTTAGTACAAGGGTACAAGAACAAGTGTAATGAAATGCAGGTTGATTTGAACAACTATTCCCTTGATGATATTTTCAAGCACCTAAAGTTTGAGGATATGAAAGACAAGGAGATTGACTTTATCGACTTTTCCAGAAAGTGGATAGCTAAGACTACCATAAAAGGAGCAAACAATTACAAGACCGTTCTCAACTCACTCACTTCATTTATTGGACGTGACAGCCTCAACATTTCAGAAATCAATTTATCCTTTATCACAGGATATGCTGATTATATAAAGAAATGTAGAGAAGCTAAAATAGAGAAGTTGGAGAAAGCAGGGAAGCGTGTTCCATCTAACAGAATGATGTCTTTATATTTAGGCAGTTTACGATACCTATTTAAGGAGGCACAGAAGGAATACAACAACTACGACAATGGTTTGATACTTATTCCATCATCCCCTTTCGACAATTTCAAGATTCCGAAACAGGAGGCAACCCGAAAGAGAGCACTTGATAAAGCCACCATCAAGAAGATTTATGCTCTTCCATATAGGAATACAAGCAAAGGCATCAAGGGGACGTGCAGATATGACCTAGCTAAAGATTGCTTTATCTTATCCTTTGGGCTAATCGGCATGAACTCTGTTGACCTTTATAACGTGACAGATTACAAAGATGGTAAACTGACATACTACAGAACCAAGACCAAAGCACGTAGAAATGACAAGGCGAAGATGGTGGTTGATGTTCCTCCAATGCTGAAACCATTGATTGAGAAGTACAGAGACAAATCTGGCAAACGAGTCTTCAACTTCTATCAATATTATGCAAACGACAAAGGCTTCAATAAGGCAATAAATCGAGGTTTGAAAGAAATTGGCTCAGAATTAGCTATAGATGATTTGGAGTTTTACGCTGCAAGACATTCATGGGCTACCCTAGCCATCAACAAGGTTGGCATAGACAAATTCACTGTCCATGCAGCACTCAACCACGTTGATGAGTCTATGAGAGTGACCGACATTTATATCGAGCGAGACTTTCAGAACGAGAATAAAGCTAATGCTAAGGTTGTAAAATACGTTTTTGGGACTAAATAACAAAGATTTCCTCACTTACATTTGCGTAGGTGAGGATTTCTTTTTAATTTTGCAGCAAAAAGATATACTTATATGGAACAAGGAAACAACAAACACAGTAGCATACCTATGCTATCAGAAATACTAGACAAGACAAATGAAGAAATCTGCAATCTGCCACAATTTGAATACATTAACGAAATTGTAAATTCATTTGGCATAGGGCAAAAATCACCAATCCACCCTACTATTATATTTGCGTTGAGATATAATTATGCCATCACGACAAAAGAGGAAGTACTAAGACTGTCTGAGCCTAGCTATTATTCCGCACATAAAGAAAGCATAGATAAAGCAAAAAGCTATATAGATTGTCACATGAATGGATTAGGAGACAGTTCTATAATTAGAGATATATGGAAAAGATACGTAGATAACAAACATTTAATGCTGACATTAGAAACTTATAGTTTTGACACCATTAAGTTCTGGTTTCTACTTATATTCATATATGACTACATCGAGAACACAAAAATAGACATGGGGCATAGCATCCTTAACTCTATAGCTAATTCAAAAAAGATTACAATAGAAATGAAGAACAAAGAAAAGAAGACCATTGACGGTACTTCAACTTTATCAAATTTGAAATTTCTCTTCAACAAATTAGATAGTCTTTCAACATTGGCTATAGAAAATAAATTAATCTCACAAGAAGACACTATACGATTAAAAGTAGCATTAAACGAAATAATGATATATAAAGAAGAACTCAGAATAGGAAATAAAATTTTGCTCTTTGACGATATGTTCAACAGACATTTTCTATCTGACAAAATCTATAAAGTTCCTCAAGCTCAAACTGAGGATATGGCTACAGGAAAAGAAATCCTTTCTTCCAGAGTTTGGTACACCCTAGGCTATGGAGATGACAAATATAATGAAGAGAACCATTTTGGCAAACACTCAAGACCATATGACAGCTTATTAAGAAAGCAACGTAAAACACGTAAAGGATTCCATTTATGGAAATTTTGGAATTTTCTATACGACTAATTATTATGTGTACTTTTCGTCAAGATTAGTGCACATTTTTTTTGCGTACTTTTTCAATATAAAGGAACGCAAACCATGTTTTCATTTTATTTGCTCGCATGAAATTTCTTCTGTACTTTTGCAACCGCAATCAAAGAGGCAAGTGTACATAGCCTTGAAGTTGCAATAACAAGATTAAAAACATTAATTTTAAAAAAAATGAAAGAAAAGATTAACAATTCAACAAGTCAAGAAATTGAGTTAAATCTTGACGGAAGCATTGAGCAAACATTCACCTCTTTAAAATATGGCTTCAACGAAGTTAAGTTTAACAACGTAAACCAATACAACAACGAAGAGGCGCATGCTGAGTTAAAGAGCATGATGGAACGAGGTGAAAGACTTTCTCTTTATTTCACCATTGACAGCTATGGCATGGAGGCAATAAGCGTAGAAAGCAGAACTACAAGCCGATTCAATTATCAGTTAAATTCCAAAAGTTTTACTTGGATAGTGAATTACCTCACAAATAAGGAAACAGAGGATTTTGAGGTGAATCCTACTAATATAAAAAAGTCGGAAATTGAAGATGCAAATCAATTTAGAGAAGAGATGCTGATACTTTTTATAAATGGAGAAATGGGGCGAATCCAATTCACCCCAGAGTTTCGTGACCGAACAGGAAAATTATCTGCAACAGCAAGTTTCCCTTATGGACAAATATTTTTCTTTATGGAGAGAGACCAAGAGTTGGTAGAATATCTAAGAGGCAAGAATCTCATTAGATGAGTAATTAACCAAGGTTTGGGGAGAGTACTAGCCTCTTCCCTACCTTTATCAAATTAAAAGAGAAAAATGAAAAAGAAACAATTAATAATAAACAAAGGACAATATTTGTCCGATATTTATAGCATCGAGCCAAACACGATTCTGTGCAAGACCCTTACAGGTTTAGGTGCTACATACACAGAGATTAAGGCGAAGCGTAACTCTATCATCGTAGAGCCTAATGTACCTCCTATCATTGGCAAATGCAATGATAAGAAGCACAAGAAAGACAACTTGTTTGCAGTCAAAAAAGATGTCAGCATTTCAAGTGTTGCAGAATACTTATCTCAAACTATCAAGCAAAAGAAGTACATCAAGATTATCTGCACACCAGAGAGCTTCAATTATAAGGTAAAACAAGCTTTTGAAGAAGCAGAATTGGACATGTACACAAACTGTTTCATGCTTATGGACGAGTGTCACAAACTAGTTAAAGATATTGATTATCGTGAGGATATTGCACTCCCCGTGAAAGACTTCTTTATGTTCAAGGACAAAGCTATGGTTTCAGCGACCCCTATTGTTCCATCTGACCCTAGGTTTGAAGAGCAACACTTTACCCTCATAGAAGTCAAGCCTAACTATGACTATTTAAAGCCTATCACACTTGTCCACACAAACAATGTCTTAGAAGCCATGAGAGTAACTATAGAGAAGAGAAAGAAAGAGCTAGAATCACCAAGAAGTCTGTGCCTCTTCATTAACAGGACTGATATGATTCTTCAAGTTATCGAAAAACTTGGAATCAAAAAGGACAGTGTAGTGTTCTGCTCTAGTAACAGCACCACCAAACTGAACGAAGCAGGAATAAAAGCTGTCGAAAATTGGAACATCAAGGAGCAAAAGCCTTTTATGTTCTTTACAAGTCGTTTCTATGCAGCATTAGATATTGAGCTAAAAGTACAGCCAGACATCATGTTTGTCACTGAGCCATATCTATATGAATACACGATAATAGACCCATGCACCGATGCCGTTCAAGCTATCGGAAGATTCAGAAATGGAGTTTCATCTATAACTCATATTGTCAGCACCAATAAGGATTTTCCTATCCGAGACGAAAGAGGCATAAACGAGTACATCAAAGCTAGCGAAGAAGCTTATAACACCATCATGCGCTTATACGATTGTGCTCCAAGTCTAGAATTTAGAAATGCTTACAGGGCAGCTCTAGACCAACTCCCATTTAAGAACAAATTTATGAGAGATGGAGAAATCGACTATTTTGCCCAAGATAATTACAGAGACGAAGCCTTGGTTAAATCCGCCTATAACAACTTTGACGATTTGGTGAAAAGATACGAACGTGCCAAACAATTTTATATAGTTAAAGGGATGCCTCTCTATTGGAAGTTTGGGGATAAAGAGCGACTAAAATTGGAAAAAAGTTCCAAATACATAAAGCAGTTCCGAAAAGAAGCTGTTGACATATTGGAATCGCTTAAAGAAGACATGGATTTGCCTATGGTCAGATACAACATTGAAGAATTGCGCAGCAAAGATGCTTTTATCGTTAATGCTTATGAAACATTAGGAAAAGAAGTTATCGAAAAATGCAACTATAGCGAGAAGCGCATAAAGGAAGCTATCATAATGAAAGACTTCGAGAAGAAAAGAAATGGGCAAGAATGCGTCCAATTACTAAAAAATTCTTTCAAAGTGAACAATAAGTACGAACGCTCATTTATAAAGAAAGAACTTCTCAGAATCTTTGATATGGTAAGAATTTCACCAAAAGAGAAAGTAACAGGAACCTATATCAAAAAATTCTTCGAGGTGAAAGAATGTAAGGTGAAAGGGAAAAGAGCATATCTCATTATTGAAAGTCTGATATAAGGTAGAACATTTTTTCTTGTTTTTCTTCTATATAGGGGAAAATTGAAAAATGTACTCTTGAAAAAGAAATATAGATTATCCGAATATGATGTAGCTATTTGGAGGATGCCAATAATGGTGTCCTCCATTTTAATCTCAAAGTCGTTTCTATTTTTCAAGAATCATGTTCCAAGTACAGCATCAATAGAAAATAAGTCTAAAATCTTGCTCTAAAAAATATCAGAAATCACTTGGATTTTTCAAGAATATACATATCATCGTCTAAGAAGATGGAACTAGTTTTCACTTTTTGAGCATAAATTTTAATAGTTATCTGATTAATCAAACTAAGCCGTGAGCCTCAACGCTTGCGGCTT
>OGDU01002491.1_pt1 | contig 11738 bp, 7 predicted proteins | sample 1570371 | NCBI WGS metagenome assembly OGDU01 (sample SAMEA2581977, study PRJEB24529) | metagenome | biome: Human gut stool | place: China | collected 2011
AAGGCCAGACCAAGGACGTGCTTGGCACCGCGCAGGTCAAGCCGATCGTCACCCGGCTCACCGACAAGCAATTCGGCGAGATGATCCCCGGCCCCAAGCGCGGGTTCAAGGAACAATCCGCCCGCGTGCTGGAGAAGATCGTCGGCGAAATGCACGCCCGCATCCAAGCACGTAAGACCAAAGAGGTGACGCGACGCAAGAACGCGCTCGAATCGGCATCCATGCCACCGACACTGTCTGATTGCCAGCCAGGCAATGACGATGTGGCCGAACTGTTCATCGTGGAGGGCGATTCCGCACTTGGCACCGCCAAAGCCGCGCGTAATTCCGGTTTCCAGGCGTTGCTGCCGATTCGAGGCAAAATTCTCAACGTGCAGAAGGCGTCGTTGTCGCAGATGCTGTCGAACAAGGAATGCGCGGCGATCATTCAGGTGGTCGGCGCTGGCTCCGGAGCGAGCTTCGACATCGAGCAAGCACGTTACAACAAGGTCATTATGATGACCGATGCAGATGTCGATGGCGCGCACATCCGCATTCTGCTGCTCACCTTGTTCTACCGTTACATGCGGCCGCTCATCGAGTACGGTCACGTGTATGCGGCCGTGCCTCCGCTGCACCGCATCGCCTTGACCGGAGCTCATAAGGGGGAGTATATCTACACGTATTCCGACGATGAGCTGGCCGGCAAATTGGCTGATCTTGATAAGAAGCACATCAGCTATAACGAGGACATTCAGCGCTATAAGGGTCTGGGTGAAATGGACGCCGACCAGCTGGCCGACACCACTATGGATCCACGCACACGTATGCTGCGTCGTATCCGTATGGAAGACGCCGAACAGGCCAGTCAGATTTTCAGTCTGCTGATGGGCGATGACGTGCCGCCGCGTAAAGCGTTCATCGTTGAGAATGCCGACGATTTCGACCGTTCGAAGATCGATACCTGATCGAAGTTGTCGTCAGCTCGCCTTCCGCTACGTCAAGACGTTTCGGAGGGTATTTTTTAGTGAAGATGGTATGCGATTCCGTGTGGTAAAGATTGAAGATTCTACGGTAGATAGTGCAATCAAGTAGTTACCGATTGGTAGCTATATGTGCTTACAATAATGGCGGATATTGTCTTCTGCGGCTACCGATCAAGAGGGAGTAGGGCGTGGTTAATCTTTTGCTTGCGGTGATTTATGTGGCATTCATCAGCCTTGGCCTGCCGGATGCGGTACTGGGTGCCGCATGGCCGACGATGAGTGTCGATTTGGGTGCTCCCATTTCGTGGGCTGGCGGCATTTCCATGACGATTTCCGCTGGCACCATTGTTTCCGCGTTGCTTTCCGATCGTATGACCTTGCGTTTTGGTGCGGGCAAGGTCACTGCGGTTTCCGTGGCGTTGACGGCGTTGGCATTGTTCGGCTTTTCCGTTGCTCCTAACTATTGGGTGCTGATTCTGCTTGCCATTCCGTACGGCTTGGGTGCGGGCGGCGTTGACGCGGCCCTCAACACCTATGTGGCGATCCACTACGAGAGCCGTCACATGAGCTGGCTTCACGCCATGTGGGGCATTGGCGCGTTGACTGGCCCATACATCATGGGATTCGCCTTGGGCGCCGGCCAAGGATGGTCGTGGGGCTACCGTTATATCTCCATACTGCAGGTTGTGCTCACCGCCATTCTTATTTTCAGTCTGCCACTGTGGAAGAAGCGTTCCGAGGTAAAGACGGGCGAAGTTTCCGGCGAATCCGACGGAACAGCCAATGATGAAACTCGCAAACCGCTTGGTGTGCGAGGTGTGCTCGCCATTCGTGGCGCCAAAGAAATCCTGGTGATGTTCTTCTGCTATTGCGCATTGGAGCAGACGGCCATGCTGTGGGCTAGTAGCTACATGGCGCTTGGCAAGGGCATCGATAAGACCACGGCGGCTATGTGGGCCAGCCTGTTCTGCATCGGCATCACCGTGGGTCGCTTGGCGAGTGGTTTTCTGACCATGAAGTTTAATGATCCGGCCATGATTCGCCTGGGGCAGGCGCTGGTGCTGACCGGTATCGTCATCATGTTGCTGCCGCTGCCTCGCAATATCGGCACCATTATGGGACTGATGATTGTCGGTCTTGGCTGCGCACCGATCTACCCGTGCGTCATTCATTCCACGCCGGCATATTTCGGCGAAGACAAATCGCAGGCGATCGTCGGCATGCAAATGGCATGCGCATACGTCGGCTCGATGTGCATGCCGCCGGTATTCGGCTTGATCGCACAGCATATCAGTGTGCTGTGGTTCCCTCTGTACATGTTGGCTTTCCTGGTGCTGATGGTGATCATGCACGAGAGCCTGCGTAAAAAGTGCGCTGGTCAGACCATCGACTGATACGGTGTTGTCGCCATTGCCATTGCGATACCATGAGCCGCATTGTAGATTTCGCATATATGGTTCGGGTTGCTGAAGCCGAGCGCCACGTACCATACGATAAGCAGTGCGGTCATGGTTGCAGCCAATGGCAGTTGTCGTATTTTCAGGCGAATAAGGCATAGCAGAATCGCGATCGCAAGCAGGGCGATAAATGACGCCGAAAGGTACCGCAGCCAAGTCAAACCGTATGCGTTGATGTACAGTCCTAACCGAAGCGCCGCCGAAGCTAGAATGACGGCGGTTAACGCCAGCAATGCTACCAGTGCCGCGTTGAGCATGCGCGTACGTGGCGCGAGTGCGATCGCCAAACCAAATAGCGTCACATTAATGGCCGTGACTGCCAGCAGTTGAAAGAATCCGCCGCGTGCGTATTCGCTATAGGTCAATCCGTCTGGCAGTGCGATCGAACCATCGGTGAACAATCCTGCGAACAGGAACCGGATCTGTACGATGCAAAACAGTATGTACACAGTCAAAGTCACGGCCAATACCACGAACGCAGTTACCGAGCTGAGGGAGAATCGTTGCTCCGGAGGCGTGGAAGTGGGCTCATCGTCGAGTCCAATAAGCAGTGAGAACAGCAAAGGCCACGGCAACACGATGAACATGATGTGCAGAGTGATCGTCATCGGGTTGAAATCACTGAAAACGTTCAGCACTTCATATTGAACTATTTGATCGGCTCCGATGAGCAATGGTACGATCGTCAGCAGCAATGGAGTGGAAATCAGTAGCGCAATGCCGATTTCGCGCACTTTCGAACGTTGCTTCGACGCGACTGCAAATCTTGCGAATATGACGGAAAACGGTTCCGCAAAATCGCGAATGTGAATAAACGGCTGCTGCAACCAGCCGGTAAGCCAATTCCAGGCAACCTGAAGTGGACGGCGAACATCGTAACGCCCGTTGACCAGCTGACAGTGCAGCATAAGCAACGCCGGTTGAACGAATTGCGTGGTGAGCGCGTACTCGTCATTTCTCGAATAGCACCAGGTCGACTGAGCGAGTGTATTCCACACGCCAATGGCGACGATGCTTCCCAAAACAAGCCAAACAAGAACTTGTTTTCGTGCGGTTTTCCAGTGCAGCGCGGTTACGGTAAGAGCACAGATGATCCAGAAAACCGGCAGTTCATATCCGATAAGCCATGTCGGAGGTATGCTGCAGATCAGACGGTCGAATGCGAAAGTGATGAGAAATGCAGCGCCAATGGTGATGACCGCGCGTTTGTTGAGGGGGCGTTGCGCTATTTCTTCCCGCGTGATTTTGGGTTTCGCCAAAGGTTGTTCCTCCTGATGCGCGGATGGTTCATGTGTTGGCTGGCGCCCTTGTGTTTTTGGTGTTTCTTGGGTTTCTTGTGCTTCTGGTAATGGCGATGATTGTTGGGGTTGCGAAGTCTGCGATGGGGAAGTGTTGGCTGGTTCCGGCATGATAATGATTCCTTTCTGAGATATGTTGGACGTCATCGTACATATCGAAAAACGATAGAAAAATATCGACTAACATACTTTCACAAGATTTGCATATCGAATATCGATAGATTATTATCGATATTCAGGTTTATTGGATTGAAGGAGACGGATATCATGCCGAATTCCGCAGCGAAACGTTCCATGGTGATTGGCGCATTGCGTGTGCTGATTGTGATAATTACAATATGCTGCCTCGGACTGCAGTTCAGTGCGATTGCGGCATCCGCTGGCGTTGCTTCCAAGTATGCCGACGCTGACTCGATGCATTGGCTGTATGCGGTTGCCGCAGTGCTGATTGTCGCTTGCTTCGAGTTCGCGTTGGTGCCGCTGTGGAGATTGCTGACCTTGGTTGAAAAACGTGATGTCTTTTCCGGCAAGGCCATGCGTTGGGTGAATCACATTCTCGTATATGCGGGGATTGAGGGCATGCTGGTGCTCGCCGTGGTGGTCGGTCAAATCTGGTTGTCGCCTTCACGCTTTCTGATGGCTGCGATGGGGGTTGACGGGCAAATGTTTCCATACGTCGTGCTGGCGGTCGGAGTGGCGGCGCTTCTACTGATCGCGGCGTTCGAACTGTTGATGGTGGTGATGCGCTCGCTGTTGATGCAGGCCATCGAACAGCGTGATGAACTGGCGGCGGTGATCTGATATGGCCATTCGTGTGAACCTTGATGTGATGCTCGCCAAAAGGAAGATGAGTGTCAATGAGCTGGCGGAGGCTATAGGCATAACGCCGGTCAATGTTTCGGTGTTGAAGAACGGGCGGGCCAAGGCGATACGGTTTTCCACGCTTGATGCCATATGCGAGACGTTATGTTGTCAACCGGGAGATGTGCTCGAATGGGTTGCCGACGAAGATGAATAACGTCTTGCGGTAATGCGATAATCGAACGTATGTACGAATGTTTGAACCTGTTTTCAGAGCCGACCAAGGCATGGTTCAAACATGCGTTTGATGTACCTACTGCGGCGCAGAGCCAGGCATGGCCGGTCATCCATGCCGGGGGCAATGCTCTGGTGGTCGCGCCCACCGGCTCGGGCAAGACATTATGCGCGTTTCTCTCGGCCATCGACCGCCTGATGACGGGAGGGACGCGTTCCGCAGGAGTGGATGTTCATGGCGAAATCGCGGCAGCCAAGAGCCATGCGGAACAAAAAGCTGCAGGGAAAGGCTCCCGCAAGAAAACGAAGCGTGGCGTCAAAGTGCTATACATTTCGCCTCTGAAGGCGCTTGGCGCTGATGTGGCGAAGAACCTTGAACTGCCATTGCAGGGAATTTCCCAGCAGTATGAGGCGATGGAGCTGCCCATTCCCGATGTCGAAGTGGCCATGCGCAGCGGCGACTCCACACCTGAACAACGTCGAAGAATCGCCAGCCATCCGCCGGATATTCTCGTCACCACGCCGGAATCACTATTCCTGCTGCTCACCTCCAAGGCGAACAGCATATTGACGAGCGTGGAGACGGTGATCGTCGACGAGATTCATGCGGTCGCAGGTACAAAACGCGGCGCGCACCTCGCTGTCAGCCTCGAACGCCTTGATAAGTTGATTGGGCATCCAGTGCAACGCATAGGGCTTTCGGCAACCGTTAATCCCGTTGAGGAAGTAGCACGGTTTCTCGGTGGTTCGCAACCGGTAACGGTGGTGAACCCCGGCGCTGTTCCGGCCATGGATTTAAAAGCCGTGGAACCATTGCGCAATATGCTCGACACCAGCGCTACAGGCGGTTCGGTATGGCCGGTCATTGAACGGTCCATTCTCGACGAGGTGTTGCGGCACCGAACCACATTGATATTTGTCAACTCGCGTGGACTGGCGGAGAAGCTCACCGCACGGCTCAACGACATGTATGCGGAGTCGAAACAGGGCACGGTGGCAACTGATCTGAGTGAGCACCGTGACTTGGGCTCACCGGAGGGCCGCGAGCAATTTGCCGGGCACTATGACTCGGTGGTGGGATCCACCACCATGCTGGTTGAATCGCATGAAGACATTGATGCGATTGCCATGGCTCATCACGGGTCCGTGTCAAAAGATAGACGTAAACAGATCGAAGAACAGTTAAAACGCGGCGAATTACGTTGCGTGGTGGCCACTTCCAGCCTGGAACTCGGCATCGATATGGGTTCGGTGGATCTCGTGATTCAGGTGGCCGCCCCATTGTCGATCGCATCGGGATTGCAGCGAGTGGGCCGTGCCGACCACAATGTCGGCGGAGTCTCGCACGCGTTGTTCTTCCCCATAACCCGCCAACAGATTATTGGCGTAACAACCAGCATGGAATGCATGAGGGAAGGCTATAGAACCATTGCATATGCCCCGCAACCCTCTGGACGTGCTCGCACAGCAGACCGTCGCAGCCGCGGCCATGGAAGATCTTTCCACGAACGATTGGTACGAGCTTGTGCGTCGTTCCGCACCTTTCCAAAATCTCGACCGGTCTATGTTCGACGCTGTCATCGGCATGATGACGGGCGCCTACAACAGTGAGAGCTTTTCCGCATTCCGTCCACCGCTGCAATACAACGAAGAGGCAAAGCTGATTTCCGCACGTCCAGGAGCGCAACGCTTGGCGGTGACCAGTGGCGGCACCATACCCGACCGTGGCATGTACGCGGTGGTGCTTCCAGAAGAGGGCTCTGGTCCAGGTCCTCGGCGAGTGGGCGAGCTTGATGAGGAAATGGTATACGAATCCCGCGTGGGAGATGTCATCACTTTGGGGACTTCCACCTGGCAGATTCAGGAGATCACACGAGATAGGGTAGTGGTGGTTCCTGCTCCCGGGCGCACCGCGCGCTTGCCATTTTGGCATGGGGATCAGGATGGGCGTGATTATGGTTTCGGATTGGCGCAAGGGCGTTTGACGCGTGAGCTCAGCCAAGGATTGCATAGGCGTGAACCAGCAAAGAATGGTGATCAGAATACGGCTCAGACTGTATTGGAAGCACAGTTCAACCGTGAGACCGCGCAACGTTTGGAGCGAGATGGTCTCGACCATAATGCCATAAGCAATCTTGCCAAACTGCTTGACGAGCAATGTGAAGCGACCGGTGCGATTCCTTCGGATCGTGATCTCGTGGTGGAGCGTTGCCGGGATGAAGGCGGAGATTGGCGCATCATCATCCATTCACCATATGGTAGGCGCGTGCATGAGCCTTGGGCGTTAGCCATCACCACTCGAATCAAACAGCGGTTTGGTTTCGACGGTCAAGTGTACGCGGTCGACGATGGCATTGTTTTACGATTGCCGGACGGTTATGGCGATTTGCCTACACGTGAGCTGTTGCTATTCGACGTGGACGAATTGCAACGCACTGTTGAGACGCAAGTTGGCGAAAGCGTGCTTTACATGGCTCGATTCCGCGAATGTGCGGCCAGATCACTGTTTCTGCCGCGCACACGTCCCGGTAAGCGTGTGCCTCTCTGGCAGCAGCGGTTGAAGGCCGCGCAACTGTTGAATGCGGCTCGTACTTGCAAGAACTTCCCCCTCTTGTTGGAAACTGCGCGCGAATGCCTGCAAGACGTATATGATTTGCCGGCATTACGCACGATTATGACAGGCCTGCATGCGGGAACAATACTTTTATCGGAGGCAACTACTGAAACACCTTCTCCGTTTGCGCAGAACATGCTGTTCGGCTTCGTTGGATCGGTGATGTACCAGTATGACGTGCCCCAAGCCGAACGAAGCACGCAGTTGCTGTCCATGGATCTGGAAGTGCTCGAACGGCTTCTAGGAAGCACGGATATGGCATCGTTGTTGGATGCCGAAGCTATTACACAAGTGGAGGGTGAGCTTGCTGGGCGAACATTCTGGAATGATCTCGCCGAAGAAGATATCAGCGGGCGCGTAACAAGATACGCCAAAACGCATGGACCATTCACCGCTGACAAGATGATTGCCGAACTGGGCATTGACGCGGCTCAGGCGGTGCATGCGCTTGATGAACTGGATGCCCGAGGAGAACTCATCAAGGGAAGATTCACTGATTCAGGTGAGACTTCCGAAAAGAACGATATTCAGCAATGGCTCCACAAGGATGTTTTCCGGCGTATTCGAGCATTGTCTCTTGCCAAGGCCAGAAAGGCCGTCAAACCGGTCGATCCGAGCGTCTATCAGGCGTTTCTGCTTAATCGTCAGGGCGTTGGCCCTGTTGGAGGTGAACGCTACGAAGGCGTTGATGGTCTGATGCGTGTCATCGAGCAGTTGGAAGGCGTGTTCCTGAACGCTTCGGTATGGGAGTCCAAGGTATTCCCGGCACGTGTGCGTGACTATCAGCCTAGTATGCTCGACGAACTCATCTCATCGTCGGATGTGGTGTGGGTCGGTTCGAAAGCAAGTGGATCCAACGCCAAAGAAGCTGGTGAGATCGCCTTCTATCCAGCAGGTTCCTTGCTGCTCAACCAGCCTGAATCGGCGGTGGATAAGCTGAACGATAATGAAACGTTGACCATGCCGGATGCCGTGTTAACGGCGTTAAGCGGTGGCGGAGCATTTCCTATTCAACTGCTTTCAGCCGCGACAAAAACTATCTGGCTTGAGCATGCCGAAGCGCAGGTGAACCCCGAAACGGGCGAAATCATCTTTCCGGCATGGGGCGAGCGGCAGTTCGAAGAAGCCTTATGGTCGCTGGTATGGCAGGGGAAAATGACGAACAGTTCGTTCGCACCAGTACGAGCGCTTCTGCACGGAGGCAAAACCGTTCGCGCACCCCGTCGTGCCGCGCGTAGACGCGTCACCATGCGTCCTCCAACACCATTGGCGCTGAGTGGATTATGGTCCGCAGTATCTTGTGGCGACGGGCGAACCGTTATGCCAAACAAACCACTAGACGGTGTTATCGAGCCGGGCATGCTCGAAAACAGCGATACCGGCATTGACATGGCGCATACGGCAAGTGTAGAGGAGCGTGAGCTGGCGCTCATCGACTCATTACTGGACCGATACGGCGTGATTGCCGCTCCTTTGGTTGACAAGGAACGGATTGCCGGAGGATTTTCAGCGCTCTATCCGGTACTCAAACGAATGGAAGAACATGGCACACTGGTCCGAGGCATGTTCGTGAAAGGTTTTGGCGCGGCACAATTCGCGGAACGAGACACCGTCGACGCGCTGCGCAGCGACACGCAATGGCACAGTCAATCCTGCGTTGCGCTCGACGTGACCGATCCCGCCAATCTCACTGGTTCCGCAATCGCCTGGCCAGAACAGGATTACCTCAAACCAGTACGCAGATCCGGTTCCATCATTGTGCTCAAACAAGGCGAACCGGTACTGTTCTCCGTGCCAAAAAGCCATAAAATTGTCAGCTTCACCGCAGACGAAACAATATTAAGACCGTCATGCGCCGAACTTGCCTACGTATTGCAGCGCCAACCCAGTGGCAGCATCAGCTTCAGCGAAATGAACGGAACATCATTGAAAGCACGCAATGAATACCGGCAAATCCTTTACGCCGCAGGTTTCGTCGATAGTCCGCAAGGCATGAAACTTTACTGTTGAAAAAGATCATCATCGCTAATGCATAGTGACAGCGCGGACGAAAACGCAGGAACAACAATGCCCGCGTCCTACGAACGGAATCCTAAACGATTCCAAACTTCGCAAAACGCGGGCACGTCACATTGCAATGGGTCAGCCGACGATGGCGATTGGCGCGGAAAGTTCCGTACCAGAACCGTCACGACGCATATCCGGCTTCGGCAATTCCACGCCGGCACCGCCCTCTGTGGAAGCATGTACCGGATATGTGCCCACGAAGGCGAGGATCAACGTATCCTGTCCCTTGAGGAAGCGCTGCGAACGAACGCCACCGGTACCGCGGCCCTTCGTCGGATACATTTCCAACGGGGTTACCTTCGCAGAACCATTCTCCGTACCCGGCAACGCTTCGGAATCGCCGGCAACCGTCAACACCACGGCTCCAGACGCGGAGAACAGGCCATTCTCGCCTTCTTCATAATTCCACGCCACCTTGCTGGCGGGAACTACCGCGAACGCAGCCGCTGAGCAGCCTTCAGCCAGGCGAATGCCTGCCATGCCTCCGGCAGTGCGTCCCTGCGGGCGTACGTTCTTCGCATCAAACGTCAGCAAAGACGAGTCGGTAGAAACAAACACCAGTCGATCCTCATCGCGCGCTTCAGCGGCAGCCAGCACTTCATCATCATCCTTCAAATCGATGATGCTCCATGAATCCATCGTGGTGGGCGACTCACGATTCCAACGCTTGACTACCCCATTGCGCGTGCCCAATGCAAGAGGAGTGGGCTCTACGGCATTATCACCGGAATCGTCGGCGGATGGCATGGCGATCGCAGCGATCACACGTTCACCACGAATTGGATCGGTGTTTTCCGTCATGCCGATTAACTCTTCGGCGCGAACGCCGCCAGTCACGTGGAGCGGCCCATCCGCAGACACAACTGGCAATTCCACGACATGCGCCACAATCAGACGGCCGGCAGATGTGATCAAACCATATGAGGAACGTGTGGTGGTAGGGAAAATCGAAATAATCTGATCGTCCTTTACACGCTGGTCGGCAGAAGAACGATTCTCCCAACGTTCCAACGCATCTTCGGAGGTTCGCGCGATCAAACCCGTAGCCGACAACATCACCGCACATGGTTCGTCGTCAATCTGCAATGCCACAGCGGCCGCATTGTCTTCACCGGCCTTCGTCGCTGCCTTAGCGGCTGCGGCAACATCAGCTGCTGCGGAAGAGACCGTTGCGGCGGCACGGGCTGCGGCCATAGCCGAAGCGGACACGCCATCATCACCATGCGCCACAACAGGCACAAGCTTACCATCGGCATCCTCATCCAGCAATACGGTTCGACGAGGCGTGCCATACGTGGCGACGGCCTCATCCATTTCGGAGATCACCACATTGTCGAGCGCTTCGGCGGAAGCGAGAATACGATCCAACTCTTCGATACGTTGCTTCAAATCGTCACGTTCCGACTCAAGCTCGATGCGGCTCATTTTCGTCAGACGACGCAGACGCAAGTCAAGAATGTACTGTGCCTGAATCTCATCCAGATCAAACACCTTGATGAGCTTCGTCTTCGCGGCATCAGCATCGTCAGACGAACGAATCACCTGAATTACTTCGTCAATGTCGACCATCGCAAGCAGAAGGCCTTCGACCAAATGCAGACGCTCCAACGCCTTCTTCTTACGGAATTCGCTACGACGGCGAATCACCACACGACGATGGTCCACCCACACCTGAAGCATTTCCTTCAAACCCATGGTGTGCGGGCGGCCGTTGACCAACGCCACGTTATTGATGGTGAAATTGTCTTGCAACGGCGTGTGGTTGAGCAGTTGCCCAAGCACGGCGTTCGGATCGAAACCGGTTTTGATTTCAATGACAAGACGAGTGCCGTTATGACGATCCGTCAGATCGATCGCCCCGGAAATGCCTTCCAGCTTGCGATTCTTCACGCCCTCGGAAATACGTTCCAACACACGTTCCGGGCCGACCATGAACGGCAGTTCCGTTACGACAATTGCCTTCTTACGAGCGGTTACGTTTTCAATATGCGTTACCGAACGCGTGGTCAACGCGCCACGACCGGTTTCGTAGGCCTCGCGAATGCCCTTGCGTCCCACAATCACGCCACCGCTCGGCCAATCAGGGCCGGGGACATAGCGCATAAGCTCTTCCAACGTGGCATCAGGATGATGCATCAGATGCTTGGCCGCGGCAACCACCTCGCCCAGATTATGCGTCGCCATATTCGTGGCCATGCCGACGGCAATACCGGTGGTGCCGTTAAGCAAAATGTTTGGCAGACGGGCAGGTAGCATTTTCGGCTCCTGCAAAGTGCCGTCGAAGTTTGGCACCCAGTCAGCC
>OGDU01002499.1_pt1 | contig 11704 bp, 10 predicted proteins | sample 1570371 | NCBI WGS metagenome assembly OGDU01 (sample SAMEA2581977, study PRJEB24529) | metagenome | biome: Human gut stool | place: China | collected 2011
CAGATAGCGGTTATACAGAATGCTCGCCTCCTTCTGCACGGTGCTCGAGCTGCCCCAGCGCGGCGCGCGCCATGCCCGCCATGCCGGCGAGGCGGAGCGCCCGGTCGAACTGGGACGCGACATCCTCTGCGACGAACGGCCGCAGTGCGCTCAGGAGCGCCCGCTTTTCCGGCCGGACGGCGGCGCGGCCGCTCTGCATGATGCCGGTGATGACCGGGAGGAGCTGTGCTTCCGGGTCGTCGGCCGGGGAGACGGCGTCCGGTGCGCCGCCCGCATCGGATGCGCCGAGCAGCGAGGAGACCGACCGGAGCGCATTCTGAAGTGCTTCCGGGTCGTTCAGCAGGCCGGAAAGGGCATCGTTATCCACGGCTCGACCCTCCCATGCTGCGGCGCAGGGCGTCGGCGATGATCCACTGCAGCTGCCCGTTGATCGAGCGGAACTCGTCGGCCGCCCACCCTTCGAGCGCCTCCATGGTCGCGGCGTCGATGCGAAGCACGAAACTCTTGTTATTGTTCTCTTTAGCCATCGGCAGTTAAATCAATGGTGAAGGGTTCCGGCATTGACTACCGGCTGCGCGGCTTCGTCGGCGCAGAGCACGACGAGCAGGTTGGTGACCATCGCCGCCTTGCGCTCCTCGTCCAGTTCGACGATATGTTCGCTGCCCAGACGCTCCAAGGCCATGTGGACCATCGACACGGCGCCCTCGACGATCTTTTCGCGGGCCGAAATAATGGCGTCGGCCTGCTGACGGCGCAGCATCACGGCGGCGATTTCGGGAGCATAGGCCAGATAGTTGATGCGGGCTTCGACCACCTCGATGCCGGCCATCGCCAAGCGTTCGTTGAGCGTGTGTTCGAGCTGGTCGTTGATCGCCTCGCTATTCGAGCGCAGCGTCAATTCATCGTCCTTAACCCCGTTATTGTCATAAGCATAGCAACCGGCGACCTGACGCAGCGCAGCGTCGCTCTGCACACCCACGAAATTTTCGAGGATGTTCATGCGGGCCGAAGCCGAAACCCCGGTTTGTCCGGCAGTCGTCGGAGCGTCGATCTCGAAGACCGCCTTATAGATATCGTCGCGCTTGATCTTCCACACCAGCACCAGACCGATCATAATCGGATTGCCCGTCTTGTCGTTCACCTTGATCGGATCGACGTTCAGGTTGCGGGCGCGGATCGAAATCTGCTTGGCCGACATAAATGGATTGACCCACCAGTAGCCCGTTTCGTAGAAGGTGCCCTTGTATTTGCCGAAGAAGACCATGACGCGGGCTTCGTTGGGTTCGAGCAGCATGAAGCCCGCCATGCAGATCAGCATGCAGAGACACCAGACCGAGCCGATCACGACCGGCCCGACGCCGAACGCCAGCCCTGCGTCGATACGCTGCGCGCCGAACACGATCGCGCACACACCCAGCGCCAACCCGACGAAGATCAGCGTCAAAGCCAGAAAACCATTGCATTTCCAGCCCTTGTAGACAAAATTTCCATTCTCCATATCCGTAAGTTTTAGGTGATATTATTTTGATATCACAAATATATCGAATTTTTCCGGGATTCCAAATATTCCCCCGCTTTTTTCAGGGGGGGGGCAGGATCGGAAGGCAAGAGAGAACGGGGAGAATAAGAAGAACAGGAGAGACGCAGGAGAGACGCAGGAGAGACGCAGGAGAGACGCAAAAAGCGGCAGCATTTGCGGGAAGCCGGCCCGGCAGCAGGTTGAGTACAAAGCGGAAAGGGGCTTGCGGGCCGCAGACGGAGGTTTTCAGGCAAAAAAAGCACGCCGGATTTCAGGTCCGGGCAACTCCGACGCGGCACGGTTCATGCAAGGTCGTATGCTCGTAAACCAAAAATAAATTTACGTTATGAATCAGCAAAGACACACCAACGAGGACACGCTGACCGATATTTTCGGTTCGGAAGAGATGCGCAATCCCGCGCCCACGGAGTTTATCCCCAAAGGCAAGACATCGCCCGAAATCGCCTACCAGTTAGTCAAGGACGAAACCTATCCGCAGACGCAGCCGCGGCTCAATCTGGCGACGTTCGTGACGACCTACATGGATGATTACGCCACGCGCCTGATGAACGAGGCGATCAACGTCAACTATATCGACGAGACGGAGTATCCGCGTGTCGCGGTGATGTGCGGCCGCTGTCTGAATATCGTCGCCAATCTGTGGAACACCCCCGAAAAGGCCGAGTGGAAGACCGGAGCGCTGGGCATCGGTTCGTCGGAAGCCTGCATGCTGGGCGGCGTGGCCGCATGGCTGCGCTGGCGCAACCGCCGCAAGGCCGCAGGCAAACCCTTCGACAAGCCGAATCTGGTGATGAGCGCCGGATTTCAGGTCGTATGGGAGAAATTCTGCCAGCTGTGGCAGATCGAACTGCGCACCGTGCCCCTGACGCTGGATCACATCACGCTCGATCCCAAGCAGGCGCTGGAGATGTGCGATGAAAACACCATCTGCATCGTGCCCATAGCCGGTGTGACGTGGACGGGTCTGGACGACGACATCGAGGGGCTGGACAAGGCGCTCGACGAGTACAACGCCAAGACGGGTTACGAAATTCCGATCCACGTGGACGCCGCGTCGGGCGGTTTCATCCTGCCGTTCCTCAAACCCGAAAAGAAGTGGGACTTCCGCCTCAAATGGGTGCTGTCGATCTCCACGTCGGGCCACAAATACGGTCTGGTATATCCGGGTCTGGGCTGGGTGGTCTGGAAGGACAAGAAGTATCTGCCCGACGAAATGTCGTTCTCGGTCAATTACCTCGGAGCCAACATCACGCAGGTGGGTCTGAACTTCTCGCGTCCCGCGGCGCAGATTCTGGGCCAGTACTACAATTTCATCCGGCTGGGATTCGAGGGCTACAAAGAGATTCAGCAGAACTCGATGGACGTCGCCAAGTACTGCCACCAGCAGATCGGCACGATGAAGTGCTTCAAGAACTACTCGAAGGAGGTCGTCAATCCGCTCTTCATCTGGATGATGGATCCCGAATACGACAAGAAGGCCAAATGGACGCTCTTCGACCTGCAGGCCAAACTGCAGCAGAGCGGATGGATGGTTCCCGCGTACACCATGCCCAAGAACATCGAGAACGTGGTCGTGATGCGCATCGTGGTACGTCAGGGCATGTCGCGCGACATGGCCGACATGCTGATGGGCGACATCCGCAACGCCGTCGCAGAGTTCGAACAGCTCGAATACCCCACTACGTCGCGCATCAAGTACGACAACATGGAACACCAGAAAGGCAAGGTATTCACGCACTAGAATCGGGGATCCGGACCGGCGGTCCGGGGTTCGCCCCGGACTTCCGGCCGGTTTCCGGACCGGCATTACAGCCGGAAGGCGGAAAGACTCCCATTTATTGAGGTTCAGTCAACGGCGGGACGCCGCCGGCTGGCCGTCGCTTCCGGCGCCCCTGCTTCGGCAGGGGTTTTTGTCCCGGTGCGCCGACACGCCCCGGAGTCCGTCGCAGAGATTGCGGAAAAGGTCGATCCAGCCCGTTCCGCGGCAGGCAAGACCGGGGTTTCGGCTACCACATCAAACTCCCGTGCGCCCTGAGGCGGCGCTTTCTCGCAGGCAGCTCGTTTTCACGGTTCTGCGCCCCGTCACGGCGGTCGAAAGAGCACACTTCCGGCTTCGGTCCGATTTCGGGGGATCGGCGGGCACGACCGCGACACGCACACTTTCCGGGCGCCACGGGAACTTGACAGGCGGCTTTCGCATACAGCGGCGGCCGCCTTTTTTATCAGGCCTCTTGCAATATTTCAAGCCGCGAAAAAGAGGCGGGCGAAATGCAGCCCCCCCCCTTACCCTGAAAAACACCGAGGAAAACCGTTGCGGGACAAGAAAGACTGCAGAGAGAAAAAGAGAACCGCCGAAGAAAAAGAAAGTTTGCTGGCGGGAAGAGGAGGAAACAGCAACGGAACGAGAAAGGCCGCCGGAGGGGAAAAGAGAACCGCCGAAAAACGAGAAAGCCGGCAGGTGGGAAGGCAGAGCCGTCATGGGCCGCGAAAAGAGTGCAAAAAAAAGCGGGAGGAAACCCGTTTCCCAACTGTCAAAAAGAACAAAAACGGCCCTTTCGGGGACTTGTCGGAGCGGGAAAGTTTTATTATCTTTATGCCGCTTTACCGAAACCGTTCCGATATGGCCCAAACATTCGATATATTCCTGATCGTCATGGCGCTGCTGGCCTTGGTGGTCTTCGCTGCCCTGCATTTTTTCGAAGCCGGATACGGCTATCTCTTCAACCCCAAATACGGGCCGCCCGTGCCCAACAAGATCGGCTGGGTGCTGATGGAGTCGCCCGTATTCGTGGCTATGTGCGTGCTGTGGCTGCTCTCCGAAAGGACGTGGGAAGCCGGGCCGCTGACGCTCTTCGCGCTCTTTCAGGCCCACTACCTGCAACGGGCGTTCATCTTCCCGCTGCTCATGCGCGGCGCGTCGAAAATGCCGCTCGGCATCGTCGTGATGGGCATGTGCTTCAACACGCTCAACGCCCTGATGCAGGGCGGGTGGATCTTCTACGTCTCGCCCGAAGGCTACTACGCCGACTGGTTCGCGCAACCTTATATTTATATCGGCGGGGCGATGTTCCTCGCGGGAATGGCCGTGAATCTCCATTCGGACCACATCATCCGCAACCTGCGCCGGCCGGGCGACACGCGCCACTACATTCCGCGCGGCGGCATGTTCCGCTACGTCTCGTCGGCCAACTACTTCGGCGAACTGCTCGAATGGACGGGCTTCGCCGTGGCTTCGTGGTCGTGGGCCGGAGCGGTGTTCGCGTGGTGGACCTTCGCCAACCTCGCGCCCCGCGCCGCATCGCTCAACAAACGCTATGCCAAGGAGTTCGGCGACGAATTCACGTCGCTCGGACGCAAAAAAATCATACCTTTCATTTACTGACCCTATCATGTCATCGCTTTTCACCCCCTATAAGTTAGGACCCGTAACGCTGCGCAACCGCACGATCCGTTCGGCGGCGTTCGAGTCGATGGGGCGCCATTTCGGCCCCACGGAGCAGCTCAAGGAGTACCACGTTTCGGTGGCACGCGGCGGCGTGGGCATGACTACGCTGGCCTATGCGGCGGTATGCCGCAGCGGGCTTTCGTTCGACAAGCAGCTGTGGCTGCGGCCCGAAATCGTGCCGGGGCTGCGTGACATCACCGACGCCGTGCACCGCGAAGGCGCGGCGGCGGGAATTCAGATCGGCCACTGCGGCAACATGACCCACCTGACCACCGCGGGGCAGATTCCGATCGGCGCGTCCACGGGTTTCAACCTCTACGCCTACACGCCGGTCCGCGGCATGCGGGCCGGCGAGATCGAGCAGGTGGCCCGCGACTTCGGGCGGGCCGTCCATACGGCCCACGACGCGGGATTCGACTCGGTGGAGGTACACGCCGGGCACGGATACCTGATTTCGCAGTTCCTTTCGCCCTACACCAACCGCCGCCGCGACGAGTACGGCGGCTCGCTCCCGAACCGGATGCGCTTTCTCAGGATGTGTCTGGACGAAGTAATGGAAACGGCCGCCCGCCGGAACATGGCCGTACTGGTGAAACACAACATGGAGGACGGTTTCAAGGGCGGCATCGAAATCCCCGAAAGCCTCGAAATCGCCCGCGCGATCGAAACCTACGGCGTCGACGGCATCGTCCTCTCGTCGGGTTTCGTGAGCAAGGCGCCGATGGCCGTCATGCGGGGCATCATTCCGCTCTACACGATGAGTTACTACATGCAGTGGTGGCTGCGCATCTTCGTGCGGCTCTTCGGACGGTATATGATTAAACAATACCCTTTCGAAGAGTGCTTCTTCCTGGAAAACGCCAAAAAGTTCCGCGCCGAGCTGAAACTGCCACTGGTCTACGTGGGCGGGCTGGTGAGCCGCGAAGGAATCGAACGTGCGCTCGACAGCGGGTTCGAACTGGTGCAGATGGCCCGCGCGCTGGTCAACGATCCGGCTTTCGTCGACAAACTGCGCGAGGGCGACCGCTCGACACGCAGCGCGTGCGACCATCGCAACTACTGCATCGCCCGCATGTATTCGCTCGACATGCAGTGCTGCAAACACTGCCCCGACCTGCCGCGCAAGATCCGCGAAGAACTGGCAAAACTCCCGTAACGATGAAAAAGCACACGATCGCAACCGATTCGAAGACGGCGCTCGTGACGGGCGCCGCCCACGGCATCGGCCGCTGCTATGCCGAACGGCTGGCGGCAGCGGGCTACCGGCTGATTCTCGTCGACCGCGACGGCGGCACGCTCGACACCGCACGGCAGGAGTTGGCGGCGGCGCACGGCGTCACGATTGATACCCTTGTCATGGACATGGCGCGCATGGAGGCGTCGGAGGAGCTGTACGCCGCCGTCGCACGGCTGGGCGCCGAGGTGGAGGTACTCGTCAACAACGCGGGCGTCTTCTCCTATCTCGACATCCTCGCCACCCCCGTCGAACGGATCGAACGGATGATCCTGCTGCACGACCTGACGCTCTCGAAAAACTGCCGCGCCTTCGGGGCCGACATGGCGCAGCGCGGCAGCGGATACATCCTAAACATGTCCTCCTACTCGGTCTGGATGCCCTTCCCGGGCATGGCGCTCTACACCGCCACCAAGGCCTACGTGCGCTGTTTCTCGAAAGCCTTCGCCAAAGAGGTCGCCGAGCGAGGCGTCCGCGTGACGGCCGTGTGTCCCGCCGGCGTGGCGACCGACCTCTACGGGCTCTCGCCCAAATGGCAGCATATCGGCCGGCGGCTGGGCGTGCTGATTTCACCCGACAGCTGTGCGCGGCGGGGGCTGCGCGCGCTATGGCGCGGCCGCCGCTGCATCGTCCCCGACTGGTGGAACCGCCTGTTCGTACCGCTGTTCTTCTACATGCCCGACTTCGTGACGCGCCGTATCCGCCGCTTCACGATCCGCTTCCAGCGTTGAACGGTCTCGGAGCGGGGCTTCGCCCGGCAGGAGTACGGAGCCGACGACGATAGGCGATTCCGTACCGCACGGCGGCGGCATCCGACCGGGAGAACGATTTTTCTTGCCGAAAAGTTTGTAATAACCAAAAAAGCGTGTATCTTTGCACACCGAAATCGATTGGGAAATTGGTTTCGAACGACCTCGGGGTGTGGCGCAGTCCGGTTAGCGCACCTGCTTTGGGAGCAGGGGGTCACAAGTTCGAATCTTGTTACCCCGACGATCAGAAAAAGGAAGTTCTTTCACGGGCGGAGTTCCCGTTCGATGCTTCGGCACGATCTCCGTTCGACAAGTTTTCGGGATGTAGCGCAGCCCGGTTAGCGCGCCAGCTTCGGGAGTTGGAGGTCCCGAGTTCGAATCTCGGTATCCCGACAAACTTCCTTTCAGAGCCACTGAGCGATCAGTGGCTTTTTTGTTTGCTTTTCTTTCACCGGATAATACGACGATTCTATCGACAAATCGGATATTTTCCATCTGAAAATTTGGAAAAGTCACGGGGGGGGGTAAATTTGTCCGCTTCAATTCCGAAGCAGGCAAACCGGAAAGCCGAAAGACCGGAGCAACAATCATTTTTCTATGGAAAAAGCATCTCTTCTAACCTGTTTCGCAACCGCCGCTTTGTTCTCGCTTCATTTCCTCGCTGCGGCTGCCGCCACAAACGATGCGAATGCACCGGCATCGCTCACGTCGGTCCTTCCGAGCGACAACGCCTCGGCGGAGATGGTGCACAAAAGACACACGACCGCATACTATTTCAACCAGGTCTCCTGGTTCGATTGCAATGCGGAAATTTTCGAAGACACCAGCACCGGAGATTCCTGGATCAAGATTTTCCACAACGGCTACAAAAAAGGCCGAGTCGTATCCAATCCCGATTACAATCCGCGCAAACTGACCGGAGTACTCAACAGACGCCTTTCGTCGCGCTATATGACGACGGCCGACAACGGGATGACCTATTATTTCAACTGAAAATGGGTATTCTTTTCGGAAACGAAACGAAGAAATGTCCCGAATGCGGAATGATCATCCCCTCGGAGGCCCGCAAATGTCCCTACTGCCGTACCGAATTCGGCGAGCCGAGCCTGTCGGACGACTTAAATCGGTTCGGATGTCTGGGTTATCCGTCGGTCATTCTGACGATCCTGCTATTGCTGCACACTTGCAGTTAGACAATCCGGATCGAAAATCACGAGGTGCTGTCTGAAAAAGAATCAGACAGCACCTCGTCAAAAAGCGGAGGAATCAATACACCTGCGTAATAGTGCCGGAGTACTGTACGGGATTGTACCAGACCGACGAAATGGTGAGGTTGGCGCCTCCCGACGACGAGTAGATGTCGAAGGTGAAGGTGTAATCGTTGGCCGAGAAGAGCGTGGTGGAGAAGGTCACGATCCAGCCTTCGTTGGTCTGTTCGGCACGGTACCCCTCGACCGACGGAAGCACGTAGTTGAGCACCGTGTAGTAATAGGGAGGAACATAGCCCTTGATGTAGGGAAGGCAGACGTCCACCGTGCCGTCCCAGAACCCGACCGTGAAGTTGGGATTGATCAACTGGCGCACGGGACCCGCCGGCTGACGCTGCATACTCGAAGGGTTGAACTGGAAATTGCGCGACAGGATGATCGAGTCCATGTGCTTTTCGAAGGCGGCCAGCCGTTCGGCGCGCCGCTTCACACGCTCTTCGTGGCGCTGCTCGCGCACCTCCGTGCGTTGAGATTTGGTTTGGGCCCGCTGAGACTTCGACTGCTGTTGGGCCGTAACTGCGACAGCCGATACCACTACGGCAGCGGCAGCCATCCATACGATAATACGTTTCATAGGCAAAAGAGTTTGCATTTGACCGATGTCAACGCAAACTCCTTGCCACAACATATTGCAAACCCGTCCGTTCGATAGGATTTCCGGCTGCACGCCCGTTCCGTCCGGCGGTAGCTACACGGCGGCACGCCGTGATTACCGATCATACCCCACCCTAAATCCCTCCCTCGGGGAGGGACTTCACGGGAAACCCGACTCGCTACCGACGTACCGGCAGCGCAATCCTGCCGGAAAGACAATAGAAGTGATTTTCTTCGAGACACAGCGAATCGTTCGTCGGAAAAATTCACGACAATGCATTCGTTCCACATACAACCAGCAAATCGGTTACGACCGGTTAGTCGCCCGAAAACGTCTGTCACAGTCCCGTTAAAGCCCCATCTGCCGCAGAAAACGTCCCGTATAACTCTGCTCGACGGCGGCCACCTCGTGCGGCGTACCCGCCGCGAGCACCCGTCCGCCCGCCGCACCGCCTTCGGGACCGATATCGATGATCCAGTCGGCGACCTTCACCACGTCGAGGTTGTGTTCGATGACGACGACCGTGTTTCCGCGGTCGACCAGCTTGTTCAGCACGTCGATCAACTGGCGGATATCCTCGAAATGGAGCCCCGTAGTCGGCTCGTCGAGGATATAGAGCGTACTGCCCGTATCGCGTTTCGAGAGTTCGGCGGCCAGCTTGATGCGCTGCGACTCGCCGCCCGAGAGCGTCGTGCAGGGCTGGCCGAGCGTCAGGTAGCCCAACCCCACCTCCTGAATGGCACGCAGCTTCTGGTAGATCGACGGGATGTTTTCGAAAAACTCCACGGCCATGTTGACCGTCATGTTCAACACGTCGTCGATATTCTTGCCCTTGTATTTCACTTCGAGCGTCTCGCGGTTGTAGCGGTGGCCGCCGCAACTCTTGCAGGTGACATAGACGTCGGGCAGAAAGTTCATCTCGATGGTCTGCACTCCCGCACCGCGGCACGTCTCGCAGCGGCCGCCCTTGACGTTGAAGGAGAAGCGTCCCGCCTTGAAGCCGCGCACCTGCGCGTCGGGTGTCATCTCGAAGAGTTTGCGGATGTCGGCGAAGACGTTGGAGTAGGTCGCCGGATTGCTGCGCGGCGTGCGGCCGATCGGCGACTGGTCGACCACGACCAGCTTGTCGACGTGTTCGATTCCCTCGATCGAATCGTAAGGCAGCGGGCGGTCGAGCGACCGGTAGAGCTTGCGGCTCAGAATAGGGCGCAGCGTTTCGTTGACGAGCGTCGACTTGCCCGAACCGCTGACACCCGTGACGAGGATCAGTTTGCCCAGCGGGAAATCGACGTCGATATGTTTGAGGTTATTGCCCGACGCTCCCCGCAGGACGATATGACGGCCGTTGCCCTCGCGCAGCGTCGCCGGAACCTCGATCCGCCGGCGGCCGGTCAGATAGTCGGCCGTCACGGAGTCGGAGCGGAGGATGTCGTCGAACGTACCCGACGCAACGACGTGGCCGCCCTTGCGCCCCGCCTTGGGGCCTACGTCGACGATCCAGTCGGCTGAGCGCATCATCTCCTCGTCGTGCTCGACGACGATCACCGAGTTGCCGGCGTCGCGCAACTCCTGCAAGCTGCGGATCAGCCGCCGGTTGTCGCGCTGGTGCAGGCCGATCGACGGCTCGTCGAGGATGTAGAGTACATTCACCAGTTTCGATCCGACCTGCGTCGCCAGCCGGATGCGCTGCGACTCGCCGCCCGAAAGCGAGCGCGACGAGCGGCTCAGCGAGAGGTAGCCCAACCCCACTTCGATCAGGAACCGGAGCCGTTCGCGGATCTCCTTGACGACCTCCTGCGCGATCTTGCGCTCCTTCTCGGTGAAATGCTCCTCGATGCGGGACATCCAGTCGGCGAAATCGGAGATCGACATGGCCGACACCTCGGCGATGTTCCGTCCGCCGATGCGGAACTGCAATGCCTCGCTGCGCAACCGCGATCCTCCGCAGACGCTGCACGGCTTGTAGACGAGAAACTGCTCGCGCCACTTCTCGCCGCGCTTGGAATCCTCGTCGAAATTGCGGCCGATCCACTCGGCCATGCCGTCCCACGACACCAGACGCTTGCCGCCGGCGTTGGCGAACTCCGTCAGATCGACCGTCAGCGGCTCGGAATCGCCGTAGAGGATGGCGTTCATCCCCTCCTCCGAAATGCTCTGCACCGGATCGTCGAGCGTGAAATCGTAGCGGCGCCCCAGCATCTCCAACAGCGCGAAAAGCATGTTGTTGCGGTACGGCCCGAAGGGTTCGATCCCTCCGGCGCGCAGCGACTTCTTCGGATCGGGAATGATCTTGCTGCGGTCGAAGACCGCTTCGACGCCCAGCCCGTTGCATCGGGGGCAAGCCCCCTTGGGCGAGTTGAACGAAAAGGTGTGCGGCGCAGGATCTTCGAACGCGACGCCCGTGGTGGGGCACATCAGATGCCGCGAATAGTAGCGCATCGTCTCCGTATCGTAGTCGTAGAGCGCCATCGTCCCCTTGCCCTGCCGCATCGACTCCTTGAGCGAAGTCATCAGCCGGTCGCGCGACTCCTCGCTCACGCGCAGGCGGTCGACCACCAGGTCGATCGTGTGGATCTTGTAGCGGTCGAGCTTCATGCCCGTCGAGAACTCGCACATCTGGCCGTCGATACGGGCGTGGAGGTAGCCCTTCTTCACCAGCGACTCGAACAGCTCGCGGTAGTGTCCCTTGCGCCCCTTGACGATCGGTGCGAGCAGCGCGATGCGACGGCCTGCGAAATCGCGCAGGATCAGGTCGAGAATCTGCTCGTCGGAGTAATGCACCATCTCCTCGCCCGTAGCCGGCGAATAGGCGCGCGAAGCGCGCGCATAGAGCAGACGCAGGAAGTCGTTGATCTCGGTAACCGTGCCGACGG
>OGDU01002500.1_pt1 | contig 11700 bp, 6 predicted proteins | sample 1570371 | NCBI WGS metagenome assembly OGDU01 (sample SAMEA2581977, study PRJEB24529) | metagenome | biome: Human gut stool | place: China | collected 2011
TATCCAATGGCTGACGACCAAAGACCCGGATGCCATCCGCAAGTTCCATGAGACGGTCCGCGACCTCGACGAATGGAGTTTCGACAAGGCGATGAAGCGTATGTTCGGCGATGATGCCAGCATTGAAGGGCTGTGGAATGAGTATCAAGCCTTTTTATCAAAATAAATATAGAAACAAGATATCATGAAGAAGACAATTCTTTTATTTTCAGCTTTGCTGATCTTTGGGAACTTGTCCGCCCAAGATAAGGCAGCATTGGTGAATCCGATTATTGGGACAAACGGGATGGGACATACGTTTCCGGGGGCTTGCGTGCCTTTCGGACTGGTCCAGTTGAGCCCGGACACGGACACGATCCCTCATAACGTGGATGGCAAGTATCAGCCGCGTGCCTATGAATATTGTGCCGGCTATCAACATAAGGACAGCAGTATCGTCGGGTTCAGCCATACGCATTTCAGCGGAACCGGACATTCCGACCTCGGCGATATCCTGATTATGCCGGCTACCGGCGAATTGAAACTGAATCCCGGAACGGCAACCGACCCGGATGGCGGCTACCGTTCGCGTTTCTCACACGATACGGAGGTATCCCGTCCCGGCTACTATGAAGTGATGCTGGCCGACTACGGCGTGAAAGCACAACTGACGGCAACCAAGCGGGTGGGTGTGCATAAATATACGTTCCCGAAAGAAGCGAAGAACCAGCGAATCATTTTGGATATGATTCATGGTATCTACAATTACGACGGAAAAGTCCTTTGGACGAATATCCGGGTCGAAAACGATACGCTGGTTACAGGCTATCGTATCACGAACGGATGGGCGCGTACCAACTATACCTACTTTGCCATGTCTTTCTCCAAACCGGTCGTTCATTACGGATGCGAGGAAAAAGCAAAAGTTAATTACCGGGGTGGATACGGCAAATTCAATATGAAAGAAAACTTTCCGGATATAGGCGGACGCAAGATCGTTGCTTATTTCGATTTCGATCCGGCGGTTTCCGAGGAATTGGAAGTGAAAGTGGCGCTTTCCGGCGTAAGCACGGATGGCGCTTTGAAAAATCTGCGGGCTGAAGCCTCCGGCTATAGTTTCGACCGGTTGGCGGCTCGTGCCGGTGAAACCTGGAATAAGGAATTGTCCGTTATCGAAGCCAATGGTACGGACGACCAGTTGGCGATGCTGTACACCTCTTTGTATCACACCATGATCAATCCTTGTGTCTATACGGATGTGGACGGACAGTATCGCGGGTTGGATCATAATATCCACAAGGCGGACGATTTCACGAACTACACGGTCTTTTCCGTTTGGGACACCTATCGTGCCCTGCATCCGCTGTTCAACATCATCAACCGCCGGGTAAATACGGATATCGCCCGCTCCATGCTGAAGCATTGCGAGCAAAGCGTGCATAAGGCTTTGCCTATCTGGAGCCATATGGCAAATGAAAACTGGTGCATGATCGGATATCATTCCGTTTCCGTTTTGGCCGATGCCGTGGCGAAAGGTCTTCCGTTAGACAAGGAAGAGGTTTTGAAAGCGATGGTGAGTAGTTCCACGATCCCTTATCTGGATGGGACTGGCAAATATATGGAAAAAGGGTATGTCGCACTCGATCATAACGGTAGCGCCGCTTCCCTGACGTTGGAATATGCTTATGATGACTGGACTATCTACCACACGGCGCTTTTGGCCGGCAACCGTTCTGTTGCCGATATCTATAAAAAACGGGCGGCCAATTATACGAATGTCTTCGATACGAATATCGGTTATGCCCGTCCCCGTTATGCCGACGGACGCTGGAAAGAGAATTTCAACCTGCTGAGTACGCATGGAGAAGGTTTTATCGAAGGAAATGCACTGAACTATTCTTTCTATGTGCCGCAGGATGTAAACAACATGATCCGCCTGATGGGAGGCGACAAGTCTTTTGTCTCCAAGCTCGATTCCCTGTTTACGATGCACCTGCCTGCCGAGTTTTTCGCCCAGACCGAGGATGTGACGGAGGAAGGCTTGCTGGGCGGCTATGTGCATGGCAACGAACCGAGCCATCATATCCCGTTCCTGTATGCCTGGACCTCGCAACCCTGGAAAACGCAATACTGGCAGCGTGAAATCATGAATAAGATGTACCGCAATAATATCGACGGCCTGTGCGGTAACGACGATTGCGGACAAATGTCGGCCTGGTATATCCTGTCTTCGATGGGGTTCTATCCGGTTTGTCCGGGTACGGACCAGTATGTGCTGGGAGCTCCTTACTTGCCTTATATAAAGGTTATGCTGGAAAACGGAAAGACTTTTGAGGTAAAGGCCGACAAGGTGAGCGACAAGAACCGCTATGTCAAGTCGGTCAAGTTGAACGGCAAGCCTTATACAAAAGGATATATCACCCAGCAGGATATCATGGATGGTGGTACGCTGACGTTCGAAATGACCTCTTCTCCTAATAAAAAACGTGTTTTTAACGGGACAGACAGACCCTATTCTTTGTCTTCAAATTAATTAAACATATTCTATCCATGAAGAAATTATTAATTTTAGCGATTACGCTTTGCTGCAGCCTCTTTACGGTGGATGCGGCCGACAAAAAGGACCTGGTGGATTACGTGAATCCGCTGGTCGGAAGCCAGTCGAAAATTTCTCTCTCGACAGGTAATACTTATCCGGCGATTGCCATGCCCTGGGGTATGAATTTCTGGATGCCACAGACCGGAAAGATGGGAGACGGCTGGGCGTACACATACGACGCGGACAAGATCCGTGGTTTCAAGCAGACTCATCAGCCCAGCCCGTGGATCAACGATTACGGACAGTTTGCCATTATGCCCGTTACCGGTAAAGTGGTGTTTAACCAAGATAAACGTGCCAGCTGGTTTTCCCATAAGGCGGAAGTGGCAAAACCGAATTATTACCGGGTGTATCTGGCTGACCATGACGTTGTGACGGAAATCACGCCGACGGAACGTGCCGCCATGTTTCGCTTCACTTTCCCCGAATCGGACAACTCGTATGTGATTGTCGATGCTTTCGACCGTGGTTCTTATGTCAAGATCATACCCGAAGAAAACAAGATCATTGGCTATACGACTCGTAACAGCGGAGGGGTGCCTCAGAACTTCCGCAACTATTTCGTCGTCGTGTTTGACAAGCCTTTTACTTATAAGGCGACTGTCGGTGATGATGAGATCCGCAAAGGCGAGACTGAAGCGAAAGAGAACCATACCGGTGCCATTGTCGGTTTTTCCACCCGCAAGGGCGAGATTGTCCATGCTCGCGTAGCTTCCTCTTTTATCAGCCCTGAACAGGCTGAACTGAACCTGAAAGAATTGGGCGATCGTTCGTTTGACGAAATAGCCGAGGCTGGTCGCCAAGTGTGGAATGAAACTTTAGGACGTATCGCCGTGGAAGACGACGATGTGGACAAACTACGCACATTCTATTCCTGCCTGTATCGTTCGCTGCTTTTCCCGCGCAGCTTCTACGAACTTGATGCAAACGGAAAAGTTGTACATTACAGTCCGTATAACGGAGAAGTGCTGCCGGGGTATATGTTTACCGATACCGGTTTTTGGGATACGTTCCGTTGCCTGTTCCCCTTCTTGAACCTGATGTATCCGGATATGAATACGAAGATGCAGGAGGGGCTTGCCAATACCTATAAGGAGAGCGGCTTCCTGCCGGAATGGGCAAGTCCGGGACATCGTGGCTGCATGGTCGGCAATAACTCGGCTTCTGTTGTGGCGGATGCTTACCTGAAAGGGCTTCGCGGATATGATATCGAGACGCTTTGGGAGGCTGTCGTGCATGGGGCTAACAGTGTACATCCGAAGGTGAAATCGACCGGACGTCTGGGATATGAATATTACAATAAATTGGGCTATGTGCCTTATAACGTGAAAATCAACGAAAGTGCCGCTCGTACGTTGGAATATGCTTATGACGACTGGGCCATCTATAAACTAGGTAAGGCTTTGGGCAAACCTGAATCCGAAATTGCCGTTTTCGCGAAACATGCTATGAATTATAAGAACCTATTCGATCCTGAAACCAAGTTGATGCGTGGCCGTAACGAGGACGGTTCGTTCCAGTCTCCTTTCAATCCGCTGAAATGGGGAGACGCTTTTACGGAAGGTAACAGTTGGCATTATACCTGGTCGGTCTTCCATGATCCGCAGGGACTGATCGACTTGATGGGAGGAAAGACAGGTTTCAATGCCATGATGGATTCCGTATTCAATGTCCCGCCTTTGTTCGATGACAGTTATTACGGTGGCGTGATCCATGAAATCCGCGAAATGCAGATTATGAATATGGGTAATTATGCGCATGGCAACCAGCCGATCCAGCACATGATCTACCTATACAACTATTCCGGCGAACCCTGGAAAGCACAGTATTGGGTGCGTGAAGTGATGGACAAGCTCTATTTCGCGACTCCCGACGGCTATTGCGGTGATGAGGATAACGGACAGACTTCGGCATGGTATGTATTCTCGGCTCTCGGCTTCTATCCGGTTTGTCCGGGTACGGACCAGTATATCTTGGGGTCTCCGCTGTTCAAAAGCGTGACGCTGAATCTGGAAAACGGCAAGAAGGTCGTGATCAAGGCCAACAATAATGGCGAGGCGAACCGTTACATCTCGTCTATGAAAGTGAATGGCAAGAACTATACGAAGAATTATCTGACACATGGCGACCTGATGCGTGGCATGAACATTCTTTATAATATGTCGGCCACACCGAACAAGAGCCGGGGTACGCAGGACAGTGACGCTCCTTACTCATTCTCCAATGAATTGGGAAAATAAATAAGATTGCATATAGATGGCTGGAAGCATTAATATTAACATAAGCACTTAATTATAATAGGACTTTCAGTCTAACTATAATCAAAAGGGCTATTTGGACCTTGTTTCAGATAGTCCTTTTTATTTATAACGACAATAGTTTGAATATGAAATTACGAATTTGTACTTTGATCGCTGTGTCGTGTGCCGCCTTATCCGGCACGGCACAGAATGAAAAGTTGACGGAATACGTCAATCCGCTGGTAGGAACGGATGGTTATGGCAATGTGTATCCGGGAGCGCAGATCCCGTTCGGAGGGATCCAGATCAGCCCGGATACGGATGCTAAATATTATGATGCGGCTGCCGGTTATAAATATAACCACACTTCTATCCTGGGCTTTAGCCTGACGCATCTTAGCGGGACCGGTATTCCTGACTTGGGAGATTTTCTGTTTATCCCCGGAACCGGAGAGATGAAACTGGAACCCGGAAGCCGTGAGAATCCCGATGAGGGCTATCGTTCCCGATACACGCACGACGAGGAACAGGCTACTCCGAACTATTATGCCGTCCGCTTGCAAGACTACGGCGTGAAGGCGGAGATGACGGCAGGGGTACGGAGTGGCATGTTCCGTTTTACTTATCCCGAATCGGAAAAATCATTTATCATGATTGATATGAACCATACGCTTTGGCAGTCGTGCGAATGGGCCAACCTGCGCATGGAAAACGATTCGACCATCACTGGCTATAAGTTGGTGAAAGGGTGGGGACCTGAACGCCATGTCTATTTTGCGGCTGTCTTTTCCAGAAAATTGACGGGTCTGCGCTTCATGCAGGACAAGAAGCCGGTGATCTATAATACATCCCGGTTTAGGAGCGACCGTGAGGCTTGGGGGAAGAACCTGATGGCTTGCCTTTCTTTCGCAACTGGGGAAGGGGAGGAAGTGATCGTGAAAACGGCCATCTCTTCCGTCAGTACCTCCGGGGCGAAGATGAATATGCAGGAACTGGACGGACTGACATTTGACAGCCTCAAAGAGAAAGGGGAGGAACTTTGGGAGAAAGAATTGCAAAAATACCGGATAACTACCGACCGGAAGACAAAGGAAACGTTTTATACTTCTGCCTACCATGCCGCCCTCCATCCGTTTGTTTTCCAGGATGTGGATGGCCGTTTCAGGGGGTTGGACAAGAATATCGAGCAAGCGAAAGGCTTTACCAACTATACGACTTTTTCTTTGTGGGACACCTACCGGGCTTTGCATCCCTGGTTCAATTTAGTGCATCAGGACATAAATGCCGACATCGCCAATTCGATGCTGGCCCACTTTGACAAGAGCGTGGAGAAAATGCTCCCGATCTGGTCTTTTTACGGAAACGAGACTTGGTGCATGATCGGCTATCATGCGGTCTCCGTCCTGGCGGATATGATCGTCAAAGGAGTGAAAGGTTTCGACTACGAACGGGCGTATGAGGCGATGAAAACGACTGCCTTGAACGAACATTACGACTGTTTGCCCGACTATATGCGGAATGGCTACGTCCCGTTTGACAAAGAGGCGGAGTCGGTTTCCAAAACATTGGAATATGCCTATGACGACTATTGTATCGCACAGGCTGCCAAAGCTTTGGGCAAGATGGACGATTATCAGTATTTTCTGAATCGTTCTCTTTCTTATCAGACTCTGATCGACCCGGAAACGAAGTATATGCGTGGTCGTGACAGCCAGGGTAATTGGCGTACTCCGTTTACCCCGGTAGCTTATCAAGGACCGGGATCGGTGAACGGTTGGGGAGATATTACCGAAGGTTTTACAATGCAATATACATGGACAGTTCCGCATGATGTGCAGGGATATATCAATTTGGCAGGGAAGAAACTTTTCGAGAAGCGACTAGACGATCTCTTTACGGTCGAATTGCCGGACGATATTCCGGGAGCGCATGACATCCAGGGGCGTATCGGTGGCTACTGGCATGGCAACGAACCTTGCCACCACATCGCTTATCTGTACAACTATTTAGGCAAACCCTGGAAATGCCAGAAGTGGATCAGGGAGATCGTTGCTCGTTTTTATGGAAATGAACCGGGATCGTTGAGCGGGAATGACGACTGCGGGCAGATGTCGGCCTGGTATATGTTCAACTGCGCAGGCTTTTATCCGGTAGCCCCTTCCAGCAATATCTATAACATCGGCTCCCCTTGTGTAGAGGCGCTTTCGATCCGGATGAGCAACGGAAAGGAAATAAAGATGACCACGGAAAACTGGTCGGAAGAGAATGTCTATATCAAGGAGCTATATGTCAACGGAAAGAAACATGATAAATCATATCTGACCTATGAGGATGTGCAAGCAGGAATTACCCTGCACTTTGTGATGAGCGGCAAACCGAACTACAAGCGTGCCGTTTCGGCGGACGCCCGTCCCGCCTCGTTGTCGTCACCGGACAAAACGATGTTTTACCAGATATCTGATAGCAAGTAAATGGACGATTTCTATTCGATTTTCCGATAAATCTCAATATCTTTGCATGAAACATTTATCTCTTTATTAATTTAAAGACTATTGCTCAATCGTAAATCAGGATAAATATATGGGAAATATGAATATAAAAGATGAAGCATCAATAATAAACAGTGATGAAAATGTGGTTAGCGATGTGGAACAAGCCGATCTGTCAATAAACGGAGATGATTCATATACCATATATCCGAATGCCGAAGTGAGGGTGGAAAAGGCTCAATATAGTATTATGCATTTGCATACACTTTGCCTGAAGCGGAAAGAATTAATAATTGATCCGGATTTCCAGAGGCATGATGTCTGGAAACAAAGGCAGAAGTCCGAGCTGATCGAATCGATCCTAATGGGAATTCCTATACCATTAATGTATTTATTTGAGGATAAGAATGGGAAGAAGCAAGTTGTTGACGGGCGACAAAGGATAAGTGCTATTCTGGATTTTCTGGAAGGAAAGTTCAAATTGAATAATCTGAGAATATTGAAGCAGTTTAATGGATGTTGTTTTGCGGATTTGGATTTGAAGCAACAGGGAGTTATTGAAGACTTTCAATTACTTTTTTACATTATACAGCCTCCGACTCCTGAGCGGGTAAAGTATGATATCTTTGATCGGGTAAATCGGGGAGGGACTCCGTTGAATAAGCAGGAAATGAGGAATGCCTTATACCGTGGACGTTGCACACGGATGTTGGATAAACTTTGCTGTTCTCCCGAATTTTTGATTGCGACAGGGCGTTCTATTAATAAAGAAAGGATGAAAGACCAATATGTCGTTTTACGGGCAATGGCCTTCCTGATGTTGCATCGTGGAGAGTTTAAAGATATTCCGGCTCTCCAATACCGGGGGGATATAGATGATTTTCTGGCTCGTTTTATGGTTTATGTGAATGATAATGCACCTGAAAAATTGATTGTAGATTATGAGAATCTATTTATTCGCTGTATGCAGATCAGTTATGATCTTTTAGGAGAAAATGGTTTTCGTTTTTCGGGAAATGGGATTAGAAGACCTATAAACATGCCTCTCTTTGAGGCATTAAGTTATTTGTTTTCTTTTGTCCCTGAGAAAATTGATTACACATGGGCGTCAAGACTCATACTGGATATAGAATCTGTAAAGGAAGAGTTTGATGATTCCCGTTATTTTTCCGGTAATATAGACTCGACTACAAGTGTCTCTTTCAGGTTTGATCGAATGGATAAAATAATAAACAGGATTCAGTTATGATAAAACATATACAAATAAAAGACTATAAATGTCTTCATGATGAGAACTTGGAGATAAAGCCTTTTACAATTGTAACGGGTGTTAACTCGGCAGGTAAGTCAAGTTTGATACAGTCGGTATTACTTCCTGTTCGCAGGATAGGAAAAAATGGACAAATTTTACTGGATACTATTGTGAATCTGACATTCGATACGATTAGAAATAAGTATTATAATGCAAAAAGTGTCAGGGTCGATATCGATATCGATAATGTGCATATTTCCTATCACGGAACAAATGAACTCTCTTTGGTTTTTCTTCCTTCGGAAGAGGATGCCAGCATGCCGATCGACATAGAGCAAAATTTATACTATTTGTCTGCCAATAGAATCGGGGCGGAGTTGCATTCCAAAATTTCGCCACAGTTTAAAGTGGGCGTAGTCGGTGAGTATATAGTAGGTTCATTTGAAAAAGAAAAATCTAATCCTTTAATGCCGGAATTGATTAAAGATGATTCCTCTTATACTTTATCTGCTCAGGTGAATTATTGGTTGTCTTATATTTTAGATATACCGACGGAGTTGCAGACGGAACGCCGTTTGGATGATGTGGTCGAGGTACAGTATAAAAGTGATGGGTTGGGGAATATTTCGCCTTTCCAGTTGGGAGCTGGCGTAAGTTATCTTACCAAAATGTTGATCATGTGCTTGCGGGCAAAAAAGAATGATGTTATTCTTATCGAAAATCCGGAAATCCATCTTCATCCGGCCAGCCAGGCAAAGGTTGGTGAATTCTTGGCCTTTATTGTTAGAGCCGGTATACAGGTAATCATAGAAACACATTGCGAACACCTTATATATAAGGTCGGTTATGAGATTTATAAAAAGCGTTTTTTGAAAGATGATGTGACCATTTTGTATAAAGAGGGCATCCAGAATCCGTTCATTGTACTTGGTTTTAAAGAGGATGGCAAGTTTACTCGTGACTTCCCGGAAGGTTTTTTCGATGCGACTTTAGCTGAACTGCTTGAAATGGAATAATATGGGGAAATATAGTTTTGTGTTGTCTGATACTTTGTATAAGCAATATTATTTGTTTAAGGAGCATCAGGACTATGATAAAGATATACTCTTGCACTTGCTTAAGTTTCGTTGTGGCGAGTTTCTGACCAATACCAGACAATTAGATGATATCGGGATTGGCGATCGTGTGTCGAAAAGTCTTTATGACTCTTTAAAGCATGCCCGGTTAACAAAGCAGACTTTGGAAGAACTGGCAAGAAAGACTGACTATAAATTGATATTGTGTGATGACAGAACGGATTATCCGTATGTCAATATCATGTCCGATCAGATCAGTAGCCATATCACCGGTTGTTTTTATAGAAATGCCCATAGAGACAAGGCGATCAGGCACATAAGAGCACTATGCCAGGATGCGAAAAAAATATGCCTGTACGATCAATACCTGAATGCCTGCAAGGATGTCTTGAAATTGATTTTGCCGAACAAAAAAGTAGAACTTGTCTATCATTCGAAGCATTTGAATGATAGTGCTGTTGCTGATTTGCAAAAGTATAATCCTCAATGGTCTTTTTCTTTGGATGATTCACTGTTGACCCATCATGATCGATATATCGTGATTGATAATAAAATGGAAATCATCTTATCCAGCGGTTTTATGTATTTGGAATTGACGGGTAAGGAACTGACTTATGTGGTGAGGCCTGTTCAGGAAAACAGGCTGTTGGTGAATGGCTGAAGAAAAATGCGGAATAAAGGGCTATATCGTATTATCTTCTTTCGCGAATACAGAAAAATTTCTATATTTGCACCGCCTTTAATTAGGAATCAGATACTTTCTAAATAAATCAGATTAAGAAATGACAAAGAGTGCATTACAAATTGCAAGAGCAGCTTACCAGCCAAAGGTTCCCGCTGCATTGAAAGGAGCTGTAAAAGCCGTAGATGGTGAGTATACACAATCAGTTGCCGATCAGGACGAAATCAAAAAGTTATTCCCGAACACGTACGGAATGCCTGTCGTTACTTTTGAAAAGAGCAACGAAAAGAAAGAACTGCCGGCAATGAATGTCGGTGTGATCCTTTCCGGTGGTCAGGCTCCTGGTGGTCATAACGTGATTGCAGGTCTGTTCGACGGTATCAAGGCTAACAACGCAGCTTCTCGTCTGTATGGCTTTATCCTCGGACCTGGTGGTCTGATCGATCATAAATATATGGAACTGACTGCTGACATTATTGACGAGTACCGCAACACGGGTGGTTTTGATATGATTGGTTCAGGCCGTACCAAACTGGAAACAAAAGAACAGTTCGACAAGGGGCTGGAAATTCTGAAAGAACTGAACATCAAGGCTCTGGTTATCATTGGTGGCGACGACTCCAACACAAATGCTTGCGTACTGGCCGAATACTACAAGGCTACGGGGGCCGGTGTTCAGGTAATCGGCTGTCCGAAGACGATCGACGGTGACCTGAAGAACGAGCAGATCGAAACTTCTTTCGGTTTCGACACGGCTTGTAAGGTTTATTCCGAAGTTATCGGTAATATCCAACGTGACTGCAACTCGGCACAGAAGTACTGGCACTTCATCAAGCTGATGGGACGTTCTGCTTCTCACATCGCTTTGGAATGCGCTTTGCAGACTCAGCCGAATATTTGTATCATCTCCGAAGAAGTTGAGGAAAAGAACATGTCTTTGGACGATATCGTGACTTACATCGCCGGAATTGTAGCAAAACGTGCTGCCGAAGGCCACAACTTCGGTACGGTGCTGATTCCCGAAGGTCTGATCGAATTCGTTCCGGCTATGAAACGCCTGATCGCTGAGCTGAACGACTTCCTTGCTAAACACGATGCCGAATTCAAGATGATCAAGAAGAGCGAACAACGTGCTTACATCATCAGCAAGTTGACAAAAGAAAATTCCGACTTGTATGCTTCCCTGCCGGAAGGTGTGGCACGTCAGTTGTCACTCGATCGCGACCCGCATGGAAACGTACAGGTTTCTCTGATCGAAACAGAAAAATTGCTGTCAGAAATGGTTGGCAAGAAGTTGTCAGAATGGAAGGCCGAAGGCAAATATGTCGGCAAGTTTGCTGCACAGCACCACTTCTTCGGTTACGAAGGCCGTTGCGCTGCTCC
>OGDU01002504.1_pt1 | contig 11683 bp, 11 predicted proteins | sample 1570371 | NCBI WGS metagenome assembly OGDU01 (sample SAMEA2581977, study PRJEB24529) | metagenome | biome: Human gut stool | place: China | collected 2011
GAAATAATCCTTATTTGTGGCCTCAGAGCAAGTATTGGATACAAGCGAGTAGAGCAAGTATTCAACACGCTGCGACTAAAGTCACAAATAAGGATTTTTCATTTCATTCTCAAAGAGCTGTGCTTTGGCAGTTGGAGCAAATCAAATCATCACAAAGCTCTGATAATCAAAATTCATACTTACGAAGTTCACAATTCTTAATTCCAAAGCCTGCGAATTCCTCGTTGCTCATATCCCGGACATAAGACTCGATTGCTCTTGAGATTCCATTATGCGCTACTAACAGATACACTTTGTCTTCTTTTTTTATATCATCAAGAAGATTATAGATTCTCTGGCAAAGCTGTAACATAGATTCACCGCCTTCATAACGGCACACAAAATCTTGTTTCGCTCTTTTGAATTCTTCACCATTTCTTGGAGTTGATTCATATTTTCCAAAATTCTGTTCTTTTAATCGAAGTTCTTCTCTCGCCGGAATTCCCGTTACTTCTGAAATATGTTTTGCTGTATCGGCAGCACGCATTAAAGGAGAATATAAAATCTCATCAATCTTAATTCCTTCTTTTAAAATTTTACCATTTTCAAAACTATTTTTTAATTTTAATAATTTTTCTTCTACGCTATTTAATGTATCATTTATTTTTTTATTTGTAGTTTCTTCTATGTCATATTCAGGATAATCAATGGAAGCTTCTATATCTGCCATTAAATTTAAAATTTCACCTTGTATATCTTTTATTTTCTTCGATAAGCTTCCTTCTAAGTGTCTTTGAGCCACCATCATTTCTTTCTCTGTTTTAGAATTTATTATATCTATTACAGCTTCAGCCTGAGATAAATCAATTCTTCCATTCATAAATGCTCTTTTAGTAAATTCTCCTGGTTCAGCAAGAACTGCACCATTTTTTAAACATTCTTCTAAAATTTGATTTTCAACTACTATGCCACCATGTGAATTTATTTCACACATATTTTCTTTAGTATAACTCTTTGGTGCAACAAAGTAAGATACTAATACTTCATCTATAATTTCATCATTCTCACTTTTTACAATATTCCCATACTTTATAGTATATCCTTTTATTTCTCCCTTATTTTTAGGCTTAAATATCTTTTGCAAAATTTTAAAGCAATCATCACCACTCAACCTAATTATTCCAATTCCTGCATTTCCTGGTGCTGTTGATATTGCTGCAATCGTACTCATATTATTCCTCTCCTTTTTTATTTAGATTATAAAATATTACACTTATTAATTTTATCTATATTTTACACCATCATTGTACATAAGGTACTATTTTTGGTTCTTTTTTTACTCAATAATGGTGCTTTTATATTCCCATAATTCATTTAGTATAATATTTTTACATCAATAAAAAAATCAAAGCAAGACAATAGTATATATACTAAAATCCGAACTTTGACTTCCGATTTATATTCAATTATTTCTTTGCTATAACAACTCTTCTTCTATCGCCTTCACCAACGCTATATGTTTTCACAAATTCACTATTTTGTAGTTCTGTATGTAATATTTTTCTTTCATATGCATTCATAGGCTCTAGTGTTACAGACTTACCTGTCTTTTTAACAGTTTTTTCAACTTTTCTAGCTAATTCTTCTAAAGTCTTTTTTCTTGCATCTTTATAATTTCCGATATCAAGAATTACTTTAACACTTTCTTCTCTATTTTTACTTGCAACAGTTGTCAAAAGCGTTTGCAGAGCATTTAAAGCTTCTCCTCTATATCCAATCAATCTTGTAGAATCTTCTCCTTTAATATTAACATATACAAGTCCATTTTCGTTTTTTACTGTATATTCAATATTACTAGAAATTTTATTTAAAAAGTTATTCAAAAAGTTTTCAACTACTTTATTGGCATCTTCAATATATTTTTGATTTATTTCTTTCTTTTCAATATTTTTTTCTTTTTTCTCTGGAATACTATCTTCCCTAATAGTTAATTCAACTTTTACAACATGTGGATCTAAAATACTAAAAAAGCTCTTCTTTTTTTCTTCAAGTATCTTCACATCGACTTGACTTCTTGTTGCTTTAAGTTCTTTTAATCCTTTTTCTATAGCTTCTGTAGAAGTTTTGCCTTCTGCAATAATTGTTTTAGGCATTTTTTTCTTCCTCCTTGTTAAATATTTTATCAATTATAAATCTTTCAATTATAATTAAAATATTACTTACTAACCAATATAACGCTAGTCCCAAAGGAGCTATAAAAGCAATCGATATAGACATTATTGGTACCATATACATCATGCTATTGTTCATTTCTTGCATTGCTTCTAGACTTTCATCATTTTCAGTCTTTTCATCTTCAGCATTTACTTTTTCCTTAGATGTTTTTTCTTCTATTTGTAAAGTCTTGTTTTTCTTCTTCTTTCCATTCGTTATTTTTATTGATATAAAAGATGTTATTATATACAATACAGGAATGATATATACTGTAATATCTCCCATGTTTTGATTTGGAACTTTGCTTAAATCAAGTCCAAAAAATTCCATATTAATATTTACATTTTCATCTGTACTTGCTTTTTTCTGAATTACTTGTATTTCTGGGTAAGCTGATGCTTTCCCCTCTTCATTTTTTATTTCTTCTACATATCCATTTATTATGTTTGTATCCACCTTTTTCATATAAGTTAAAGGTTTACTTACAAGCCAAAACACAGAAAGTATAATTATAATTTGTAGTATAGAACTTAAACATCCACTAAATGGATTAAGCTTTTCCCTTTTATATAAATCCATTGTTTCTTGATTTAATTTTTCAGGATTATTCTTATACTTTCTCTGTATTTCTTTCATTTTTTCCTGCATTTTTTCGTTTTTCTTGATTGATTTTTGTTGTGATATAGTTACAGGTATTAATATAATTCTTAAAATTACTGAAAAAACTATAATTGCAATTCCATAATTATTAAATATGTTGTAAAGAAAGTTAAGTAAATAGCCAAATAAATTTGCTATTGCTCCCATATTTTTACCTCCAATCAGTTTAAAGGATCATATCCACCCTTTGAAAACGGATTACATTTTAATATTCTAAAAATTCCTTTTATAATGCCTTTTATACACCCATATTTTTCGATTGCTTGCTTAGTATATTCTGAACATGTAGGATAAAACTTGCAATTTATTCCTCCATGAGCTAATACTTTCGATATATGCTTTTGATAAAATTCAATTATTTTTATCAATACTTTTCTAAAAAATAAACTAATTTTTTTCAAATAAGTCTGCCTCTTTAAAAATTTCTACTATTTCTTTATGCACTTCTTGAAAACAAATATTTTCAATAGGTTCTTTTTTATTCCAAAGAAAAACAATATTATATCCTTGTTTTATTTTTTTCATTTCCCTATAATATGACTCTCTTATTATTCTTTTTATTTTATTTCTATTTACAGCATTACAAAGTTTTGTGCTTATTGCAATTCCTATTATATTTTTGTTTTTATTGTTTTTTGTTATGTAAACAATTATTTGCTTTTTAACATGATAATTGCCTCTTTTTATAACATTGCTAAATTCATAATTTTTCTTTAATGTATTAATCTTTTTCATATTTTATCGCATACCTTTCTCAAGGCACAAATCTTACATCATTGCAAAAAAGCCACTAACAACATTTCTAGTGGCTCTCTGCTTTAAATTAAGCACTTAATTTTTCTCTTCCTTTAGCACGTCTAGCTTTTATTACATTTCTTCCAGCTCTTGTGCTCATTCTTTTCATAAAACCATGCTCTTTTTTATTTTGTCTCTTTTTTGGTTGATATGTTCTTTTCATTCTCTGCACCTCCAATATCTATATAATTTGATAATTTTCTTTCACAAGTATTACTTATTATATACCTGTTTTTCATGTTATGTCAATAGTTTAAAGTAAATTTAAATATTTTTATTTTTATTCTGGTTTTATATTGACTATTGAACCTATTTTTTGATATTATATAGAGAAATAAAAGGTAATAAAGACTTTTATGTTTTTTTGCTTAATTTTTACTAAAAAACATAGCGGAATAGCGTGTTTGCGAGTTATCCACAGTTTGTGGATAACTATGTGGATAACTATGTGAATAAAATAATTTCCTATTCTTTATTCTAGGATTTTGGAAGGATGAACATAAATGCAAAATGAACTAAATGATTTATTAACGAAAGCAAAAGAACTTTTAAAAGAAGAGACTACTAAAATTTCATATGAGACTTGGATAAAAGTATTAGAGATTCAAAGCGAGGATAATGGTCATATTGTATTATTAACATCTACAGATTTCCAGAAGAACGTTGTTTCTTCAAAATATCTAGATTTGTTAACTAATACATTTAATTATTTGACAAACAAAGATTGTACTGTTTCTATTGTATCTAGAGAAGAACTTGAAGCAGCGTCAAATAATGCAGACCTAAGAGATGCCACAAACATTGAAGCTCCTATTAATTATGCCACAACAAATTTAAATCCAAAATACACATTTTCTACATTTGTCGTTGGTAATAATAATAGGTTTGCTCATGCTGCTGCTTTAGCGGTTGCTGAAGCACCTGCCGCATCTTATAACCCGCTTTATCTTTATGGAGGCGTTGGTTTGGGAAAAACCCACTTAATGCATGCAATTGGTAATGAAATCCTAAGGAATAACAAAAATTCTAAAATATTATATGTTACTTCAGAAAACTTTACTAATCAGCTTATTAATGCAATAAAAGATAATACTAACGATCAATTTAGAAACAAGTATAGGAGTATAGATATTCTTTTAATAGACGATATTCAGTTTATAGCTGGAAAAGAACGTATTCAAGAGGAATTTTTCCACACTTTTAATACATTGTATGAGAGTGGAAAACAAATTATTCTTTCGAGTGATAAACCACCAAAAGATATTCAATTACTTGAAGACAGATTGAAGTCTAGATTTGAATGGGGAATAATGGCCGATATTTCAAACCCAGACTACGAAACTCGTCTTGCAATTCTTAGAAAAAAGGCTCAATTAGATAATATTTTAATTGACGATGAAATTTTATCAACAATTGCAACTCGAATTGATTCTAACATCAGAGAACTCGAAGGAACATTAAATAAATTAATCGCAACCGCATCTTTAACGCACAGTCCTATCACATTAGAAATGGCTGAAAAAGCGATAAATGATATAGTTTCACAAAAGGAAAAAGTTATTTCTTCCGAATTTATTCAAGAAACGGTTGGAAAGTATTTCAATATAAATCCAAAAGATTTAAGAGGATCAAAAAGATCTAATGATATTACTTTTCCACGCCAAATTGCAATGTACTTATGTAGAAACGTTGCCAATATGTCTCTACCTCAGATAGGAAAAGACTTTGGCAAGAGAGACCATACAACAGTAATGCATGCTTGCAATAAAATCGAAAAAGATATTAAAGAGAGCAAAGAGACAAAGCTAATTGTGGAAAGTGTGAAAAACATATTGCTCGAAAGCAAATAGTCTGTAACATGCAATTTAAATATACTTTCCAGAACAATCTTAAATAGGTGTTTGCTAAATACTTGTTTGTTTCAATATTCTATAATCATTCTAGCACATAGCTTGTATGAGTTATTCACACCCCCCTGTGGAAAACGTGTGGATAAACTGTTGATAACTTAACAATCCACAATTTCAATTTTTACCTGTGTATAACTTTTCAATTTATCCACAGAGTTATCAACATCAAAATTGCTAGGGAAATAAACAATTAACATAGTTTTCCACACAATCCACAGCACCTATTACTACTACTACTAAATATATTTATATTATTATAAAGGAGACGATTTCAAGATGAAACTAATTTGTGAGAAGGATAAAATCCTTAAAGCCCTTAATTCCGTAACTAAAGCTGTTGCTGTAAGAACAACAATGCCTATATTAGAGGGTATTTTAATTCAAACAAATGATAATGAAATAAAATTAACAACTTATGATTTAGAGATAGGTATAGAATATATTATTAATGATTGTAAAGTAGAAGAACAAGGAGCTACAGTTGTAAATGCTATAATGTTTACAGAAATTATTAGAAGATTACCAGATACAGATATAAGCATAGAAGTAAATGATAAAAATCTTCTTGTTATAGAATGTGAAGGTTCTTTATATAAACTTGCAACAATGAATCCTGATGAATTCCCAGAATTACCTAAAATAAGTGTAGAAAATTCTATTGAAATTGAGCAAACAATTTTAAAAGATATGATTAGAAAAACAATATTTGCTGTAAGTACAGAAGAAAATAGACCAATATTTACAGGATGTTTATTTGAAATAGCAAATAATAAATTGAATGTTGTTGCTGTTGATGGATTTAGACTTGCTTGGAAGAGTAAATTCCTACAAAACAAGGTAAATAATTTCTCTGCAGTAATACCAGGAAGAACTTTAAATGAAATAAACAAGATTTTAATAGATTCTTTTGATATGATAAAGATTGGTGTTGCTAAAAATCAGGTTTTATTTGAAATGGAAAATTGTAAGATAGTAACTAGATTACTAGATGGAGAATTTTTAAATTATTCAAGTGTTATTCCAGAAACATGGGAAACAAGAGTAAGAGTAAATAAATCAATCTTACAAGACTGCTTTGAGAGAGTAAGTTTAATTTCTGCATCAAGTATAGAAAAAGAAAAAAAATATCCAGTTAAGGTAACTGTGGATATTGGCAAAGTAACAATTTCTTGTACAAACCAAACAGGTGATGCAAAAGAGGAAATCTATGTATCAACAGAAGGAAAAAATTTGGAAGCAGGATTTAATCCAAAATATTTCTTAGATGCACTTAGAAATATTGATGATGAAGAAATTTTTGTTGATTTTGGTACAAGCATTTCACCATGTATAATTAGACCAGTTGATGAAGAGGGAGATTATACATATATGATTTTACCTATAAAATTAAAAGACTAAAATAAAGGAAAATAAAAAAGTTTTCCACAATAGAGGCACAATATGTTGATAACTGAACTAGAATTACAAAATTTTAGAAATTATGAAAAGCAGAAGATAGAATTTAATAATAATATTAATATTTTTTATGGAGATAATGCTCAAGGAAAAACTAATATTATAGAGTCAATTTTTATTTCGGCTTTTGGTAAATCATTTAGAACGAGTAGGGAAAAAGAATTAATAAAATATAACGAAGATTTCTTAAATATCAATCTAAAATACAAAAATTCTAGCAGAGAGGGTTACATAAAAGTTCAAATTGCAGATAAAAAGAATGTAATTGTCAATGGAATAAAGATAAAAAAATTGAGTGACCTTTTAGGAAATATAAATGTTGTTTTATTTACACCAGATGATATTAACATATTGAAGAATGGTCCAGCACAAAGACGCAGATTTTTAGATATGATGATTGGGCAAATAAGACCAAACTATGTTCATAATTTAAATATGTATTTAAAGGTATTAGAACAAAGAAATAATTATCTAAAGCAATTAAAATCTACAAATGGAAATTATGATTTATTAGATATTTGGGATGAAAAACTTGCCGAATATGCAAATAAAGTCTGTTTATATAGATTAGAATTTATAAAAAAAATAACTGATAAGATAAATGAAATTCACAGCAAAATAACTGAGAATAAAGAGGAAATTAGAGTAGAATATTTAACTGATTGTGAGAATAAGGAAAAGTTGCTTAGTTTAATTAGAGAAAGAAGAACACTTGACATAATTAAAGGATTTACTACAAAAGGTGCTCACAGGGATGATTTTAATATATATATAAATGACAATCTTGTAAATGTATATGGTTCGCAAGGACAGCACAGAACGGCTGTATTATCTTTAAAAATGTGCGAGTTACAAATTATCAAAGAAGAAATAAATGAAAGTCCGATATTATTACTAGATGATTTTATGTCTGAGTTGGATGCTAAAAGAAGAAAGAATTTCTTAAATAATATTGGAGATACACAAGTAATTATTACATGTACTGATGAAATAAAAGATGAGTTCGATAGTAAATCCGTATTCTACGTGAATAATGGAGTAATAAAAAAAGAACTTGATTAATTTAAAAAAAACGATTAGAATGATATAGAATAATAAAAACGAAAGGATGTAGCGTAATGGAAAAGTATAACCATGAGTATAATGCAGAGCAAATTCAAGTTTTGGAAGGGTTAGAAGCAGTTAGAAAAAGACCAGGTATGTATATAGGAAGTGTTTCTATAAGAGGATTACATCACTTGGTATACGAAATAGTAGATAACTGTGTTGATGAAGCTTTAGCTGGTTATTGTACTCATATTCACATAATAATAGAAAAGGGAAATATCATTTCAGTAGAGGATGATGGAAGGGGAATTCCAGTAGATATACATCCTAAAACACATATTTCTGCTGCAGAAACTGTTTATACAGTACTTCATGCTGGTGGAAAATTCGGAGGAGATAGTGGATACAAAGTATCTGGAGGTCTTCACGGAGTTGGTGCATCTGTTGTAAATGCTTTGTCTGAATGGGCAGAAGTTACAATACAAAGAGATGGCGGAATTTATGAAATGAAATTCCAAAGAGGAAAAACCACTGAAAAGCTTACTAGATTAGGAGACTCTAAAAAAACAGGAACAAAAGTAAGATTTTTGGCTGATAGTACAATTTTTGAGACTCTTGAATATGACTTTGGAACACTTGAAGAAAGATTTAGAGAAATAGCTTTCTTGAATAAAGGTTTACATATTACGATAGAAGATCAAAGAAATGATGAAAATTTAAAGAAGTCAGAATTCTGCTTTGAGGGAGGATTAATTTCATTTGTTGAATTCTTAAATCAAAATAAAGAAAAAATCCATCCAACTCCAATTTACATAGAAAAAGATGGTGAAGTACCAGTAGAAATAGCTTTACAATATACAACAGCATATACAGAAAACATATATACATTCGTAAACAATATTAATACAATTGAAGGTGGAACACATCTTGAAGGTTTCAAAAGAGGAATTACAAAAGTATTTAATGATTATGCAAGAGCTCATAACATTTTAAAAGAAAAAGACTCAAACCTTTTAGGTGAAGATATAAGAGAGGGAATGACTGCTGTAATTTCTGTAAAAGTAAAAGAGCCTCAATTCGAAGGACAAACTAAAACAAAGCTTGGTAATAGTGTGGTTACAGGAATTGTTCAATCAATGGTAGTTGAAGTATTGGCACCTTTCTTAGAAGAAAATCCTTCTGTTGCAAAGGCGATATTAGAAAAATGTATAAGTGCATCAAGAGCAAGAGAGGCTGCAAGAAAAGCAAGAGAATTAGTAAGAAGAAAAAATTCATTAGAATCAACAACATTACCAGGAAAATTAGCTGACTGTAGCGAAAAAGATGCTTCACAATGCGAAGTATATATTGTCGAGGGAGATTCTGCAGGTGGTTCAGCAAAACAAGGAAGAGACAGAAGATTCCAAGCAATATTACCACTTTGGGGAAAAATGTTAAATGTTGAGAAATCAAGAGCAGATAAAATTTACAATAATGAAAAATTACAACCAGTTATATTGGCAGTTGGAGCTGGAATAGGTGCTGATTTTGATATTAACAAAATTAGATATGGAAAAATAATAATTATGGCAGATGCCGATGTTGATGGTGCTCACATCAGAACATTATTATTAACATTCTTCTTTAGATATATGAGACCTTTAATAGAAAATGGAAATGTATATTTGGCTCAACCACCACTATATAAACTTTCTAAAAAAGGATTTAAAGACGTTTATTGCTATACTGACGAAGAAATGGCACAACATCTTCAAGAAATGGGAAGAGATAATGTAAATATCCAAAGATACAAAGGTTTAGGAGAAATGAACCCAGAACAATTATGGGAAACTACAATGAATCCTAAAACTAGAATTATGATAAAAGTTACAATGGAAGATGCAATGAAAGCTGATGCAATATTTAATGTATTAATGGGAGAAGAAATTGCACCAAGAAGAGAATTCATAGAGAAAAATGCAAAATCAGTTAGAAATCTTGACGTATAAAATAATAATATAAAAACATATATAATCGCCTATAAGATATTCCTTATAGGCGATTATTGTAATGCTAATATTAATCGTAGCTAAAACCATTATACCTAATTAATAACCTAATATATATTACTACATAAATAAGCTATTTCACCAAACATAATAATCAGTCACTTGAATGTAAATCCACCAATAACAGCCATATTCATCCTGAAATGGACTAGAAATAACCACTAAAAAATACAGATACATTCGTAACATAGAACATATTACCCATAATTTAACCATACACAAAATAAAGAAAAAAGTATAGCTTACAAACGAATAATACACTCATATCGCCGACACCTATACATCTAAAATATTAAACATATAAATATCTTTGCTCGAAATATATAAGACCCACTTTTGAATTTCATATATTTTTTTGTTTAACTAATATTAACGTTACAATAGTATTATGTACAAAATAAAAAAATATATACAAAAAATAAAAAATTTTTAAAAATATATTTAGATAAAAATGAAATATATTTTATAATTAAATAATATAGTATAAAAATAAAAATATAAAATAATAAGAATAAAAATATTTAATAATTATTATTTTAATATTTAAAATTAATAATAAAAAATTTATAAATATAAAATAATATTAAAATATATTAAGAATAAAATTCACACCTTCACTTGTTAGATAGTATCCTAAATTACCAAAAAAATTCCATCCTGCGAAAGAGGTCATTCGCTTAAATAAAACTCTATCCATTACAAAATGAAATTTCACTGTATCCTTAAAAGTTTTATAACAATACCCCCCTATCATAAGAATATGTACAATAGTTACACATAAAAGTAATATTGCATAAAAAACGACCCTCTGAATCGGACTAAATGACAAAATAAATATCACACAAAGACGCAAAACAGAATCTATAATAGAAATAACTGCCAAGGCATCAAATTTCTCATTTGCCATAGCAAGTGCATCAAAAGGAACTGTAATTATAGAAACTGCTGCCGACAAGATAGTAAAACGAAGTATACATCCTGCAACTATTAGTTTTTCAGTATTCAAATTAAGATTAGGGAGCAATATCGCACCTCCAATCTCTGCTAATAGAATAAAGACAACCGCAATTAACACATGAATGATCATCCCCATGCAGAAGATTTCATTTTTCCTTGCGATACTCTCTTCCTTATTTACATTTAGAAATCTCTGAACAGATGCGGCGAATGTTGATTTGAGTGACGTAAAAACAGCAATTATACTACCAATAAGTCCGTATAAACCAAAATCATCAATTCCCAAATATTGCAGCAATACTCTTGATGAATATAGCGCAATCAACATGGTTACAGCTTTCCTTCCATAAAGTAGTAACGTATTACGAGCAATACGCCTGTTGTTTTCAGAAACATTCACAACTATTAAAATTAAAAATTATTTTTATCCAACACCCAATTTAGTATAACGTCTCCGTGGAATACTAAACACTAAAAATGCACCCAAAAAAACAGCGACATATATAAAAATTGTAGCAGGAAGAGATAATATCGTAATAAATTCAGTAAATCCTCCACGTGGTGCCCAAAGAAGCCGAGTTATAATCAAAAGTTTAACCGATGTATTAAAGGGTTTAT
>OGDU01002509.1_pt1 | contig 11657 bp, 13 predicted proteins | sample 1570371 | NCBI WGS metagenome assembly OGDU01 (sample SAMEA2581977, study PRJEB24529) | metagenome | biome: Human gut stool | place: China | collected 2011
GGGCCGATGGCGGGCGTGGCGTCCAAGGTCGGCGCAAACGTCTCCAAGCTGGACGCCGCAAGCCAGACCTTCGGCAGTATGGCAAAGGCGGGTGCGGCGATGCAGGAGACGGGTTCACAGATCGTAAACGCTGTGCTCGCCCCGGTAGAGGCGACCTTTGAAACGCGGCGTGCGCTGGGTGAGCTGGCCTCGCTGGGCGTGCAAGACCTTGAAGCGGTCGAAAACGCCGCACGCAGCTTCTCCGATCAGTGGGCGGGCACGTCGAAGGCGGACTTCATCAGCGCGGCCTACGACATCAAGAGCGGCATCGCCTCCCTCTCTGATGAGGGCGTCGCAGAGTTCACAAGCCTCGCGGCCCTGACCGCAAAGGCAACGAAGTCCACGGCGGGCGAGATGACCTCGCTGTTTGCCACAGGCTACGGCATTTATAAAGACTACTACAGCGACCTGAGCGACATGGAGTTCGGCGAGATGTTCTCGGCTGGCATCTCCGACGCCGTCCGAGCGTTCAAGACCTCCGGCTCCGGCATGGCACAGGCAATCCAGAACCTCGGCGCATCGGCGACCACGGCGCAGGTGCCGTTGGAAGAGCAGCTCTCCGTCTTGGGTATGCTGCAAGCAACGATGGGCGGCGCGGAAGCGGGCACGAAATACAAAGCCTTCCTCCGCAGCGCCACCAAGGGCGGCGAGGCGCTGGGGCTCAAGTTCACAGACGCCAACAACCAGCTCCTGAGTATGCCAGAGATCCTCGACATCCTGCGGGGCAAGTTCGGCGAGACAATGGACGCCGCCGAAAAGATGGAGCTGCAGAAAGCCTTCGGCGACACCGAGGCCGTAGCGCTCATCGACCTGATGTATAACAAGGTCGGCGACCTGCAGGACAACATCGTCAATATGTACGGCTCGCTCGGAAAGGGCGTGTCGGTCACGGAGCAGATGGCCTCCGCCATTCAGGAGACGGAGCCGGAACGCTTCGAGCGACTCAAGCAGCGCATCCACAACGTCACTGAGAGCATCGGAAACTCCCTGCTCCCCACGGTCAACGACCTGATGAGCAAGGGCGAGGGCGTGCTGACGAAGGTCGGCTCGTGGATCGAGAAGAACCAGGAGCTCGTCAAGGTCATCATGCTCATCGTTCTTGCGGTGGGCGGTTTCCTCGCTGTAGGCGGCACGCTGATCGCCCTGATCTCCGGCGTCGGCCTCGTCGTGACAAAAACGGTCAGCGCGTTCAAGATACTCAAGGGCGGCTTCGCACTGGCGCGAGGGGCGCTCACACCACTCATATCCTCGGTGTGGAGCTTCACGGCGGCGCTGCTGGCCAACCCCGTCACATGGGTCGTCATTGGCATTGTGGCCCTCATTGCGGCGCTGGTGCTACTCTACAACAAGTGTGAGTGGTTCCGCAATGCGGTCAACTCCGTCATCAACTTCTTCAAGGAAACGCTGACGGCGGTGGGCTCGGTCGCGAAGTCGGTGTTTGAGGGCATCGGGAACGTGATCGGCTCCGTCATGGACGCGGCAAAGGCGACCGTGTCCGAGAAGCTGTCCAACATCAAGACGGCCTACGAGGAACACGGCGGCGGCATTTCCGGCGTCGCAGCGGCGGCGATGGAGGCGGTCAAGGGCTGGTACACAGCGGGCTACACCTTCATCGACAACCTCACGGGCGGCAAGCTCTCGGAGATCCGTGGGAAGTTCTCGACGGCCATGAGCAACATCGTCCAAGGCATCTCACAGAAGTTCACCGACGCACGCACCGCCTTCTCCAACGGCCTGAACAACATCAAGAACGCCGTCTCCGGCGCGGTCACGTGGTTCTTCGAGTCCGGCAAACGGATCGTGTCCACCTTTGCAAACGGCATCAAGTCCGCCGTCAGCAGCGCGGTCGAGGCCGTAAAGGGCGGCTTGCAGAAGATCCGCAACCTCCTCCCGTTCTCTGACGCGAAGGAGGGGCCGCTGTCCACGCTGACCCTGTCCGGCCAACGCACCATGACCACCTACGCTCACGGCCTAACGCTGGCGGGCGACGCCCCGGCAGAGGCGATGAACAAGAGCCTCCAGCAGGTGCAGGGCGCTCTTGACCGCGAGCCGGAGAAGAAGATCGACCTCGGCGGCGGGAAGAAGGACAAGGACGAGAGCAGCGATGAGGGCGGCTCCGGTAAGGGCAAGCAGGTCATCATCCACAAGCTGCTCGTCCCGGTCGACCTCAAGAAGATCAAAGACCTGCAGCAGCTCCTCGCTATTTTGCAGGAGATCGAGGACTACGCAGCGGCCAACGAGGACGGCGAACCCGGCGACGACGAGGACGCCGTCCCGGCCCCGGCATAAGGAAGGAGGACGCTATGATCTATGTAGAAGACGAGCTGATCAAGCTCAACGGCGTCGTCCTCCCCGGTCTCGTCAAAAGCATCGAGGTCATTGAGACCGCGAAGGTGGACGAGCAGGAGGTCGAGGGCAGCGCGAAACAGGCAACGGGCTACGAGGACGCCAAGGTCAACATCGAGCTGATCATCGACGACACGCCCTCGCAGACCAAGTACCAGCGATACGCAACGCTCCGGGCGATCTTCCGATCGCCCGGGCAGAGCGTGCCGCAGCCCATCCCCATCATCAGTGAGGACACCGCCGCCCACGGCGTGGAGAAGGTCATCTTCAAAAAGCTGTCCCACAAGGGCGAAAACAAGCGCGGGCAGCTTACGGCTACGCTGGAGCTGTGGGAGTACATCCCGCAGACCATCACGGCAAAGTCCGGCTCCAGTTCCAGTTCCAGCTCCGGCAAGTCCGGCGGCGGCGCGGCGAGCAATCTGAAGGCAGACTACAAGAGCTACCTGAGCAACGAACGGGGCAAGTCCCCCGCACGGGATGACGCAGACGCCACGGCGGCGAGGAACAAAGTGACCGCCATGCCGTACTAAGGAGGCCACAGTGGAAACGAAAGAACTGTACTACCCGCAGATCTCGGCACAGGCCGGTTCCTACACCTTCGAGGAAGGCGTGGAGCTTGAGATCTATTCCTCGAAGTCCTCGTATTATGATTGGGCGAAGATCCGCTTCACGAGCCAGTTCCGCCCGAAGCTCTCGCTCAAGAAGAAAGACCCCGCCACCATCCAGCTCGGCTATGACGGCACGCTGGAGGACGTGTTCACGGGCTTCGTCTCCGGCAACTACGATGGCGGGACGTATGCCAACGAGGTCGCGCTGAAGGATGAGATGCTGCTCATGGAGGAGACGATCATCAACGACACCTTCCTCGACACCACGCCGCAGGAGCTGATCTCGTACTTCCTTGCACAGGCGGGCCTGTCCAAGATGAAGCTCTCCAGCAAGACCTACCCGACGCGCAAAATGCTCCCCATTCGGAGGCAGACCGCCGTCCAAGCGATCAACGCCGTCAATGCGGCGTGGGGGCTTCGTGTTCCGTTCTTCTTCTCGGGCGGCGTCTTCTATTGGGACGAGAAGCCGGAACAGAAGAAGGTCTACACCTTCGAGCGCGGCGTGAACATCCTAAACCTGCGCCGCGCGGGCGGCGTGTGGGAGCTGGAGACGGTCTCCGCGCCATTCATCAAGCACTCCCACAAAATAAACCTCATCCATCCGCAGGTGAGCGGTGAGGTCGAGGTCTCCAAGGTGGTCAGCAAGACCAACGACTCCGGCTTCATCCGCACCTACATCTATTTCTGACCCCGAAAGGAGGAAACCGACGTGCTCGAAGAAATGGTCGCGTCCGTTATGAAGAAGACGCTGGCGCAGGACTTCCCGCATTTGAAGCTCCCCGCCGCCGTATTCGCCACCATCGACTCGGCGGCAAAGAGCGACGCCTTTGACATTGAGGAACTGATCGTCCACAACGAAGTGACGGGCGAGGTGTTCAAGGCGCACATCACCTCCTACTGGTACGAGTACAAACTCACCGTCATCGACCGCTTCGGCAACCCTGACGCCAACTATCCTGCGCTTCCGGGAATTAAGTCTAAGAAACAGTTCAAGGCCGGGGCGGTCGTGGCCGTCGCGCTTCCCTACGGCGACCTCACCCCGGCGATCATCGGGGAGGTGGAGCTATGACGGGCCTGAACGATACGGACATCCGGCTCAACAGCGAGTGGCAGCTCACACAGGCCACAGACGGCGACGCGCCGCTCTGCTCGGGGCTGGAGTGCCTGTATCAGAACATCGTCCTCGAGGCGCTCACGCAGCCGGGAGATGTCTTCTACGACGCCGAGTTCGGCTGGGGCCTGTACGACTTCATCCAGTCCGAGGACACGGAGCTGACCCGTCTGGAGATCACCCAGCGGGTGCGGCTCAAGCTGCAGAAGCGGGAGGTCATCCTCCCGGAAAGCATTGAGATCAGTATTGCGTTCGAGGATGACGCGGCCGTGCTGCACTGCTCCTTCCGCTTCGCGGAGGAGGACGAGCGGCGCGAGCTGGACGTCATCATCGGCGCGGTGAGCGTGGAGGTGGTATCAGAATGATCGACAAGGAAATACTGGACGCCGTGCTCCCTCTGCCTACGCTGGACGAGCTGAAGGAGCAGAAGGTCGAGGAACTGAAAGACGAGGGCTTCGTCATCAGCAACTTCCATTCGGGCGGCGTGTTCTACACGATGCTCATGATCGTGCTGCGCATCAAGGTCGAGGTCATTGAATTGCTCCGCGTCGTGCTGAACAATATGTTTGTCTCCCACGCGGGCGGCGCGTGGCTCGACCTGAAGATGGCGGACTACTCCAAAAAGCGCAAGAAGGCGCAGAAGACGCAGGGCTTCATCACCGTCAGACGCACCGACATGACGGGCGAGGCGGTCAAAATCCCCAAGGGCCACGTCTTCAAGAGCATCCTCGACATCAACGGCGAGGAGCTGCGCTTCTTTGTACTGGAGGCGGCGACGCTGCAAAAGGGCGCGTCCTCCGTGGACGTGCTGGTGGAGGCCGAGACAGAGGGCAGCCGCTACAACGTCCCCGCAGGGCAGATCGTGCGCACGCTGACCTACCTCGGCGACGTCACATTCAGCAACGCCGAGGACTGGATCGTGCGGGAAGGCAGCGACACCGAGGACGACGAGAGCGCGAGGGCGCGGACACTCCGCTCGTGGTCGGAGCTGGCGCAGCGGGCGACGGAGGACACCTTCATTGACGCGGCGGAGTCCGTCCCCGGCGTACTGTTCGCACAGGCCGACTGCAACCACCCGCGCGGGCAGGGCACGGTGGATGTCATCGTAACAGGCACGGCGGGCGAGGCAACGGAGGGACTGCTTGCGGCAGTAAGAGAAGCCGTTGACAAGATCGCTGGCCCGTATGATAATATTCTCGTGAAGTCCTCTGTGACCGTATCGCAGAATATCTCCGTCACGGTCACGACCGACACGGCGGACACGGACGAGGCGGTGGAGAACCGGGTCAAGGCGATCCTCACCGAACTGCTGGCCGTGCGCCGCAGCCGCAAGCTCAACGAGCTGACCCTGTCCGACATCAACCACGCGATCCGCAGCGGCTACAGTGGGGCCACCAACGCGGCGGTCTCCGAGCCGGAGGCGGATGTGAAGCTGGGTAAGGACAAGGTCATCACCCTCGGCGACGTCTCCGTGACGGTCGAAAGGGAGTGAGCGGATGAAGCAGTTTGAAACCTTCGGGGAATATATGTTTGATCTGCTCTTCGCTCCCTTGAAGAAGGGCCGGAAGACGGTCAACCAGCTCTGCATCTTCTTCAAGGTCATGGGGCGCGAGTTCGACGACCTGAAGGCGGCGATCTTCCGCGTGCGCAGCGAGGCGAACGTAGCAAGCTGCTCAGAGGTCATGCTCCCCGTGCATGGGCAAGACCGGGATATGCCGCGACTGGAGGGCGAGGACGCCGAAGCCTAGCCCTGCGTCGTGGAGCAGCTTTGCCACCGGCGCATGGTAGTTTCCCGTGGCCTCCATGACCACACGAGTCTCACCGTTCAGGCTTTTGAGCTGCCTTGCCAGTTCGCTCAGTTCACTGTCGGTGTGACGGACTTCAAAGGGTGAGATAACGACCTCCCCAAAGGGACGCATGACGGCAACCGTGCTTCTGCCTTTGGAAATGTCAATGCCAACAGAGTTCATTTGTATTCCTCCAATTTGTGAATCGCAACCGGAATCCATCTTTTTTCTCATTGCCGATTCAATCTATTGGGTGACGCGAACTCTATGGCTCAACCTGCTCAAATCGAACGCTGCAATAAGGGGATGGCTGACAGTCTTTCGTTCGGACATGGAAGCCCAAGGAGGCATTGGTCAGCCAGTTGCTTCCCTTATTGTAGCTTAGGCATGAGACGGAAAGGAAGCCGGACTGGCTGCCCGACTTTCCTGTCCAAATTTATTGTAATAGGAGGCGTAATATGCGGTTGCTCACAAAATTAGAGCTTGATAAGCTCATACGCCGGAAATACCTGTTGCTTGGTGGTCTGCTCCTGTTGGGGTACTCCTCATTTATGTTTTTTTCCTGTTGCATGAACTCATCCCCCACCTTTCCAGTGGAAACTGCTGACGGTGTGGAAGTAACAGGGCGTGCGGCGGCACTTTACAACAAGTCCGTTTATGAGCAATACGCAGGAGAATTGACAGACGAGGCCGTTGCTCATGTGTTGGATGACTTTGTAGATTTGCGGGATGCTCATGGGGAACATTCGTTTAACTGGCCTGTCATTTATGACAATTTCTCAATTTTTCGATCTGCTGATCAGGCTGACCGTAAGCGTTCAGAATATGGATATATCAGCGTTGCTGATGCGGGAGTCCTATCCTTTCATTCGCCTTTAGTCTTTTCTTTTGATTATACTTGGCAGACTGCTTTTAACATTCTGTTTAACTCGAATGTAGTATTTGCCATTTTTCTTCTGATCGTGTTGGCCCCTGTCTTTTCTGAGGAGTACAGTAGCGGTGCGGCAAATGTTATTCTCTCCACTCGTTATGGAAAGAGCAAGGTGATACAAGCAAAATTTACCGCCGCTTTTTTAATTGCAGCCATCAGCGCAGTTATATTTTGTGTGGTCATCCTTTTAGCCTGTGGAGCCTATTTTGCTGGGTTCGAGGGTTGGAATGCGGATATTCAAACGCAGTTTATGTCAAATCAATCGCAAATCCCCATCCGTATGAACAACTTGCAGTTTTTCCTTGTTGTTATGCTTTTCTATTGGCTATCCGCTGTTGGAACTGCTGTGCTGGCCTGTTGCTGTTCGGCTCTATGCAAGAAGTCACTCATAGCGTTGATTATGAGCGGTGTGCTCTATTTCCTTCCCTATTTCCCGATGAAGTTAGGCGGTGTACTTGGTGAGTGGATGTTCATATTCCCCATTTGGTCTGCAAAAGCACAATGGGTATTGAGAACCGCAGAACATAAGTTAGTCAACCTATTGCCGCTCTCCTGTGAAATGCCTGTTTGGATTGTAATATTTACGCTGATTTTCACAGTAGTATCGTTTCTAATCACTTGTAAATCGTTTTCAGAATATCAAGGAACATAAGCCCTTTAATAACAGAACAATCTGCCGGACGACGGCAAAAGAAAAAAAGCCGTCGCAACGCAGACATAATTTCATGCGCCCAAGAAGCGGCGGCTCGATTTTCAGAGCCGCCGCTTCTCTTGTTACCTACAAAATAAAGCCATGAGTACGGCGGCACATAGGAGGATGCCGCCTTGCTCGTCTTTGGCTTTTTACACAGTACCCATGATTTGCACCAGCTAAAAAAAGCGTAGCCCCGCCGTCGGAGTATTCCGGCCTTGAAAGTGAAATTAAACATCATGTAATAAGATATTTATTTGCTTGCGTCCGTATAGCGCCATGCTATGCGGGCGTTTTTATACGCCCCTGCTTCTGGTCACGGTGGCCAGAGGCTCCAAGGTGCCGGGGGCCGCCTGTTCTCCATTTCAATCCGCACTCACCAACCACCTTTTGAAATGGAGGACAATTATGACGACTATCAATCTGAAACGATATTACCCCTATATGACCGAAAATGTGATGCTGGAAGTTTCGGACGAGATCGCCGCCACCCTCTCTATGGGAGGCCGCCTGTGCGACAGCTACAAGCGACAGAAGCGCAGAAATGGCGAGTGCTCGCTGGACACCGATCCCGGCTTTGAGGCCGAGGTGCTCCGCCAGCCCATGACCCCGGACGAGTACATTGAGGCACGGGAAACCACCTTTGCCCTCTATGACGCGCTGGCCCAGCTCCCGCCCATACAGGCCCGACGTGTGTACCAGCATTATCTTCTCGGCATGAGCAAGGCCGAGATTGCGGCAGCCGAGGGCGTTGGACGGAGCCGCGTCTGCTGCTCCGTCCAACGCGGGCTGGCCGCTATGAAAAATATTTTGAAAAAATCTCTGTAAGAGGGAGTACATTTGCCCCCGAAACCTCCTGATAGGTGAGAGGAGTTTTCTTCCTCGCCTTGAAAACTGAATAGACAGTATTCCCGATACGAAATCCGCGTGATAGCGACGTAAGGTGCGCCGCCACGACAGCCAGCTCAGGAGGTGATGGACAAGCTGGCCGAGCGATCAACGCAGCCTTTGACCCGGTGCTGGCAAACCGGGCGCGAGGACAGCGCGGAGGATAATGAAACTTGCTCACGCCCTCCCACAGACTTGAGGGGGAGTCCCTGCGGTATGCGCCAGCCCTCCACGGGCAGCGGTGCTGTGGGGCTATGCAGCCGAAGCCATCGGCGGTCTGGAATACTCCCCGTGCCGGGGATGCGTGGCAAATACGGCACACAACAATCATACAAGGAGCCGTCAAACCGGGTCTTTCTGTCTTATGACAGCCCAAACCATTCCGGCGCGGCGGCTCCCTATCTTGTGGATTGAAACGGAACACAACTGTCCCGCTGCTTCTGGTCATCGTGGCCAGAGGTGGGGCAAGGTCAAAGGACGGCGCTTTTGTGCCGTCCTTTCACGTTTCCCCACGGACAACGGGAAACCATCAAATCTATTCACATCGCTGATTTTTATAGGAGGTTTTCAGATGACGGAGGCAAGAGTCGGCTATCACAAGGAAGTCAAAACCGCGTCTTTTCAGGGCAAATCCATCACCGTGGAAAACCTGACCCCGATGCTCTCTCCCCGAGCACGGGATAAGCGCAAGCGTGAAATTGAAAGCTGTCTGTATGAGGTCTTTGTGAAGTATGCGCCGGGACGGGCGCAGATGCACTAATGCGGGACATCCTTGAGATGCGGGGCTGCCAGAGGTATAATATAGGTGTAAGGTTTGGTAGCTCCTACACTGAAAGGAGCACCAAATGATTATTCGTGAAGATGCCATTTATGGCAGACAGTCCGTTGACCGCAAGGACAGTATCAGCATTGAAAGCCAGATTGAGTTCTGCAAGTATGAGTTGAGAGGAGGCAATTTCCGCAAGTACACCGACAAGGGCTATTCCGGCAAGAACACCGACAGGCCCAAGTTCCAAGAGCTGATGGCCGATATTCGCCGGGGCTTGATCAAGCGCGTGGTGGTCTACAAGCTGGATCGTATCAGCCGTTCCATTCTGGACTTCGCAACCATGATGGAAACTTTTCAGGAATACAATGTTGAGTTCGTATCTTCCACGGAGAAGTTTGACACGTCCACCCCGATGGGGCGGGCCATGCTGAATATCTGCATTGTATTCGCCCAGCTTGAACGTGAAACCATCCAGAAGCGCGTGACCGATGCCTACTATTCCCGCTGCCAGCACGGTTTTCACATGAGCGGCGCGGCCCCCTACGGCTTCCAACTGGAGCCGACCACCATTGAGGGCATCCGCACAAAAATGATGAAGCCTGACCCGGAAACGGCAGATATTGCAAAGCTGATGTTTGAAATGTACTCTCAGCCCGCAACCTCTTTCGGGGACATCGCCCGTTACTTTGCCGACGAGGGCATCCTGATCTACGGCAAGGAAATGACACGGGGCTTTATCTCCCAGCTTTTGAGAAATCCCATTTACGCGCAGGCCGACCTCGATATGTACGAGTTCTTCAAAAGTCAGGGGACGGTGGTAGTCAATGAAGCGACAGATTTTGCCGGAACAAACGGCTGCTATCTCTATCAGGGCCGGGATGTGCAGGAAAGAAAAAACAAGCACCTGAAAGATCAGATACTTGTTCTTGCTCCCAGCGAGGGGCTGGTATCGTCTGATACATGGCTGCGCTGCCGGAAGAAGCTCATGGCAAACAAGACGTTCCAAGGCGGGCGCAAGGCAAAGAATACATGGCTTGCCGGAAAGGTCAAGTGTGGCCGCTGCGGGTATGCGCTTATGAGCGTCGGCAATCCGACAGGCGTTCAATATCTCCGCTGCTCCAAGCGGGCCGACAGCAAAAGCTGTGACGGCTGCGGGACGCTCCGTACACGGGAATTTGAAAGGTTCCTGTACGGCGAGATGGTCAAGAAGCTGTCCGAGTTCCAGACGCTGACGGCAAAGCGGGAAACGGTCAATCCAAAATTGACCGCGCTGAACATGGAGCTTGCCCGCGTGGAGGACGAGATTGAAAAGCTGCTGAATACTCTGACCGGGGCTAATGCTGTGCTGCTGTCCTATGCCAACAGCAAAATCGAGGAGCTGGACACACACCGCCAAGCCTTGACAAAAGAGATCGCGGCGCTGTCGGCGGAAATCATGTCCCCGGAGCAGATCGAGCGGCTGTCGGTCTACCTCAACCAATGGGAAGAAATTGACTTTGAGGACAGGCGGCAGGTTGCCGACGGCCTGATCTCACAGATCCGCGCAACCGACGAACACGTTTCGATTGAGTGGAAAATTTGACTTTTACTTATCCATCGCACACGACAAAGGGCTGTGTGCCCTTGTCAAGCGATGTAAGTATCACTTATTATAGCGGACTTCAACAACTTTCTTTCGGGGTATTGTTGATCGTGGCTGTTATTGTTGTGTGCTTTTCTTTAATCAACCTTGTCAATACGACAATCACAAACTTCTTATCCCGTAGGCAGGAAATTGGAATGTTACAGGCGATTGGTTTGAGTAAAAAGCAGCTTATCAAAATGCTGTGCTATGAGGGGTTAATGTATTCAGTTTTTGCTACGCTGGTAACATTGGTTTTGGGGACTGGACTGGGCTTCCTATCCGTACAGGTCGTTGTGAAAACGATGAATCCATACTTTTACTATTCATTTCCGTGGCTGATCGTATTGATATATTTAGCAATCCTGCTGATTGTGCAATTCACCTTGATTTCTTACACAACTGGAAATCTGAAAAAGCAATCTCTTGTTGAGCAAATCAGGACGATGGAATAGCCGTATGGGATCGGCGGGGCGGCGTGTGCTGCCCCGCTTTTTTCGCCATTTCTCAAAAAATTTTTGAAATGTCCGAGCTTTGTAACAATTCAGCCTGTTTTTTTGTCGAAATCAAAGGCACCTCGGACATTTATAGTTCTTCCAAAAGTTTGATGATAATATTACCATTCATGGAAGAAGCAATCTGTTATTGCAATAATGCGAAATTGACGATAGAAAGTTTTTCATATCTCGGTCAGCTCAACAATTACATTACTCTGCTGATACAGCCAGTCCGTAAATTCTTTCGGGCTGGCCGTTCCTGTTTTTACAGCCTTTTTTCTCTGTAAGGCTTCTTTCTTAAAGTCGGAAAAGGAAGCCTGTATTTTTTCCAGACGGTCAGCCGGAAAGCCTGCGGTATTTTTTACCCGG
>OGDU01002520.1_pt1 | contig 11624 bp, 8 predicted proteins | sample 1570371 | NCBI WGS metagenome assembly OGDU01 (sample SAMEA2581977, study PRJEB24529) | metagenome | biome: Human gut stool | place: China | collected 2011
CAAAGACCTGAATTCTGTATAAAATCCCATCCTCCTTGCCCCTTATAATTACATATTTTCTTTTTAGGAACTGAATATTTTACAATTGATTCAATTCCCAACAAATGGCAAAAATTTGCTTCATCAAACCTTAATTGAATAGAACTCTGCTTCTCATTTTCTGTTATATCATATTGATAAATGAACGGATTTAAAAATTTTCTATAGTAGTCTTGCAAAACATCCAGGTCAATATCGTTAATTTTGGGTTTTATTAAAAGACCACACAATTCTTCGGCTTTGTACAAATTAATCTCCTTTTACAAAAAAGACTCTGAATCTCTTCAGAGTCTTTTTAAGCAACTTTAATTTAATTCTGCTCATATTTAAACTCTCCGCAGCGGAGAAATCAGGAGTTGCATCCCAATTATATAAATAGCATATGCTACTTATTTCAAAAATATTTCTTATATAAGTATAGTATACCCTCAAACTTACTAAGTCAAGCTTTTTATCTCAGAATTATTCAGCCTTGCCAACAGATCCGAACAGTTCCATCTTCTCCTTAACAGTAGCCTTGATAGCTTCTGCGCCGGGAGCCAGAAGCTTACGAGGGTCAAATCCCTTGCCTTCCAGATCCTTACCAGCCTCGATGTACTTACGGGTAGCATCAGCAAATGCCAGCTGGCACTCGGTGTTAACGTTGATCTTGGATACGCCCAGGTCGATCGCTTTCTTGATCTGATCTGCAGGGATTCCGGTACCACCGTGCAGAACCAGAGGAAGCTCACCGGTCAGCTCCTGTACAGCTGCCAGAGTCTCGAAGCTTAAGCCCTTCCAGTTAGCGGGGTATTTACCATGAATGTTACCGATACCTGCTGCCAGGAAGTCAACACCCAGATCAGCGATAGACTTACACTCCTTAGGATCAGCGCACTCGCCCATACCGATAACGCCGTCTTCCTCACCACCGATGGAACCAACTTCTGCCTCGATAGAAAGTCCCTTGCTGTGAGCAGCCTTAACCAGCTCAGTGGTCTTCTCTACGTTCTCAGCGATAGGATAATGAGAACCATCAAACATGATGGAAGAGAAACCAGCTTCGATGCACTTGTAGCAGCCTTCAAAAGAGCCATGATCCAGATGCAGCGCAACGGGAACATCAATGTCCAGATCCTTTAACAGTCCGTTGACCATGCCAACGACTACATCATAACCGCCCATGTACTTGCCGGCACCCTCGGATACACCCAGAATAACAGGGGAACGAAGTTCTTTAGCGGTGAGAAGGATGGACTTTGTCCACTCCAGGTTGTTGATGTTGAACTGACCTACTGCATAGTGGCCTGCTTTTGCTTTTTTGAGCATTTCTGTTGCGGATACTAACATTTTAATACCTCCATTTTATATACTCATTCTTGTTAGGATATACGAAATGTAATCCATTCCTAAATGCACACAGGAAACACATTTCGAATAATCACTTTGTGACTACCCAAACTATAACACAACTCTAACAAAAAGGGAACAACTTATTGTTAAATTTTTACCAAATTTTATGATTTATTCTATTCCACACGAATATCCATGCCCTTACAGATATTCTCGATCACTACTTTCGTATGGGTTCCGCCGTATTCTCCGTCCAACGTCCAGGGCAGTGGATCTGTGGAAGTGATCTCCAGCTTCGACGTCCGGAAACAGTACATGGCGTCAGTATCAATGTCACGATTCAACAGCGAAACCATAATATTGTTCAGCTCCATGGGATTCTTCGGGCGCTTGATCAGTGTCACTTCAAATACACCGTCATCCAGCTTGACATTTTTGCCGGTGATCCTTTTAAATCCGCCTACCGACACAGAGTTGGTGATCATTCCAAAGATAAAATCATCTACGATCGTCGTATCATCATAAGTAACGCACATGGGATAAGAACGGATTGCCGGAAGACGTTTCATGCCTTCCAGCAGATACGCCATATGACCCAGAACATTTTTCATGTCCTGCCCCGTCTCATAGGAGACATCCGTGAAAAGGCCGAATGCTGCGATATATACAAATATATCCTGATTAAAGGATCCCACATCACAGGCAAAATCATTCCCCTTTACAATCGTTTCCGCGGCATGCACCATATTTTTCGGCAATCCCAGACTGCCTCCGAAATCATTGGTACTTCCTGCCGGGATATATCCAATAGGTGTCCGGAAGCCACTGCGGATCATACCCGTGACTACTTCGTCCAAAGTACCGTCTCCACCGCTGCAGACAACAATATCATAGTCCTTGCTCCGATCCCTGGTCTTCTCCATGGCATCTTCACTTTTCTGCGTGGGATAAACGGTAATCTCATAATCACCCTTGGTAAACACATCCAGAATATCCGCAAGCTTGTTGCGGATCTGTGCCTTTCCGGCTTTCGGATTATAGATAAATAACATCTTCTTCATAAATACTATCCTCAAAATATGCAAAACGGGACTAACAGAATTCTCCATCAGCCCCGCTTCTTCTCATGTTATGTTCTTAAGCCACCTGACCGCTCAAAAACTTTTCAATGTTGTCCACAGCGGTCTGCTCATCTGCACCCTCTGCAGTTACTGTAAGCTCTTCGCCTGCACAAAGTCCCAGGCTCATCATACCCATAATACTCTTGGCATTGATCCGCTTATCGTCTACTTCAAAATAAATGTTGCTTTCGTACTTGCTGGCTTCCTGTACTAACAGTGCCACCGGTCTTGCGTCCAGACCATCTTCCAGTCTGACCTTAATGCTCCTTTTTGTCATAATTTTCCTCCTCTTTTACGTCCTGATTCTATCTGCTAACTCGCTGAGCTTACGTAACCTGTGGTTTACACCGGATTTTCCTACCGGGGGATCCAGATATTCCCCCAGCTCCTTCAGTGGAGCATCCGGATTCTCCAGTCTGACTTCCGCCATCTGACGCAATGTCTCCGGCAGATTCTCCAGTCCGTAGTGATCCCGGATATAAATAATATCCTCTATCTGTCTGGTCGCTGCAGTTACCGTTTTGGTAATATTGGCGGTCTCACAGTTCACTCTCCGATTCACAGAATTGCGCATTTCTTTCACAATCCTCAGGTTTTCCAGCTTCATCAGGGCAATGGGTGCTTCGCACACATTGAGAAGATCCACAATACCGGATCCTTCCTTCAGATAGACAACGTAATACTTCTTCCGAAGCACGATCTTGGCTTCTATATCAAATCCCTGTATCACACTCTGTAGTTGTCTCGCTTTATCCTCATCGGTGCATACAAATTCCAGGTGATAACTTTTCTGCGGATCGCTCATAGAACCAATGCAGAGAAAAGCTCCTCTTAAAAATGCTCTTTGACAGCAGGAATTTTTAATCAGCAGGGGGCTCACAGGCTCAGACAGATCCCCGATCTTATCGATCACACTCCGCATCTGTTCCTCGCTGATTTTAACATCAGTATCTATATTATATGTTTTTTTCAATAATGTAAAGCCTTTTCTGACGACCGCCTCATTTTCCGTCTGGAAACCGATCATAAAATCGCCCTCTGCAGAACGTCCATATTGACCGCTAAAATGCATGATCGCAGCCAGCTCTGCAATCTGGCAATGCCTTGCCGGGCTGATTCTCTTCGCCAGTTCTTCCTTTACCTCACTCGAAAATGACATGTCAGATTCCTTCTCTGGGTACATCACGGTGATACAGTTTGATACCGTAATGACCTTCTGCCTTCAATCGTTCATATAACTTGTTTGCCAGAGTAACCCTCCGATTTTTGCCTCCGGTACATCCGATGGCGATCACCAGCCGATATTTTCCCTCTTTGATATAATTCGGGATCAGGAATTGAATCATATCGGTCAGCTTGTCCAGGAAAATTCCGGTCTCAGGAAAACTCATTACATAGTCCTGTACTCCCTTATCATTGCCGGTCTGCGGCTTCAATTCTTCTATATAATAAGGGTTGGGCAAAAATCTCACATCAAATACCAGATCAGCGTCCGCAGGAATTCCGTGCTTGAATCCGAAGGACATGACTGTTACCATGAGACTGTTGTACTCTTCATTCTGTACGAAAATTCGATCCAGCTCCTCTTTCAGTTCTCTTACCAGAAGATTCGAAGTATCTATTACATAATCGGAATTTTTGCGGATCGTCTCCAGAATCTTACGTTCTTTGTGAATGCCGTCCTCTACTCTGCCATCCGCAGCAAGAGGATGTACACGTCTGGTTTCCTTATACCGTTTTATCAGAGCTGAGTCATCGGAGTCCATAAACAATATCTCAAATTTGTAGCCTTTTTCCTTTAATTGTTCCAAAATGCGGGTGGCGTCCGTGAAATTCTGGTCCGCACGGACATCCAGTCCCAGTGCGACCTTACTGATCTCACTTCCGGGCATGGCAATCAGTTCCACGAACTTTTCCACCAATGACACCGGCAGATTATCCACGCAATAAAAGCCGGCATCCTCCAAAAGCTTTAATGCAGTTCTTTTTCCCCCTCCGCTCATACCTGTTACTACTACAAATCTCATATGCACCTCTCACCTGTCTTACAGGAATTTGATCTCGGGTTCCAGATCTACCTGAAAACGCTCTTTTACTCTTCTCTGAACTTCCCAGATCACGTCTTTTACATCTTCTGCGGTTGCATTTCCTGTGTTAATAATAAATCCGCAATGCTTCTCCGACACTTTGGCTCCCCCTACGGAATATCCGCGAAGTCCGGACTCCATAATCAGTTGTCCAGCAAAATGTCCCGTGGGGCGCTTAAATGTGCTGCCTGCGCTGGGATACTCCAACGGTTGTTTTTCCCGGCGCCTTTTCGCCAGATCAGCCATTTTCTCTGCGATCTGTTCCGGATCTCCCTGTTCCAGGCGGAAAGTCACCTTCGTCACCACAAACGGCTGGTTCTGGATCACACTGGTCCGATAGCCAAATTCCATAGTACCATTATCCAGTTCCATGATCTCCCCATTGCGGTTCACCACGGTTACCGTGCTCACCACCTGGCTCATCTCTCCTCCGTAGGCGCCGGCGTTCATCACCGCACCGCCACCGACGGTTCCGGGAATTCCCGCTGCGAACTCCAATCCGGTGAGACCATGCTCCTTTGCAGTTTTGGCCACCTGGCTCATCAGCGCTCCTGCCTCTGCCTCCAGATAACAATCCTTCACCGTGATCTCACTCATATATTTTCCGATCACCAGTACAATTCCGCGATATCCGTCATCGCTGACCAGCAGATTACTTCCGTTACCGATGACCGTGTATGGCACATCCACCAGGCGCAGATACTTCTGCATCCTGCAGAGCTGATCTTCATTTTCCAGATAGATCAGGCAATCCGCCGGTCCGCCGATGCGGAAGGTAGTATGCAATTTCATGGGTTCCTGAAACAGAATCCTCTCTGACGGTACGATTTCCTTTAATGCTTCTATCACTGCTGCACTTATCATGTATATCAGGCCGCTCTTTCTTTTTTATTATAGTTATTCCAAACAGGCCTACTTTAATACCAGTGCTGCCGCACCGTAGATTCCGGCATCATTTCCCAGCTTGGCCAGGGCGAATTTCGTCTGCTTGCAGGGACCGAAAGCACATCTCTTATAAGAAGGCTCTATGTATTTGAATAAAATGTCTCCGGCCTTGGACACACCACCGCCAATGACAAAAATCTGGGGATCAACTACGCTGGCTACTGCGGCAAGTCCCTTGCCAAGATACTCGCCGAACTGTTCTGCGATCTCGATTGCTACTTTATCTCCGGCTTTCACCGCATCAAATACGGTCTTCGCAGAGATTTCACCACCTCTGAGCATGCTGGGAGCATCGTCTTTGGCCAGACGTCTGTTGGCCAGACGGGTAATTCCGGTAGCGGATGCATACTGCTCCAGACAGCCCTTGTTCTTACAGCCGCAGACCTCTGTCTCGTTGTCTTCGATATGAATATGTCCGATCTCACCGCCTGCTCCGTTAAATCCTGCAACGACCTTTCCATCTACGATGATACCGCCGCCGACACCGGTTCCAAGTGTTACCATGATAACGTCTTTACAGCCTTTTGCTGCCCCCTGCCACATCTCTCCGAGAGCTGCAACGTTGGCATCATTTCCTGCTTTGACCTTAAGACCTGTCAGATTTCCGAGTTCTTCCTCTACATTCACGATTCCCCAGCCTAAGTTTACACAGCGGTTTACAACACCGTTGCTCTTAACCGGACCTGGAACACCGATTCCAACACCCTGTACATCATCTTTGCTGATGCCTTCCTGTGCCAGTTTATTATCAACTGCCTGTGCGATATCAGACAGGATTGCTGCTCCGTTATTTTCCGTGTTGGTCTTGATCTCCCATTTATCAATCAACTTGCCGTTTGTTTCAAAAAAACCGATCTTACAGGTAGTTCCCCCGACATCAATTCCAAATGCATACTTTTTCATTTTCGATCCTCCAGTGTTCTTCGCAGCAACATACCTGCCACGTGTTCTTCGCAGCAACATACCTGCCACGCGTTTTTTTGCTCATATTAAGGTAATGATAACGTTTCCAAATTTGTATGTCAAGCCTTCATCAGTGCTTTCTGCATTCCAAATCTGCTCTGTTGTTTCTGTGTTCTGCTGCTCACTGCTGTCGTTCGCCTTGTTGTTATTGCTGCGGTTAGTCTTACTGCTGTTGGTCTTGTTGCTGTTGGTCCTGCTGCTGATCTTGTTGCTGTTGTTGGTCCTGCTGTTGTTGCTGTTGCTGCTCCTGCTGCTGATCTTGTTGCTGTTGCTGTTGGTCCTGCTGCTGATCTTGTTGCTGTTGTTGTTCCTGCTGTTGTTGCTGTTGCTGCTCCTGCTGCTGTTGCTGCTGTTCCTGTGGTTGCTGCTGATCCTGTTGCTGCTGGTTCTGTGGTTGCTGCTGATCCTGTTGCTGCTGATTCTGATCCTGCTGCCCGGCATTTTCATCCGCATTCTGATCCGGATTCTCCTCCGTATCTTCCTGATGGAATGTATGAACCTCATCCGATACCTGCGCATACGGTAAAAATTCCATCGGAGAACGTCCTTCATGTGCCTTTAACATAAACTTCTGCCAGATCGTGCCCGGATAGGTAGATCCCATCAGTTTATCCATTTTTTTCGGCATATCATAACCAACCCAGACACTCGTCGTGTAATATCTCGTATATCCCACAAACCATCCGTCCTTCTGGTCGTTGGATGTACCTGTCTTTCCGGCTGCAGGCATACTGCCAAGACCAAGTCCGTGTGCTGTTCCGCTCGTGATAACACCTTTTAAAACATCTGTCATCATACGCGCCGCATTCTGCTTATACACAGCCTCTTCCGTCTGTGCAGGTGCATAGATTTCATTGCCATCCGCATCTAATATCTTAACAATACAGGTCGGTGCCCGGTAATTTCCATCGTTTTCGATCGCTGCATACCCGGACGCCATCTCAAGCGCAGACACACCGTTTGTAAAACCTCCAAGTGCCGTTGCCGGTCTGTAGTCATTGGCATCCAGTTTTGCAAAATTCATTTTTTCAAGATAAGAAAGACCGACTTCCGGAGTCAGCTCCTCATATAATTTCCATGCGATCGTATTGACAGACTTCTCCACAGCCGTCCGGACTGTGATCTGACCGGAATAGGAACCATTTGCATTCCTTGGTCCATCCTCGATCGGCTCGTCTGTCACCACAGAGTCCGGCGTATAATTGCGCTCAAAAGATGGTGTATATACGATCAGCGGCTTAATGGCACTGCCCGGCTGACGGTAACTCTGAAATGCACGGTTTAACGTATAACCGGAGAAATCCTGGCTTCTTCCGCCCACGATCGCCCTGACATAGCCATTGTCATTGTCAATACAGACTGCTGCCGACTGCAGGGCATACACGCCCTCATCATTGACCTCCGTGTAACCGGCGAGTGCCTCGTTTACCGTATCCTGCAGTTCCTGCTGTAAGTTCAGGTCAAATGACGTATAGATCCGGTAGCCCGCAGTATACAGCTTTTTCTGACACTCACTGTACAGCGTCTCATAAGCTTCGTCATATTTGTTTTTTTCATCTTCCGAGGAAAACTGATATTTAAACTGGAAATCCTCCGTTTCCATCAATGCCCTGGCTGCACAATAATAGGTATAGGTCTCCACATAATCATTTTTTGCCAGTGCTTCCGGCCGGTCTAACGCCATCACCTCACCCAGTGCATTTTCGTATGCTGTTTTGGAAATTTTCCCATCATCGAGCATATTTTTCAAAATACGGTTTCTTCTCTTGTATGTGTTCGTGATATTCGTAAGTGGATCATAGAGCGTCGGATTATTTGGTATCGCACACAAAAATGCCTGCTCCGACAGATCAAGATCCTGCACATCCCGGTTAAAATACCCACGGCTTGCCGACTGGATCCCATAGTATCCGTTTCCAAAATAAATATTATTAAGATAGAATTCAAGAATCTCATCTTTGGTGTACTTCTTTTCGAGTTCCCGCGCGATATACATTTCCTCAACCTTTCTCTGCCATGTCTTTTCCTGGCTCAAAAAAATATTTCGCGCAAGCTGCATTGTGATCGTACTGCCGCCCTGTGTTGCCTCTCCATTTTCAATCATTGCCTTTACCGCACGCAAAAGCGCCCGGTAGTCAATTCCGTTATGCCGGAAAAACTTTTTATCCTCTATACTGACGATAGCACACTCTACATTACTCGGCATATCTGTAATCGAAAGATAATAAGAATCTTTTCCGCCTTTTAATGTGGAGATTACACTTTCATCCGAAGCATAGACGATACTGGTCTGATTTGCCTTAAATGTTTCCTTGCTGGAATGGCGCACCAGCTCTATTGCCTGCGTCTTTAAGTCTTTTACTTCTTCCGCGTAACCGCCAAAATAATACCAGCATGCCCCTGCAATGACTGCAAGCAGCAGCACCAGCTGCATCTTTGCGAAAAACCAGAACATACGGTATTTCTTTTTTTTCTTTTTTCTGGCTGCCATGATTGCATCTCCTCTATTCCAAAACAATTTTATGATATGTAATCCCTGACTGTTCAAGTAATTCCATCTCACGCTTCTGGCAGGTAAAGATCAGTATCTGTCTTCCCTGCTCTTTTCTGATCTGACAATCAAGTGCACGAAGTGTCTGCATCAGACGTTTTTCATCATACATACCGAATGCCTCATCAAAAATAACCGGCATGGGTTCTTCTTTTGTCACAATCTCTCCGACCGCAAGACGGAATGCCAGATAGATCTGTTCTAACGTTCCATGACTCAGTGCCTCCGGCAGAATCTCTTTTCCATCTGCCAAAATCAAAAGCTTTCCGTCTTCCTTTACAATCGCATGATCATATTTCCCTGCAGTAAGCTGTGACATCCACTTTGAAACGGCACTCCCAAGTCCATCTAAACTGTCCTCATAATACTCTTTTGCAAGACGGTCGATCTCTGCCGCTGCAAGTTCTAATGCACGGATATCTTCTAACAGTTCTTTTTCCTGTCCTCCCGGCTGTTTTGCAGCCTCAAGATCCTGCATGATATTGTAACGTCTGGTCTCTTTTTCAGACAGCGACTCTTTTAAACTAAGAAGCATCCGTTCCGCCTGCCGCAGTCCTGCATCCGCATAAGTTTCCTGTGTCACTGCCTTCATCTCATTCTTTTGTGCTGATAAATAAGCTTCCTTTTTTGCCTTCTCTATCACATGGCTGATCCACACATAAAGTCCGCATAGAATCATCCCTGCAAAAAAGACTGCCTGCAAAATAAAAAACAGGCGTGACGGATACGAAGTGACGTGGTGTACCGCTGTATTGACAAGCAGCGCAGAAGCACAAAGTCCGATCCCTGCCATGCGGTCGGGCTGTTCTTTTTCCCATTCTGATTTTCCGGCTTTCTCTGCCCCTGTTCTCTCCGGCGCAGCATCCTGCCTCTCCATACGGACTGTCTGATGTCTTTCCTGTTCGGATAATCTCTTTCGTTTTTCACCGATCTCTTCCACACGCACACGCTTTAACTGGTCGATCTCTCTCTCGGCATCCGCAATATTGGCATGTAATCCACGACTGTCACGTTCTAAGAGATCTTTTTCCACAATCAGCTGGCGGATATCCTCATTTTTCCGTTCATGAATCGTCTTTACTTCCTGCGTCAGTTCCCGCTTTCTTGCTGCGAGTGCTGCTTTTGCCCTCTGAACCTGGATATTTGCGCCACCGCCCTCCGCAGCATTTGAGAGATATTCAGCCAGGATATCTGCCAGCTCTTTTCCTGTCACTGCCCCGGTCTGCGGTATATCATAAGTGTTTCCAAACGTTTCTTTATCTATTCCACCGAGCAGCATGGCCAGATCGCCGTAAGCAACCGACAGTTCTTCCCCGTCCGCCTCGTTCTTTAAAATATCTTTTTTGTCTTTATAGTAAAAATTACGCTCTAAATAAAATGGTTTTCCATCCACCAAAAATCGCAGGGCACCACTGTAATAGGAAGGAGCATGCCAAGGCTCATGCTTTTGGTACATGCTGTTTAACGTGCCTCTTCCACGCCCCTTTTCCATTCCGAAAAACATTCCCAGCAAAAAGTCATGCAGCGTTGTTTTTCCCGCCTCATTCTCCCCATAAATCACGTTGATCCCCGGTTCAAATGAGATGTTCCTGTTCTGCAATTTTCCAAACTGACCAATGATTGCTTCTTTTATCTGCATATTTTATATCCTAATAACGCATTGACTCCATATTCCAATGCCTTTTTTGTGACCACATCCTGCGGCCGCCTTTCCATTTCCTCTATGTAATTCCCAAGAAGGGTATCTTTATAGTTTTCTTTTAATTTTCCGTCTGTTTCTGCGGGCGAAAGCTTTCGTAGTCATAATCCGGCGAAAGCTGTTCCGTCACATCGACAACCCTGTCAAATTCCTCTAACTTTGCCGTATCAAATCCGGTATCCGGCGAAACTTTCCCCCGCAGAAACAGACGGAAATACTGATACCCCGGTCTTTCTGCCAGCAGTGTTTTTGCCCACTCACATAGTTCGAAATTTGTCGTTTTCCCTGTAACCGGATAAACTTCATGACAGTATTCGCATTTTTTGACCGGATGAAAATGAATATCGGTATGCTCTTTATTGATCGTTCCCAGCCAGTATCCATGTGATCCGACATCATTTTTATCCGTCGGCTCTAAACTTCCCGCCATCACTGCACGCCCCGGTATCTGCTGTCCGCCTTTGTGAATATGTCCGGCAGCAATATAATCAAACCCATTTTCCAGAATATGCTTCGGATGGTATGGAATATGCTGCGGATCTCCGCCATGTACCAAAAGAATGTTGATCTTCGACAAATCCTCCGGAATGATTGAATCGTAAACCGGTTCTCCAATCTCCCTGTGCCAGTAACTTAACCCGTAAATACTGACATTTTCCTCCTCAAAATCAAAATGTCCCGGCTCCTCCTGACGGAAAAAATAAACATTCTCCTCCCACTCCATCGTCAGATAATACGATTTTGTACGAAGATAATCGTGATTGCCCGCCATCAGGATAATTTTCGTCTGGGGTATTCTGCTGAAAAGATAATTGACTTCCCGAAGTTCTTTTTTTAACGGCTGCGCATGAAACAAATCCCCCGATATCAGCAAAAAATCCGGTTTT